>VOFI01001448.1_pt1 | contig 62001 bp, 83 predicted proteins | sample 5384131 | NCBI WGS metagenome assembly VOFI01 (sample SAMN12384728, study PRJNA508395) | human gut metagenome | isolation source: healthy gut H | host: Homo sapiens
CCATTGATCACGCGAAGCTGATTACCTCGATTTCCTTCCGAAACGGCCATAAGGCACCACTAAATTCCTTGGGACACCTGCGTTTGCGGGAACTAAGACGCCAACCGCTCTGAAATCTCTCGCAAGAGGCGCCACAACCGACTGCGCTGAAACCCCCGTCAACTGCCCGCTCGCCATCAGAAGGAAGATTGCGTTGAAGAAAAGCATCAAAAACAAAAAGTGTGATACTGATCACAAAATACCCCTGCAAAACACGCCCGGTATAGAGCGTGTCCGCATACTTGGGAATCATAAACAGATTCAGCGCAATGAACACCAGCGGCAGCACCCAGAACACATACCAGGTCTGCGCAAAATTTTCGTCCTCGACCATCCTCCGCACGCTGTGCGTCGCAGGATAATAGGCGATGGCAGCAAACAGCCAGCAGATCGCATGATAGCAAATCGCAGACCGCAGACAGAACCATGGCGCAGCCTGTGCCTGCGGCGAATCGATCAGCATTGCGGCGTTGATCGCCCGGCAAAGGCTGTTGATACAGGCAAATACCGCACAGACGGACAACGCAATCGTTCCGGATTTCCAAAGCGAAATCCGGAGCGTTTTTATGTAGATCACGACTGCAAGCAAGGTTAGGGCTGCAAGCATCGGCGCAGTCGGCATGCGGTGCGCATAGCACACCACGCCTCCGGCGGCGCAAAGCAGCGCAAGCAGCAGAACAAGCCACAAAACAAGCTTTGACAGCGGCTGCTTTAAGCTGGATTTTACCGGGAAGTAGGCAAGCAGCATGCCGGGAATCACCACGCCGAGCTCCAGAATTGGACGCAGCAGCTCCATTATACCATACGCCCCCTTTGCAGCAAGAACTCCATAAATGCCTGCCGGGCACTTTTCAGAAGGTCCTGACTGACAAACACGCGGCTTCCGTCCGCCATGCGGAAGGCGACGCCTTCCAGATCCTTCGCGTGTTCCAGATTCACGATCACGCCGCGCCCGCACACAAAAAAACGTGTATCATCCTTTAGTGGGGCGATGAACGTCTTGAAGGGTTGGCGCGTGGCAAGCGTCTTTTGAACCGTCGTATGGACGTAGATCAAGTGGGCGAAGTGTTCTGCGTAGACGATGTCCTGATAGCGCAGATGGATCTCGCTTCCCTCCACCTTTAGCTCCATATATTTATCCGGCTGCGGTACGCGGGCAAGCAGCTCGTCCGTCAGCGCGTCGATGTCCGCTTCGGTAAAGGGCTTGACCAGATAGTGCAGCGCCCGTACCTGAAAGCCCTCCAGCGCATGGTCGGTCGAGGTCGTGGTAAAAACCAGCAGGCAGTCCGTGTTGGTTTCCCGCAGCTTCTTTGCCGCCTCCATGCCCGTCATGCCATCCATATAAATATCCAGAAACGCGGCAGTAAAGGGCGCTTTCCTTGCCGCTTCCAGAAATGTCTCGCCGCTTTCGTATTCCAGAATATCCGCCTGTACGTTTCTCCGCTGAAGCTGCTGCTCCAGCCGGTCTTTCAGCAGTGTGCGTTCCGCAGCAAGATCATCCACAATCGCAATTCTCATGCAGGGTTCTCTCCTTGTGCTTGAATTCCAAGATAATTATATCACAGCGTGTCGAGGATGACAAAGAACCGCTGTCGGAATTCGTGCCAAAATCGCCCCTTTCGTGCTACGGCGCTTGAAAAAACCGAATGGCCTTTTTATACTGAGCGCAAGCAAGATGCCTAATCGGATGAAGGAAGGAGGGATATCTGTGTATCGTATTGCCGTGCTGGCAGAACAGGAAGCAGAGCGGCAGCGCTACGCCGAGCAAATTACCCGGTTTTGTGTAGCGAAGGGGCTGTTTCCGCAGGTCATGCAATATGACGATCAGGAACGTTTTTTTGAAACGTCGCAGAAAGATGCTCCAACCAATGCCGTCATTGCACTTTCCGGGGTGGCAGGATTGAATGCGGCGGAGCACCTTCGTTCCTTATGCCCCGCGTGCCGGATGATCTGGTGCAGTGACCTGGATTTCTCTCTTCACGCCTTCCGGCTGCGGGCCGACTATTTCCTGATGAAGCCGGTTTCCGAAGAAGCATTCCGGCGAGGACTGAATGCCTGGATTAAATAAACGGGCATCGAACCAAACCGAGACAACAAGTAAGAAAATGGAGGATGTCAATGAGAAAGAAAAAATTACAGTGTTCTGTCCCCACCCTTCTGTTGACCGGTGTGTTGTGCCTGACCTTGGCGGCCTGCGGTGCGAAGCAGTCTTCCGACATGCTTGCATCGGATACAGACTCCGCGGTAAGCGCTGCCCTGCCGGTAAAGGCCATGAATGCCAAACGAGTTGACGAAAACCCTTATATGGCAAAGAGCGACGCCAACATTCACCATGACGGCTACAATACCGACTCTACGGATGAAGTCCTACCGCTTGGCATCTATCCGGAGATCAATGTTTCCTATGAAAAAACCAACGCGAACGCTTCGCCTGCCATTTACTTTGACAGCTACGGCCACGCAGTCGTTCCGCTGCTCGGCGGCATCGCTATCCGCGATCTGAATGCAGAGGAAGCCACGACGCTGGGCTATTTCTCCCCAAAGCAGCATGACGGCGGCGGTTACGTCATCCAGAGCTCCTACACGTTCCTTGACTCGGAAAACCGCATCGTCTGCCCCACCAGCAACAACCATGTGCTGATGCTGCGGGCAACCGATGAAGCAGGAAACGTCCTGCCGGAGTTTGAAAAGGTACTGGACATTGACATCAAGGCGGCAGCCGAAGCTGCGCTCGGCAAGGAGCTGACGCAGAATCTTCTTTCCGTGGTCTTTGACTACGACGGCAACCTCTGGTTTGCGACGGGCGGCTTCCGCATTTATCCGCAACGCCAGCAGCAGGGCGTGCTCGGCTACATCGCCCACTCGGCGATCGAGGCGATCCTGAACGGAGAGCAGGCCGACCTTTCGAAGGCCGTCTTCGTCTACGGGCTGGCGCTCGGCGAGGGCGCGGAAAACGGGATTGCCGCCTCCAAGGACGGCGCGGTCATCCTGACGAACCAGAACTGCTATCTGCTGCGTGCCAATAACGGTGTCGAGGTTGTCTGGTGCACACCGTATGAGAGCGTCGGTGCGAAGGTCAGCGGCGAGGGTGACAAGACCACCGGCGGCGGTCTTGCCTGGGGCGGCGGTTGCTCCCCGTCGCTGACACCGGATCTTGTGATGTTCACCGACAACGCGGATCCAGTCAAGCTGCTGGCGCTCGATATGAAGACCGGTGAGATCGTTGCAAGTATGCCGGTGCTGGATGATCTGCCCGAGGGCTATCAGGTGGCGGTTGAAAACTCTGCCATCGTCTATGACGACAGCGAGGGCACCGTCAGCACGATTGTCTGCAACTGGTTCGGCGCAGGCAGCGCAGGCCTTGCCGATCCCGACAGCGATTCCTCCATCCAGAGCTATGCCAACATCTATGACACAAACTGGCTGACGAAGGGCAACTGCATGATCGCACCCGGCGTCGAACGTGTCGATACCGTGAAAACCGATTCCGGCTATGAGATGAAAAGCATCTGGTCTCGAAATGACCTGAGCGATACATCGATTCTCAAGCTCTCCACCGCAACGGGCTATATCTACGGCTATGTGCAGGATCTGGAAAGCGGCATGTGGCAGTACATCATTCTGGACTTTGCCACCGGCGAGACGGTATTCACCATGGACGTCTCCAACAAATATGGCTACAATAACATGGCTATCGGTATGTATGCCGGAAACAGCGGCAACGCGCTCTACTGCCCGACGGGCTATCTAGAGCTGCTGTGCTTGCAGGACCGCTTTGTGTATCTTCCCGAAATGCCCTACCGCAAGGTCAATCTCGATAAGGCCGCGCGGAACGTACTGACACAGGAACAGTTTGAGCAGGACGGCGGTGACGGCACGGTCGCCAGCTGGCGCAACACTGTGACAGTTGAAAATGTTCACCCCAACACGACGGTCTCGTTCCGGATGAACAATCTTTCCGGAAGCGCCGCTGAGCTGAAGCTCTATGCCTACAGTGCGGACGGAAAGCTGGCGGAGGTCAGCAAAGAGCTGTGGACGATCACGGATGAAGCCGGGCTTCCGTGGATACCCTGACTGACGGCACACTGTATGAACTGCGTGTCAGCGTCGCAGACGGCGGTGCGTTCGACCTGAGCGAGGCGGAAAAGGAGATCAAAATTTCCGTTGTACTTGCGAAGTAAGACTCAAGGAAGGCTCCGGAGCCAAAAGCGCCGGAGTCGAAATTGTGGCTTGTATGCCATGCGCTCAGGGTCTTTCCGCGTGTGCGAGACATGGGAGGTATCACTACCCTCGGCGTGCTTTGCGTGCTGCCGAAACGCCGGACGGCCGCTTGTCAAAGCGGCTAACTTGCCGTTTTCTGAGGTCGGGTGAGCAGCGTTCCTTGCGCAGTGCCTATTTTTTTCGAATATACAGAATTTTCTGTCGGCAGTTCCAGTTGCAAACACTTTTGCGCTATGGTACAATAAATCCAAGGAATCGGAAGAATTTCAGAACAATTATGCCGTTAAAATCCCATTTGCAATTGCAAGTTCCTCACCGGGGCCACGCCCCAAGCAACAGAAAGGAAGTGCTATCCCATGAAGAAACTCATCTCCTTGACTCTGGCGGCACTCCTGCTGCTGAACCTTGCCGCCTGCGGGGAAAGCTCCGTTTCCAATCCATCAGGTTCCTCCGGCGATTCTTCATCTTCAGCCGATCCCGCCCAGCCGGATGCCTTCTCCCCCGTCACCACGGAGGCGGAAGTTCGGGCTCTCTATGGGGACGACGCAAGCCTTATCACCTCCATCGAGGCGTACCAGGGAGATTTCCTGGTGAAACTGGGAACGGACGAGGACTGCCCCAGCTTGGACTGGGTCTACGGCCAGAGCGGCATCCGCCGTCGGATGCTGTGGCTGGATACGCCCCTGCTTCGGTGCGAGATCGAGTCCCAGGCATCCGTCCGGGTGGTCACTGGCGGGCCTAACATCTATAACGGCGTCCCCGGTTTTCCACGCGTGGAGTTGGCCACACTGAGCCTTCTCTACGATGAGCAGGGCCGCGACCGAGGCTATGATCCCTATGTTTCTCCCGGCATTGGTAGCTCTGAAATCTACTGGGCCGGGGCTGGGGGGAGCGCTATTCCATGGGGATGCAGGGCCGCCGGGAGGCCATCCGCTCCGCCCAGGTCGATGCAGGCGGCCTCACCGTGGCCTTCGCGCCCCTGGCGGACGGCAGCGACTTCGTGGCCGCCTACTGCGAGATCCCCTATACCGAGGTGGCTCTCTCAGAGGACGGTATGACCCTCACCGTCACCATGCACGACACCTTCCTCAGCAGCGGCACCCTCTCCAAGGATGTAGACCCGGACTTTTTTGAAGGAGTATGGCTCCCTCTACCCAGAGAGCTTCCCCGCTGGGGAGCTGGCGGGAAGCTGCACCCTCATCGAGAATGCGGATCTGCGTCAGGATGGGAACATCGCCGTGCTGACCGTCACTCTGGCTGACGGCCCCATCCACGGCAGGAACTTCGGTGACGGTTATTACCGCTTCACCGCCGAGACCGGCTATACTGGCATCGCCGACATCGGTCCCTACCTCCGGGTGACCCTCAACGCCACCAACGAGCTCTTTGCAGGCAACTGAGCAGTCCATACAAGCCGTGGACAGCGTGGGTGCGGGCGCACCGTGTCTGACCCAGTTTTGACCCAGAACCCGAAAAAAGCAGGCAGGGCTGGACGGAAACAATGGAAAACTCACCGAACGAATGATGGCAAAAAGCACAAATCGGAGCCGAAACGACTCCGATTTGTGCGTGAAACTGCCTCATAACCCGGAGGTCGCAGGTTCGAGTCCTGTCTCCGCAACCAGAAAGTCCTGATTTCTTGCGAAATCAGGACTTTTTCCGCACTTTTTGTGCCCAATAACTTACTTCCCATTTTTTCTGACCCAAACGCTGACCCCAACGGGAGCGGGTAGCGGAAAGCACTATACCGTGCCAGAGAGGATGTTACCCATTGTTTTTGCCGCTTCACGCTTAGCCGAGGTCGTTACATGAGCGTAGGTGTCCAGCGTGAAGCCTGCCGAAAAATGCCCCAGCATACCAGACACGGTCTTTGGCTGTTTCTGTGATTCGATTCGCTCTACCCGCCCTTCCGCCAACAATTTCTTGTAGAACTGTTGCAGATGCAGCGTCGACAGATCATTCAACGGGATCTTATGTGCGGGACCTGCTCTATGACGCCTTGCGCGACGCAAGTATTTCCGTAGAAGCCTTTGAAGAGAGCGTTTCGTCTGAGAATGTCTACCGGCGCTGCGGGATCACCAGAACGGCCAATCCGAGGGGCCGTCCGCCGAAGAAAAAGGCGGGTGAGCAAGCATGACCAACGAGCAACTAATTCGCCAATATTATGACGGCGATGAGGCCGCGCTGGAAAAGCTGTACCATAAAAATATCGGGCTGATCCGCAGAATCGCCAAGGAAGCAGCAGCGGAGTTAACTGCCTGACGGCGGACTCACATCATCCAAATCAATTTTCCGCGTATACGAAAACGATTCTGGATGACCTTTGCGGCGAGGGTGCGTTGGAGCTTCTGATGCGAATACAGAGCAGAGAATATGACGAAAGCCGCGCCGTGCTCACCACCTATCTCTACCCGCATTTGAAGGGGCGCATGACCCGCTGGCTGGAGCAGAATCTTGGCTGTATGGCGTTGAGCAAGGACGAGATGACCGCTGTCCGGCAGGTGCAGAGGCTGTATCATGTTGCATGGAAGGATACCGGTGAAATCGCGGAGGAGCTGGGTATCCCTGAGGCTCGTGTCAGTCGATATGTTCGCTACAACACCCATTTCCTCGGTGTGCACGATCTTGTCCCGGAGGGCTATGACGGCGATCCCTACGAGCGGCTGATGCCGGGGCTACTCTCCGCTTCGGCGGAGCAGGCCGTGTACCGCAAGGTCTGCATTGAGCTCCTCCGGGAGCTGTTCGACACCCTGCCGAAGAAGGACAGGGACATTCTCGGCAAGACCTGCGGCGTGTTCGGATACCCGGAGGCGACCTTGAAAGAGATCGGGATGTATCACATGATGAAGGAGTCCGCCGTGGAGAAGGCGAAGAACCGCGCGGTCGAGAAGCTGAGAGAATCCTATCCCGGCAGCAGGCTTCAGGTATGGAGGACTGTTCATCGTATGATGCGGAGACCGATCCCGCCGCTAGGGGAAGACAGTGATCTGCGGCGCAATTTCCCACAGTATGTCCGCGCCTTGGCGGAGGTCTATGGCGTGCTGAACAAGCTATGATCTGACAACATCGTCAATATTGAGCTTCATCAAATTCTGCAAAACCTTTACAAAACCTGCATAGACAGGCTGCGAAAACCGTGCTATACTATGTGCCAAAATCAGAAGCGGTATTTGAAAGAAGGTGTGCACGTTGATAGAACCCATACTCTATCTGAAGCGTCATTTGACTTCTTTTCAAATCATGATCCTCGGCTTTGCGGGTGTGATCCTGCTGGGGGCGCTGGTGCTGATGCTGCCTATCGCCACAGTACAGCGGGTCTGGACGCCGTTTCATGAGGCACTGTTCACCTCCACTTCCGCTGTCTGCGTGACGGGACTGGTGGTGCAGGATACCGGCAGCTACTGGTCTGCCTTTGGTCAGACGGTGATTTTGCTGCTGATCCAGATTGGCGGGCTGGGCGTGATCACCGGCGCGGTGACGTTCCTGATGCTCGCCGGGCGGAACATCACGCTCAAGGAGCGCAGCGCCATGCAGGACGCCATCTCCGCTCCCGCGGTGGGCGGCATCGTGCGCCTGACGCGGTTTATCCTGAGAGGGACCCTGATCGTCGAGCTGCTGGGCGCGTTGGCGCTGCTGCCGGTGTTCTGCCGGGACTATGGGCTGCGGGGCGTATGGATGTCCGTTTTCCATTCCGTTTCCGCCTTCTGCAACGCGGGTTTCGATATTCTGGGGCGGGCGGATGCCCCTTACCCTTCGCTGACGGCCTATGCCGCAGACCCGCTGGTCAACATCGTCATCATGCTGCTGATCATCGTGGGCGGCATCGGCTTTCTAACGTGGGACGATATCTGTACGCACGGTCTGCACCTGCGGCGTTACCGGATGCAGAGCAAGGTCATTCTGAGTGCGACGGCGCTTTTGATCACGATTCCGGCGGTCCTCTTTTATCTGACGGACTTTGCGGACCTCCCCGTGGGAGAGCGGGCTTTGGCCTCGCTCTTTCAGGCGGTCACACCGCGGACGGCAGGCTACAACACGGTTGATCTAACGAAAATGAGCGATACCGCGCAGGCGGTCACGATCATGCTGATGCTCACCGGAGGTGCGCCCGGTTCCACGGCGGGCGGCATGAAGGTCACAACACTGGCGGTGCTCATTGCCAACGCCGCGGCAGCCTTCCACAGGAGAGAGGACTCGCGGCTCTTTGATCGCAGATTGGACTATTCCGCCATCCGCAATGCCGCCGCGATCTTACTGCTGTATCTGTCCTTGACGTTTGTTGGCGCGGCGGTCATCAGCGAGGTCGAGGGCCTGCCGCTGGGCGCTTGCCTCTATGAGACTGCCTCCGCCGCGGGCACGGTGGGACTGACGCTGGGACTGACGCCGCAGCTCGGGACGCTGTCGCAGAGCATTCTCATTCTGCTGATGTTTTTTGGGCGCGTCGGGGGACTGACCTTGATCTACGCCGCGTTTTCCGGGCATGACATGACCTATGCCCGGTATCCGAAGGAAATGATCACCGTAGGCTGAAAGGAGCGCACGATGAAATCTGTATTGTTGATCGGACTTGGCCGCTTCGGGCGGCATCTTGCCATGCAGCTGAATGAGCTTGGCCATCAGGTGATGGCGGTGGACAAGGACGAGGAGCGTGTCAATGAATGTATGCCCTTCGTCACCAACGCGCAGATCGGTGACAGCACCCGCGTGGACTTTCTGCGCTCACTGGGCGTGAGCAACTATGACGTCTGCTATGTCACCATCAGCGGGGATTTCCAGAATTCACTGGAAACCACGTCGCTGCTCAAGGAACTGGGGGCAAACTATGTGGTATCCCGCGCGGAGCGGGACGTGCAGGCAAAGTTTCTGCTGCGAAACGGCGCGGACGCGGTCGCCTACCCGGAAAAGCAGCTGGCGAAGTGGGCGGCCATCCGCTATACCGCCAACCATATTTTCAGCTACATTGAGCTGGACGAGCAGCACGCCATTATCGAGGTTGCCGTGCCGGAGGATTGGCAGGGCCGCAGCATCGGCGAGTTGGACATCCGCAGAAAATATGGTGTCAACATCCTCGGCGTAAAGCGGAACGGCAAAACCGATGTGAACATCTCACCGGAAATCATATTGGACGGAAGTTTGACTCTGCTGGTGCTGGGAGAAAACAAAGCGCTGAAAAAACAATTTCGCCTCTGAACCCGCTGATTCACGCTGAAAAGAACGATCAGAAGAAAGGGACACACGCACAATGGCGTGTGTCCCATTCTTGTGTCAATATCCGCTGGGGCGCACAGCCCTGATCAATTATTGCGCAGCTTCCATGGCGGTGATGACCGGCGGTTTCTCTTCATTTTCAAGGGTTCCGGTATAAGTGATCACCACATCATCACCCTCACTGAAGCCTTCGACAGAAAAGTTTTCGCCAAAATCCATGACCTGATATTCCCCATCGTCCGTGATGAGCACCAGGTAGTCCGTATCCAGTCGATTGATCGTGCCTGTGATGGTTTCTTTCTGCTGGCTTCCTTCCGCGGCACTGCCAGACGCACCGCAGACAGCCAGAAGCAGAACTGTGCTCAGGGCCAGAGCCAGCAAAACCCAATGGGATGTTTTACGTTTCATATCAATACTCCTTTTCACTTGTATTCCGCCATCGTTTCGTAACAGAGGGAGACATTATTTTCCGTGCGCTCCTCGATCAGACATTCGCCGGAGAGGATATCACAAATCTGCATTGCTTCTGTATATTCCACATGGATCTGGATCAAGCATCCACTTGTTCCGCCGGACGGCAGATGTGTTCTTCTTCCTCCCACTCGAAGGAGTAGAACCCATCTGCCTCCAGTTCTTTCGCCATGCCCCACGCCAGCTTGAAGCCCGCCGTGAAGCTCATCAGCTTGGATTCAACCAGCAATGTGTTCTGTGCGTCCAACAGCCGGAGCAGCTTTCTGCGCCCCGCGGCGTCCATGTCCCGCCGCAGTTCTTCCTGGGCGCGTTCGACCTGCTCGGCCAGCTCTGGATACCACCCTGAAACAGGAAAGCGCATCATCAAAAATGTGCTGGGTAAGACACAGGCGGAATGCAAGGCGAAGCTAAAGAAAGCCATTGAGGAGAGCCAAATATTGGACGTCAGCCGTGCCAATGAATATACGGTTGCCACATGGTTGCGGACATGGTTTGAACTGTATGCCAAACCGCATATCCGCCCATCCACCATGAACTACTACCACCGGAACATCGAACAGCATATCATCCCTGCTATCGGGGATATCCCGCTGAATAAGCACACCACCCGCGACTTGCAAAAGCTCTACAACGATCTGCAAAGCAATGGGCGGCTGAGAAAAGTACAGAAAAAGAAAAAAACCCGGACTGAGCAATTCCACTGTGCGCGGCATTCACATGATGCTGCACAATGCCCTTGACCGGGCGGTAAAAGAAAAACGCATTCTCAGCAATCCCACGGAGAACTGCATCATCCCCAAAATTGAAAAACAAGAGATGAAGATTCTTCATCCAGACCACATCAGCGCATACCTTGACGCCGCTGAGCAGCGCGGCGCGCTCCCCATGTTTTATCTGGAACTGGTCAGTGGATTGCGAAAAGGTGAACTGGTGGCGCTCCAATGGAGCGACCTTGACGAAGCCAACTGCACCATCTCCGTCAGTAAGCAGGCCAGCTGGGACACAGAGGGAAACCTCATTCTGAGCCAGCCTAAAACCGGAAATTCCATCCGAGAGGTGTCCATTCCACAGGATGCTGTGGAGCTATTGAAGCAGGAGCACGCCAAGCACCCGGACAATCCGTGGATGTTCCCGTCCAGCAGAACAGGAGAAATGTACCACCCAGACTCGGTGGTAAACCTCCATAAGAAAATCCTCAAAGATGCGGGCTGGAGCATATCCGCTTTCATGATCTCCGACATACCTTCGCAACGCTGGCACTGCAAAATGGCGTGGACGTCAAAACCGTCAGCAGTATGCTCGGCCACTATGACGCCGGATTCACACTCCGCACCTACACCCACGCCACGCGGCAGATGCAGCAAAAGGCCGCGGAGAAAATGGGCAGTTTCATGGCGCAGATTCGATAGGTCCCACAGGCAAGCAGAGCACCGGAAAGGAAACGGTTTCCTCTCCGGTGCTCTTTGAATCTTTCTGCGCATTTCGTTGTGTGGGTCACGGTGTGGGTCAAGCCGGCGTTTCAAGACGGTAATTTTTGAAAAGCGTCGGAGAAAAATGCCTTCGGCGTGAGGTGTAACCTCAATTTGTGTGGGTCAAAACTTTTCTTAAAAGTTATGAAAACGGTGGAAATCATTCGATTTCCACCGTTTTCTGGAGCTAATGATGTGACTCGAACACACGACCTGCTGATTACGAATCAGCTGCTCTACCGACTGAGCTACATTAGCATATTCACTTTTGGGGTCGCAGACCTGATTCTTACGAATCAGCTGCTCTACCGACTGAGCTACATTAGCATATTCACTTTTGGAGTCGCAGACCTGATTCTTACGAATCAGTTGCTCTACCAGCTGAGCTACACCAGCATAGGGAACGATGAGATAATTTAAGCAGAAAATATGATACCATACTTTTACCGGAGCGTCAACCTATTTTCACAGGAAAACGAACTTTTGTGGCGTTTATCATTAAGTGCGAAAGAGCTAATAAGCTCCGACGCACTTATTTTTTTACGCAGAAACGGAGGCGAGGTTATGAAATACGAGTGCTTAAAGCTCGAGGAGCGGCGGATTATCGAGGAAATGTACGCAAAGGGCGCAAAGCCGGGCGAGATTGCCGAGCGCGTCGGCAAGTGCCAAGCGACCATATACCGCGAGCTCGAGCGAGGCAAGACCGGGGAAACGGACTCCCGCTTTCGTCAAGGGTATAGCGCGGCGGTAGCGGAGGCTCGAGTAAATCGGTCGTACCGAAATAGAGGCCGTCGGAAAGCGGCACAGTAAAAAAGGAGGTTACTCATACCATGAACGGAAAGACGTTAACAGCGGAACAATGCTCCAAGCTCTCGCTCTACATCCTTATGACGACCAAGACCCGCGAGGGTGAGGCGGCGACATGGGAAAAGCTCGCAGAGGAAAAGAAAGAGGACGGCTCCCCGAAATATATCCACGCCGCCGACAACGCGCAGTTTTGGAAAGAGCTCGACGCAGACCTCCGCGAAATACTGCGGGCTTTGGAGGCGTGAGCATGGACAACTTTCAGAGTATCACGGCGAATGCGGAGACGCTCGCGGCGTTCCTCGGCTCTATCCCGGCGATTGAAACGCCGTGGGACGATGCTTTCCGCCGGATTTATTGCTCCTCGTGCTCGGCGGAGGATTGCGACGACTGCCGCCGCCCGGAGCGGGATAGCCCGCTATGGTGGCTCGGCCTCCCGGCGGCGGAGGCAGAGAAATGAACGCCGATTTTTCCAATACTTGCGAGGGGTGCGAGCACGTTGTTACGGAGCCGTGGGCGAAAGACATTATCTTCTATCGGTGCTTTGCTCCCGGCAGATGCAAGGGGCGCGTCGTCGGTGTGAAACGTTTTGACCCGTATATCCCGGCATGGTGTCCAAAACTGGAAAGGAGCCGCGAGAATGGATAAAACGGCATTATTGAAGAAAATCCGCGCGCTTGCCGAGCACGGAGTCGGCGGCGAGGCCGAGAACGCCGAAAAGCTCCTCGCTCGCATGATGAAGAAATACGGCATTTCGGAGGCAGAGCTCGACGAGGAGACTCGCGTCCGCCACGACTTCACATATCACGGCGGGGAGGAAAAGAAAATCCTCAAGCAAGTGGTCTACAAGGTCACGGGCGGCTACACCTACGAGCTCGTATATACCGCGAGCGGGCGCAAGGTTAGGACTCAACTCGGCGCGGACTGCACTCCCGCCGAAAAGGTGGAAATCGAGTATCTTTTCGATTTCTATAAAAGGCTTTGGGAAAAAGAAAAGGACGCTTTCCTCGCGGCCTACATTCAAAAGCACCGTATCTTTGCAATTCGCGCGGACGTAGAGCCGCGGGAAATGAGCCTCGAGGAGTCTATCAAAATGAGTGCGCTCATGCGAGGCATGAGCGACGAGAGCCCGCTCCGAGCTATCGAGGCGGGGAAATAAAGGAGGAATAACACAATGAGCGAAACGAGTTCGAGAGTCCGGCTTATGGCAAACCTACAAGCCGCCGTCGCGGAGGCCGTCTCCGGCACGATGGAGGAACGCGGGCGCGGCTTTGCCTCTGACCGTGAGGCGTGGGCGGAGCTGAAAGAGTGCATCGAGCGCACAAAGCAGATGCACACAGATATTGAGAAAGTCCACAAGGAAATGTGGAGCGCGGTCAAGGACAGGAACGAGGACGCTTTCGCCGCACTCTCGCAGGAGTTCGAGCGGAGTTCCCGTATTCTCGCCGAGGAATGGGCGCAAACGTCCGCCCTTGCAAAAATCGCCGTTATTAGCGAGTCGAACGATTAAGGAGGTCGCACAAATGAAAAAGCTCTATTCAAAGAAACTCGGCGGCGAGGCGTTCGCCATCGACGCGGCACAACTGGACACTCTGAAAAAGGCCGGTTATACCGTACCGAGCCCGGAGGAAGTTATCGCGGACGCGGCGGCGGTCAAAATCGAGCCGCCGGAGGGAAAGCGGGCGTATGTCGTCTTTGATTTCAAGACCGGCGCTTTCAGAGTCCGCACGAGGACGCAGACGCTCGCCGAGAGCGAGGTCGGCGGCTTCGTTGGTGAGGTAGTCTCGGCGGCGATTTTATGCGGTTTCGTCGAGCGGGCGGACATGGACAATCCGAAAGCGGATGCTCCGGCGACTCCGACGACGGCCTCCCCGCTCGTGAATATGCTCCGAGACGCTTTCCTACGCGCGGCGAACAATAAGACGGCTCCGGCGGCGGACAAGCCCGCAGAGGCGGCAGACGCGCCGGAGGTGGTCGAATGATTAAGCTCGGCGACCGCATCACGGTAAAGCCCGCGACGTTCGACGTTCCGGGCAAAGACGGCAAGCCGAAAGCAATCCCCGGGACGGTCGTCTACGTTCATCCCGGCGGGCGATATTGCGCCCTCGAGTTTGACGTAGGCAGACGCGAGCCCGTGACTATCCGAGAGAGCTTTCAGCTTATCGACGGGAGGGTAGCAGAATGAAGCACGAGCAATCAGCACCGGCGGGATACCGCCCGCGCTTTGCTGGGACGATGAAATTATACCTCGTCCGTCACAAGGAATACGGCGAGCTCACCGTAAACGGCGTGAACAAATACGAGGCAGTACACGCCGCCGCCCGTGCGTGGGGCGTTCGGTGGACGGCAATCGCCCGAGAGTGCGAGTATATCGTGCTCGCCGAGGATACGCCGGAGGCCGGTAAGCCATGACAAGGCAGGAGCGGCGGAAACGCCGCAGACAGCGCCGCCGGATGCAAGCCGCCCTCCTCGCCTCTCTCCTCTTTACGTTGGTGCTCATAGTGACGCTCCGCATCCGAGAGACAGCGCCGGAGCCGGTCGCGGAGCGGACAAGCGCACTTGCGGCGGAACGGCAAACGCTGACATACATAGCACCGGCAAGGCCGGAGGCGGCGGAGGAAACGCCGGAGGAGCTGACGGTAGAGCCGGAGCCCGAGAACAGATACGCGGAGCTCCATTTCAGCGACGAGGACGTTTATATCCTTGCTTGCCTCGTCTACCACGAGGCGCGCGGCGAGAGCTTCGAGGGACAAGTCGCCGTCGTCGAGGTCGTTCTAAACCGTATGCTCTCCGACTATTTCCCGGATACGGTCGAGGAGGTCGTATTTCAGAAATACGGCGACGTATGGCAATTCTCCCCCGCTCCGTACCTCTACTCGGCGGAGCCGGACAAGGAACAATATCTCGCGGTGCATACCGCCATAGAGGAGCGGGAGCACATTCTTTCAGAGGATACGGTCTATTTTTCGACCGCGCCTTATAACGAGAGCGTCGATATGATTATCGGCAATCACTATTTCTGTAAAATCTTTTGAACGGAGGAAAAGACGATGCAACTCATTACCACAAGGAACAAGGAAATCTCTTTCGCGGAACTCAAAAAGGCCATTTCGAGCGGGAACGGCCTCGAGCTTATCCGTCCGGGCGACAAGTTCGCTATCGAGCTCAAAAACGGCGAGCTCGTCAATGCCGTTTGCGGCGGATATGTCAACGAGAAGCGCGCCCGCTTCGTCCTCGAGGACTCCCTCGCGGAAAAGTGGCGCATGAACGACACGCCGACCAACAAGGGCGGATACCTCAAGAGCGAGGGGCGGCGACACGTCCTCGAGGATATTCTCCCGCTTTTCCCGGACGAGCTCGCGGAGGCGTTCGAGCCTCGTTTCATGTCCGAGGAAATCGACGGAGAACGTCACGAGTACGCGGATACTCTGTGGATACCCTCCGCGACCGACGTTTTCGGCGCGGGCGATTGGTGGAACGAGGAGCCGGACAGCGTTCAACTTGAGATTTTCAAGCGGGAGCGTGACCGCGTGAAAGAGCACGTCGGAGATGGGACGTGGTATTGGTGGCTCCGTTCCCCGGGTGCGGGCAACTCCGACCGTTTCGTGAATGTGGACACCGGCGGCACAGTCAACAACAACTACGCGAACGGTTCCCTCGGCTTCGCGCCCGGCTTTGATTTGTAAAATTAACGGCTCAATAATTCCCCGGCGGTCTACGCCGGGGATAGAGCCTATCACGAGGAGGAATGAGAATGTTTGAAAGAACAAAGGCGAAAATCCGCCTCCATCGGATTTGTAAAGCTCTCGGCGTGGAGCCGTACCCGGAAATGGTGCGATACGTTATCGACCGCGACGAGACGATTTTTCGAGGCGGTCGTCGCAACGGTAAGACGTTGGCGCTCATTATAGACGAGCTCGTATATAAGCGCATCCCTCCGGCGTTGCTCGGTTGCCCTATGGAGTGCCGATTTTGCAAAGACCCCGATTATTGGAAAATGCCTCAAATGAGACGGGATAGATTTTATATCTCGGAGCTCGCGAGAGCCGTACAACGGTGCGAGACGGCAGGTATTGACGTAGGCAGAGGGAAACGCGACTACAAAGACGGCTATAATTGCCGCGTTTTTATCATGGACGAAACGGGGCGCAGAACATGAAGCGTCGCCGAGAAAAGCTCCCGAAATGGCGGTACGAGTTCGATTGCCGGAAATGCGACAACATTCGAGAGGTACACGACCCGCGTAAGGGCAGAGACGGCGATTACTGCATCCCATGTATAGAGCGCATGGATAGCCGCCGTCCGAGCCCGATACACGCAGACGAAAAAGAGCGAGTCCTCCGTTGCGAGTGCTTTACACCTATCCCGGAGGACGAGGAGGGCGAAAAATGAGATTTCCGAAATTATATGAGTGCGACCCACAGAAAAATACAGAGTGCAACAAGCGGAATTGCGGAAATCCGTGCAAGCACACGACGCGGAAAGAGTTCGCCCGGGAGCCGTCCGGGAGTGAACTCCTCGGAAAAGTCGTTGTAATAACGCAAATGAGAAAAATCCCGACGGCGTGTGCGTATTGCAAATATTACGAAAACATGGGCGGAAATAGAGGACGCGGTAGCGACGGCGCTTGCACGGCTCGCGGGACGCTTTACGCGACGCGGGGTATCAGAGTGTCGAAAGAGCGCCTCGATAATTGCCCGCTCCGCATAATTACGGGAGGCAGAGAATGAGACGCAAAAAGAAAAGCCGCCTCGCGGCGGCGGAGTTCCTCGCCGTGCTTATCGTGACGGCGGTCGTTTTCACAAAGGGCTTGAGCGCGGCGCTCGCGTGGCGAGGCTATAAGGCCGTCGGCGGCGAGTTCATGCTCTTGCTCCTACCTATTATATATTATGAGGCAAAGCGGATTATCCTCGATTTCGTGGCGGACTTCGTAGAACTTTACCGCCGCGCGGAGGATTGACAATGCAGGACAGAAAAAGAGAAACCGCCGACGCTTTGCAGAACGTCGGCGGGGACTCGTCCCGGAAAAGACGAGCGATTACTCATACCTTTATTATTATAGCACTCTCCGGGACGGTATGCAAGGGCAAAAAATCGAGCGCAAAGCGCGTTTTTACGGGCTCGTATGGAATATTAACAAACCGACCATAGGCGAGCTCTCGTCGGAGGGTGTCACATGAAAACAGTTTACAGAGAGAAACGCTATTATTGCGGCGAGTATCTCGACGTATATATCTACCCGACCTATCGGCAAGGCCGGAGCAGAGGCAAGCGGAGCAAGCCGACCTCCGCCGCTCAAGCGAAACTCAATCAGCGGCATAGAGAGGAAAAGCTCGTCCGTCTCCTCCACGCGAACTTTACGCCGGACGACCTCGAAATCCATTTGACCTATCAGCAACAGCCGGAGAGCCCGGAGGAGGCGCAACGCCTTTTACGGAATTACATCCGCCGGGTGCAGAGAGCACGGAAAAAGCAAGGACTCCCGCCGCTCAAGTACATAGCAGTTACGGAAAAGGGCTCCAAGAATGGGCGCTATCATCATCACGTCACGCTATCCGGCGGAATGGATAGAGACGAGCTCGAAAAGCTATGGGGGCTCGGGTACGCGAACTCCCGCCGTTTGCAGTTCACGGAGAGCGGCCTTGCCGGGCTCGGTCACTACATCGTCAAGAGCCCGCTCTATGCTCGAGCATGGAACGCCTCGAAAAACCTTATCGACCCGGAGCCGAAAACACGGGACGGGCGTATCTCCGGCAAGCGCGCCGAGGAGCTCGCCCGCGACACGACCAACAACGCCGAGTATGAAAGGCTCTATCCGGGCTATTTCCTCGCGGATGCTGGCGCATGGCACAACGACGTAAACGGAGGAAAGTATATCGTCGCCCGCTTTTATCGGCGGGACGGTGTATTTATAAAACCGAAACGGAGGAAACGAAAATGACAGTAAACGAATTTGCGAAAGAAGTCCACGAAAACGCGGTCGCGCATGGATGGTGGGAGACGGCTCGGAGCTTTCCCGAGGTCGCCGCGCTCATTCATTCGGAAGTGTCGGAGGCGCTCGAGGAGTGGCGCGACGGCAATCCGGCTATTTACGGGTGCTGTGGTATCCCGGGCGCGGTGTGCGAGTTCGAGGGCGCTTGCGACAAGGACGAGAAAACCGGCACTTGTAAGCCGGAGGGAGTCGCCGTCGAGCTTTGCGACGCGATTATCCGCATCCTCGATTACCTCGCCTATATGGGCGTGGACGTTGAGGCCGTGCTCATGGCAAAGCATGAGTACAACAAGGGACGCGAATACCGCCACGGAGGGAAACGCGCCTAAACCACGATAACACACGAGGAGGGCGAGCTAATGATTAACTATTTCGAGGCGGCGGAGAAAACTCTCCGCGCTCGCGGCTTGCTCGAGACGGCTTTAGGCAATCTCGAGCGGAAAAAGGAGCGCATTTTACGATACGGCGCGCCGTCGGAGTATCCGTCGGCGGATATGTCCAAGCCGTACACGGGTGCGAAATCTGTAAACGACGCGCTCGCGGACTGCCTCGAGCTCGCCGAGGTTATGCGGGAAATCCAAGTTACCCGGGATAAGGTCGAGGAAATCGACGACGTGCTCGCGCAGATGGACGAGGCCGACGCGCGTATCCTCCGGCTTTGGTACATCGAGCGCAAGAGCAAGGAAGAAATCGCCGAGGCCGTATGCTACGCCTCGCCTACGTCCATCTACGACCAGCGCAACAAAGCTCTTGTGCGCTTCGCTCTCCTCTACTTCGGCGCGGGGGCTATGCCGTCCATGTAAGGCGCTTTCTCGCTTATTCTCATGTATTGAAAAAAAGGTGTATGGAAACTTGCATTTTCCCCGTGCTATCATTGAGGCGTAAAGAGAGGTCGAGGGAAACCTCGCCGCCGTGCGCCCTACATGGTCGAGCCCTTGCGCTTATGCGTGAGGACGCTTGAGGCCGTGCGGGGCGTTCTCTTTATCCACTCGGAGGCGGAGAGCATGAGAGAGTTTGCAAAAGCGTTTTACGAGTCTCCGGCATGGAGACGCACACGAGCATATATTCTCAAGCGAGACGCGGGGCTATGCGTCCATTGTGGCGAGCCCGGCGTTATCGTGCATCACAAGATAGAGCTCACGCCGAGGAACATCGACGACCCGGCAATCGCGCTCGGCGAGGATAACCTCGAGACAGTTTGCCGGACGTGTCACGCATTGATACACGAGGGAACGCCGCCGCTTGCCGACGGCCTCGCTTTCGATGCAGACGGAAATATTATCACAGCGCCACATACCCCCCGGGGTGCGCCGAAATAGATACCCGGTAAGTAACCGCGCCTCAATCCTCGGAAGAACCGACCCGGGCGCGCACATGAGGGGGGGTAAAACCGGGGCGGAGGGAGGTTTACTCATTATATGGCGGCAAATAAAAAAAGCTACGACGAGCTCTCGATTTCTGAAAAAATCGAGGCGAAAAAGAAGAAAATTAAACGGCTTTTCCGAGAAATGCCTCCCGAAAAGCGGCAGTTTGCCGAGGGGCTTATCAATCAATTCGCCGTGACCTCCGTCACGCTGGAACGCCTCGCCGACGAAATCAACAACGGCGACTTGATAGAGGATTTCGTACAGGGGGCGCAAAAGCTCCGCCGGGAGTCCCCGGCTCTCCGTGCCTACAACACGACGATAAAATCCTTTTCCGCTCTCACAAACCAACTCGTCGCGTTGCTCCCGGAGAAAGAAAAGAAATCGGCGGGTGACGAGCTTATGAGCTTTATCACAAAGCCCGCCGCCCGGTCGGGCAAGTAGTGAACTACGTCCGGGAATATTGGGAGCGGATTTCCTCCGGCGAAATCGTCACGAGCCGACGGGTAAAAGCCGTGTACGGTCGCCTCGTGGCGGAAATGGACGCGGCGGACGAGAGCTCGCCGTATTACTTCGACGAGGCCGTCGGCGAAAGGCCGATTATCTTCGTCGAGCGGTTTTGCAAGCAGTCTCAAGGAACGCTCGGCGAGTCTCTGACGCTCGAGCTTTTCCAAAAAGCATTTATACAACTCCTTTTCGGGTGGCTCGAGAGGGCGACGGGATACCGGCGCTTTCGAGAGACACTCTTTCTTGTAGGGCGAAAGAACGGCAAGAGTACGCTCCTCGCGGCTCTTGCGCTCTATATGCTCGTCGCAGATTACGAGGGCGCGGCGGAGATTTACTCCGTAGCGACCAAGAAAGACCAAGCGAAAAAGACGCTCACCGAGGCCGTAAACATGGTGAAGCAGAGCCCCGAGCTCTCCGCCATTCTCAAGAAGCGGCGAAACGATATTTACTTTCCGGCGACGGCCTCCAAGTTCGAGGCGTTGGCCTCGGACTCGAACACCCTCGACGGCCTCAATTCTCACGCCGTTATTATCGACGAGCTCCACGCGATACGCGACCGCAATCTCTACGAGGTTATGAAACAATCGACCTCGAGCCGCCGACAGCCGCTCGTGATTATGATTACCACGTCCGGCACGGTGCGCGAGTCCGTTTTCGATAACCTTTACGGCTACGCTTGCGAGGTCGCCGACGGGCAGACTCCCGACGAGCGTTTCCTCCCCGTGCTCTACGAGCTCGACAAGCGCGAGGAGTGGACAGACCCGACGGCATGGATAAAGGCAAATCCCGGCCTCGGGACGATAAAGCAATATACCACGCTCGCCGACTTCGTAGAGCGAGCAAAGAAAAATCCCGAGGACTTGCCCGGCGTTCTCTGCAAGGATTTCAACGTCAAGGCGACCGGCGCGGCCTCGTGGCTCTCCTATGAGGACGCAGTAAACGAGGCCACATTCAAGCCCGAGGAGGTCTATAACACCTACGCTATCGGCGGGTGCGACCTCTCCGCGACGACCGACCTAACGTGCGCGACGCTGATTATCCGGCGCTCGTCCGACGATGAAATCGTGTACGTTTTTCAGCACTATTTCCTCCCTCAAAAGAAAATCGACCAGCTCGACGAGCACAACACGCAAGAAGCGCCCTATAAGATTTGGGCGGAGCGGGGGCTCGTAACGATATGCGAGGGTACTCGCGTCGATTATTCGGCGGTGACGGCGTGGTACTGCCAAATGCGGGACGAGCTCAAGATAGACGCTTTCAAAATCGGCTACGACCGCGCTCTCGCCGGTTATTGGGTGGACGAAATGAAAGCGAACGGCTTTGAAATGTGCGCCGTTGCACAGGGGCCTTTTACATGGTCGCAACCTATGAGGGAGCTCGGCGCGGCGCTCGCCGATAAGAAAGTCAATTACAACAAAAATCCCGTTTTGCTTTGGTGCTTGACGAACACAGGCGTTAAAAAAAGCGGCGTGAACAACATTCAGCCCGTCAAGATTTCCGAAAAGCGCCGTATCGACGGCATGGTATCCCTCCTCAATGCGTGGGTTATCTATGTGCGGGATTACGAGGACTATATGTATTTAGTGGGGTGAAAAAATGGCAAAGAGAGGGCTCTTTCAATCTATTTTCGGGGGCAAGAGCGAGAAAAATAAAGATTTCCACGCATACAAGCTCTTGAGCTCGTGGGAGTCTACTTTCGTACCGTATTCCGGGAATATGTGGGATATTAACACGGTACGCTCCGCCGTGGACGCTTTCGCCCGCCGAGCCTCGACCGCACAGCCGCGCCACGTCCGGCAGTCGGCAGAGACGACGGTCGCGGTAAACGACTATATCGACCGCATTTTGCAGTTCCGGCCTAATCCGTACATGACGGCGGCGGACTTCTATTACAAGCTCGCCGCGCAGTACAAGGTATATAACAACGCGATAGCGTACCCGGTTTTCGATGAAACAGGCCGTTTGACGGCGGTCTACCCTATCAACGCACAGTATTTCGAGCTCCTCGAGTACATGGGTACGCTCTATTGCCGGTTTACCTTTGCGACGGGTGCAACGTACATTTGCGAATATTCCCGAATTATCCACGTCCGGCGGCATTTCCTCGAGCACGATATTTTCGGAGACGGAAACAAGCCGCTCGATACCGCACTCAAGACAGCGAATACGCTCAATCAGAGCATGAGCAAGTTTGCCGAGCTCGTCGCGGTTATCCGGGGTATTTTGAAAGTCTCGAACGCCGTCAAGACGGAGGACTTAAACCGCCGCAGAGACGACTTTATCCGGGACAACCTCCGTATGGAGAACAACGGAGCGGGCGTTATCGTCACGGACGCGAAATACGACTATACGCCTATCACAGACAAGACGACTCCTATCCCGGCGACACAACTCGCATACGTCAAAGAGGAGATTTACGACTATCTCGGCGTGTCGAAAGAAATCGTCGAGAATACCGCGACTCCACAACAGGAACAGGCTTTTTATAGCGGCGAAATCGCCCCGTTTTTCCGCCGCCTCTCGCAAGCGTTCTCGAATGTGCTCTTTACCGAGCGGGAGTTCGGGTACGGAAACCGTATCGTCTTTTCCGCGAACTCCGTCCAGTTTGCGACGCTCCCGGAAAAGGTCACGGCGGCAAAGTTCTTGACGGAAATCGGCGCGGCGACGCTCGACCAAATCTTGACTATGTTCGATATGCCGACCATCGGCGGCGAGGAGGGCGCGCGCCGCGTCCAAACGCTGAACATGGTAAACGCAAAGCTCGCAGACAAATACCAGACCGGCGGAAATACGCCGCCGGACGACACTACGCCGCCCGGGGAGCCAACCGGCGGGAAAGAGGAGGGTTAGGCTATGGCTATCAAACAGGGGCGCGAGTATCGCGCTTTGCAGGACTTTAGCCTCGTTCCGAGGGACGAGGGCTCGAAAGAGTATCGGGTACGCGGTACGGCTATCGTATTCAATTCGCCTACGGTGCTATGGGAGTGCGACGGCGTGGAATACAAGGAAATTATCGACCGTCACGCTTTCGACGAGTGCGATATGTCCGACGTGATTTTCAACTACAACCACGGCGGAAAGGTCGTCGCTCGCCTCCGAAACAAAACGCTCGCGCTCAACATCGACGAGCGCGGCGTAAACATCGACGCAGACCTCGGCGGAACAACTGCCGGGCGCGAGCTTTACGAGGAAATCGACGGCGGGTACGTCGATAAAATGTCCTTTTCTTTCACGGTGCGCGAGGCATCCTATGACTCCGTTACCCATACCCGCACTATCACAAAGGTCAAAAAGCTATACGACGTGTCGGCGGTGGACATTCCCGCCTATAATGACACGTCTATTTCGGCTCGGAGCTTTTTCGAGGAGGAGCACTCGAGGGAGCTTGCGGCTTTGGAGCAAGCCCGGAGGCGGAAGAAACTCGTAGCTTTGACATACTAACAGACCACACAACAACTATCATTTTTTGGAGGTAAATTATGAACATCGAAAAGAGACGCGCAGAAATCGCCGCCCGCAAAGCTGAAATCCGTAAGCTCATTGAGGGCGACAGCGAGAACAAGCTCAACATGGACGACCTCGAGAAAGAGCTCCGCGAGCTCAACGAGGAGGACGAGAAGCTCGAAAAGAGACAGGCTATCGAGCGTATGCTCAACGGCGGCGCGGCTCCGGCCTCTCCCGCTGGCCTCTCTAATCCCGTCGCTCGCTCCGCAAATCAGCCCGCGCCGGAGAGCACCGAAAAGCTCTATCGCTCCGCATGGCTCAAGACTTTGCAGGGTAAGCCGCTGACCGACGACGAAAAGCGCGCATACTCCACGGCGGCAAACTCCGGCCTCCCCATTATCCCGGAGACGACCGCAAATCAGATTATCAAGAAAATGTACGAGGTCGCGCCGATTTTGCAGAGATGCAAGATTTTCCACGTCCCCGGCAATTTCAAGTTCGCTATCGAGGGTACGAACGACGAGGCCGCGCTCCACACCGAAAACGCCGCCATTACCGCCGCGAGCGACTCCCTCGGCTCCGTCTCTCTGACCGGCTACGAAATCGTGAAGCTCGTCAAAGCCTCCCGCGCTTGCTCCGAGATGGCGCTTTCCGCGTTCGAGAGCTATATCGTCGAGGTTATCGCCGAGGCCGTCGCCCGCCGCATTGAAAAGTACATTTTCACCGGCACGGGTACAAATCAGCCCGGCGGCGTTAAGACTGCCGGTAAGGGCGCGAGCGGCGCGTACGCCGACGGCACCGACCAGATTACCGTAGGTAAGACGGCCTCTCTCACCGAGGAGAACGTTATCGCGCTCTACGGCTTGCTCGGCGACGGTTACGAGCGTAACGCCGTTTGGTGCATGAACAAGGCGACGTTCTTCTCCGATTTCTTCCCGCTGATGAACAAGAGCAAGAACAACGTTATCGAGTTCGCAAACGGCAAGTATTACATCATGGGCGCGGAGGTCTACTTTACCGGCTCTCTCGCCGCACATGAGGCGTATCTCGGCGACTTCTCCTATATCATCGGCAACTATTCGCAGGATATTACCGTCGTCCGCTCCGAGCACTCCGGCCTTGCTACGAACAGCATCGACTATCTCGGCGCTTGCGTGTTCGACTCCAAGCCGGTCGCGGGCTTCGGTGCGTTCGTGCATCTCGCAAAGGCGGCGGCTTAATAGGAGGGCTCGAGTATGGCAGTCGGTGACGAATATCTCGCCTCCGTCCGCCATAGCGTGAGACTTTCCTCCACCGTCCACGACGGGGAATTGACCGACCTCATTAACGCCGCTCGAGCCGACCTTGTGCTCGGCGGCGTTCTTGAGGCAAAAGCGAACGACGAAACCGACCCGCTTATCAAAAAGGCGGTGACGACCTACGTCAAGGCGGAGTTTGGGCTCGACAACGAGGACGCGGACAGGCTCCGCGCCTCGTATAAAGAGCAGAGAAACGGCCTCTCGCTATCGGACTCCTATATCGCGGCGGAGGGGGGATAGCTCATGTACTGGCGCGACGTTGTGACGCTCAAAGCCGTTACGGAGGGGCGCGACGCGGACGGTTTTCCGAAAGAGGCAATCACGGAGACGACCGTTTTCGCCGACGTGTCCTCTACCAAGCGGAGCGAGTTCTACGCCGCCCGGCAAGCGGGTATCTCGCTCGCGCTGACGGTAAAGCTCCGCGCCGCTGACTATGACGGTCAAGAGCGGCTCTCCTATGAGGGCAAAGAGTACAAGGTCGAGCGCGCATACACGGAGGCGCGGGAATACTACGAGCTTAATTGCTCCGAGTTTAGGGAGGCGAGCGAATGAACGTAAACGCTCTTTTAGTGGGTACGCTCGATAGCCTCCTCCCTACCGCTGACGGCGTGTATAAAGGCGCGGCGACCGAGTATATCGTTTTCAACTATACCGAACTCCCGGCGGACTTCGCAGACGACGACGCGGCACATTACCGCTATCTCGTGCAAGTCCACCTATACGCGCCGCTCGAGAAGAATACCCGCACATACCGGCGGGAAATCTCTCGGCGGCTCGTGGCGGCGGGCTTTACCCGCCCGACGGTGACTCCGGCCTCCGATAAAAACGGACAGCATTACGCCTTTGAGTGCGAAATCGCGGGAGGCGTTGACGATGGCTAATCTATCCACGAGCGGGCTCGAGGAGCTCGTCGGCGGCTTCGACGCTATCGCAGAACTCCCGGACGAGGTAGTCCTCGAAATGCTCGTCGCGGAGGCGGAAGTTATCGCCCCGGCGCAGGAGGCCGAGGCGCGCGCTATGCTCTCCGGCGAGTACAGCACCGGCGAGACGGCGCAAAGCATTTCCTACGATAAAAAGCTCAAGAAAACAGCGGACGGGCGAGCAATCTACGTTTACCCGAAAGGCACTCGGCGACACGGCAACAAGCGCCGCGCCGCCGAGGTCGCTTTCGTGGACGAGTTCGGAAAACACGGACAGCCCGCCCGCCCATTCATCCAAACAGCAAACGAGAAAGCGGCAGACCGGGCAATCGACGCGGCGGCTCGAGTGTACGACGACTTTCTCAAATCGAAAAACTTTTAGGAGGTTTTATTATGGCACAGTTTGGCGCAAAGCGTCCTATCTTCGCCCCGACGAAAACCACGCCGGACGGCGCGCTCCCCTACCTACGATTACGAGAAAGTCGTAACCGTGGGTAAGCTCGTCAAGGCTGACCTCACCGTTACGAACGCATCCGGCGAGCTCTACGCCGACGACGCGCTCGCCGAAAAGGTCGATATGTTCGCCTCCGGCTCTCTTGCGCTGGAAACGGACGACAAGACGGACGAGGTACACGCCGCTATTCACGGCGCGACCAAGGATACGCAGTCGAGCGAGGTCACGGACTCCGACGGAGACGTAGCTCCTCGCGGTGGCCTTTGCTATTACAAGGTCATTATTCGCGGCGGAGTCCGCTATTTCAAGGGCGTGTTTCATCCGCTTGTCAAGGCCATTCTCGGCAACGACAGCGCGGCGACAAAGGGCTCCTCTATCACGTTCGGCACGAGCGCGACGACCTTTACCGTGTTCCGTTGCAACTCTGGCGCATGGCGCATCACGAAAGAGTTCACGACGGAAAGCGAGTGTATCGCGTGGTGCGATACCAAGCTCGGCAAAGTGGGAGGCTAATATCAGCACGGACGGGAGGCGAGCGAGAACGGCTCGCCTCCCGCTTTGGTAATTGGAGGGTAAAGGCATGAAAACGGCAAAAGTGACGCTCGCGGACGCGACGTATTACCTCGCATTTGACGGCGAGGCTATGTTTACACTCCGGGACGATTTCGGCGGGACACAACTCGCACTCGAGGCAATAGAGCAGGATACCCGCGAGAGCTTCGCGGCGACGTGCGCTATCGCGGCGGTACTGGCAGAGCGCGGCGAGCTCCTCCGTCGGCGGCTCGGATACGACCCGGGCGCTATCCCGGAAAAGGACGATTTTCTCCTCATGGTGAGGCCGTTTGAAATCGTGACGCTCAAGCGCGCAATTATGACGGCTATCGAGCTCGGCTATGGTCGAGAGGTAACGAGCCCGGCGGACGACGAAATCGACGAGGGGCTCGCGGAACTTAATCAAAAAAAAACAAGATAAGGCGGGCGGAATACTACCGTATCGCCGTTCTTTGCGGAGTCTCCCCGGCGGAGGCTCTTTTTATGGCTCCCGGAGAGGTTTTCGACCTTTGGGAGCTATACCTATCAGCACACGGTAAGGACAGAGGCGAGGAGGGCGTGTAATGGCAAACCGTGAGATAAAAACGAAAGTCGCTATCGACGGCGAAAAAGAATACAAGGAGTCTCTCAAAAACATAAACTCCGCCCTCGGAACGCTTAAATCGGAATTAAAGCTCGTAGAGAGTCAATACGCGGGACAGGCGAACAGCTACGCGGCTTTGAGCGCGAAAGGCGACGTACTCTCCCGTATGTACGACCAACAGAAAGAAAAGGTCAAGGCGGCGGCGGAACAGCTCGAGAAAGCAAAAAAAGCTCAATCGGACTACGCCGAAAAAGTCTCCTCCGCGCAATCCGAGATTTCGCGTTGCGAGGCCGCTCTCGCCGCGCTCGGCGACGAGACGGGCGACACGACCGAGGAGCAAGCCAAGCTCACGGCGGAACTCGAAAAGGCAAAGGGAGAGCTCTCCGCCGCTGAAAAAGGATACGAGTCTACGACTCGCTCCGTCAATTCCTATCAAACACAGGTAAATAACGCCGAGACGGAGCTTAACAAGCTCGGCTCGGAACTCGATAAAAACGCCTCCTATATGGACGAGGCCGCGAAATCCTCCGACGGGTGCGCCGAGTCTATCGACGAATACGGGAAAGAGGTCAAAAAAAAGGCCGGAGAGGACTCCGAGGAGGCCGGGAAGAAGTTCGACAAGGTAAAGACCGCCGCGACCGCACTCGGAACAGCGGCGGCGGCGGCAACGGCGGCACTCGCGGCGGCGGCAATAAAGCTCGGGAAAGAGGTTATCAGCGCATACGCTGATTATGAGCAGTTAGTCGGCGGCGTTGAGACGCTCTTTAAGGATAGCTCCGGTAAGGTAATGGAGTATGCGAACGACGCATACAAGACCGCCGGGCTCTCTGCAAACGAGTATATGGAAACCGTGACCGGGTTTTCCGCGAGCCTTATCTCCTCCCTCGGCGGGGACACGGAGAAAGCCGCGAAATATGCGGACATGGCAATTACGGATATGTCCGACAACGCTAACAAAATGGGCTCGGACATGGCCTCTATTCAAAATGCGTACTCCGGCTTTGCAAAGCAGAACTATACCATGCTCGATAACCTCAAGCTCGGGTATGGCGGTACGAAAGAGGAAATGCAAAGGCTCCTCGAGGACGCGGAAAAGCTCTCCGGCGTGAAATACGATATTTCGAGTTATTCGGATATTGTAGACGCAATTCACGTCGTACAAACGGAAATGGGTATCACGGGGACGACCGCGAAAGAGGCGGAGGCGACTATCTCCGGCTCTATCGGGATGCTGAAATCCTCGTTTCAAAACCTCATTACCGGCCTCGGCGACGCAGACGCAGACATAGACAAGCTATGCGATAACGTCGTAAACTCCTTTAATTCCGTCGTCAAGAACATTACGCCGGTCGTTAGAAACCTCGCAAAAACCGTCCCGAACGCATTAGAGGGTATCCTCGACGCTATCGCGCCTCTCCTGCCGGAACTCCTCGAAATGGGAGTCGGGCTCTTTGAGGCGCTCTTGAGCGGGTTTACATCGGTGCTCCCGGAGCTTATGAACACGGCGGCCTCGCTCGTGACAACGCTCGTACAAGGCATTATCGAGGCTTTGCCGCTCGTCGTAGAGGCGGCGGCACAGTTCATTACAACGCTCGTGCAGGGTATCGCGGAGGCACTACCGACGCTCATTCCGGCGGCGGTGGAGACGGTGACGACCATTGTATCGACGCTTATCGAGAATATACCCTTGCTTATCGACGCGGCGCTCCAACTCATGCAGGGGCTCGCGGAGGGCGTTCTCGAGGCTATCCCGGTACTACTCGAGGCTTTGCCGGAGCTTATCGAGAGCCTCGTAACGACGCTCCTCGACGCTATCCCGCAAATCATCGAGACGGGAGTCGAGCTTTTAACCGCCCTTGTGGAAAACCTCCCGGAAATCATTACGACGATATGCGAGGTTTTGCCGCAAATCATTGAGAGCACTATCTCGACGCTCCTCGACCATTTGCCGGAAATCGTAGAGGCGGGCGTAAAGCTCTTGACGGCGCTTATTACCAACCTCCCGCAAATCATTTTGACGATAGTACAGGCGCTCCCGCAAATCATCACGGCGGTAATTAACGCCCTCGTGAACAATATCCCGAAAATCATCGAGACGGGCGTAAAGCTCTTAACTGCCCTCATTACCAACCTCCCGCAGATTATCGCCGAAATCGTCCGCGCTATGCCGCAGATTATTACCGGCATCGTGAGCGCGCTCGGCGAGGGCGTGTCGCAGGTCGCGGAGGTCGGCGCAAACCTCGTCCGGGGCTTGTGGCAAGGCATCCAGTCGCTCGCCGGGTGGCTATGGGATAAAGTGTCCGGGTGGATTTCCTCCATTTGGGACGGCATTACGGACTTTTTCGGCATCCACTCCCCGAGTACGCAAATGGCATGGGTGGGCGAAATGCTCGTCGAGGGACTCGCCGGAGCCGTGGACAAGGACGGCAAAAAGGCGGTAAACGCTATAGGCGGCATGAGCGAGCAGATGCTCGATGAGGTAGACTCCGGGCTCGCGGCAGTAAACGCCCGCCTCGCAAGTCAAATCGGAGAAATCGAAACGGGCTTTTCCGCAAAGGCGACCGTCGAGGCCGTCTCCGCATCCGTTCCGGCGGACTTGACCGGGCGCGGCGGCGGTGCGACGACCTCCGGCGGCGGAGATACAAACGTCGTAAATCATTTTCATATCGCGGAGCTCGTCGTCCGTGAGGAGGCGGACGTAAAGAAGATTTCCCGCGAGCTCTACAATATGCAGAAATCGAAATCGCGGAGCAAGGGGGTATCTATGGCGTGAGCATGGGTTTTATTTTCGACAACAAGCATAGCGGGGATATGGGAGTCGTGTTCAAATCCACAGACCGAACACTCCTCCCCGCGAAACGGGTAACGCAATACACGATACCCGGCAAGAGCGGCACATACGACATAGAGGACGGTTACGAAAACCGCGAAATCGTATGCACGGTCGCTTTCGTCGGCGAGGGCTACCATTACGCGGGCGTGAGAACGCGAGCGCGCGCCGTGGCGGAATGGCTCTCCGGCGAGGGCTTGCTCGTATTTGACGACGAGCCCGAAAAGGCGTACTCCGCAAAGGTCGTCGGCGGTATCTCTATCGAGCAAATCGCCGTTACGGGGACGTGCGAGGTACGTTTCTTGTGTAAGCCGTTCGCCGAGTCCTTGCGCTACAATCAGCAGGACGTAAAATCCGTCTCTCTGCCTCACACGGAGGCGGTCAACGTCCGAGGAACGCAGGAAACGGACGGCTTAATCTATATCACGGCGCGCGGCAATATCCAAACGCTGACGATAACACGGCTCAAGGTAAATTAAAGAATTAGGAGGTTTCTACTATGAGCGCATTATCTAACGTCCACGCATCCACTCTCTTGAATACGTCCTTGCGGAGCGGGACGTACTATCTCGCTCTTTTCCTCACCGACCCGACGGCGAGCGGAACGGGTACGGAGGTATCCGGCGGCGGATACGCGAGAAAGATTATCAACTTTAGCGCGCCGTCCCTCGTGTCCGGCAAAGAACAGGTTTCCAACTCTGCGCCCGTTGACTTCGGCACTCTGACGGCAGACCTCGGCACGGTGGCCTATTGGGGCATCTATGACGCGCTGACGGCGGGTAATTTGCTTTGGTACGGCTCCTTTACCCGGAGCAAGAACGTACTCAACGGCGACGCTATCACGGTATCAGCGGGGGCTATCGTTTGCACTTTGGCATAACGAGGAGGCGAGCAAATGTATAACCGCACTCCGTACAATAAGACGACGTACAACCGAACAACGTCCATTGTGTTCGAGTGGCTCGCTACGGCGAACGCGGAGACGGATACCTCGGCGACGCTGAAAATCATTCGATACCTCGACGGCTCGGCGGCGGCGGTCGCTACCGCGTCCGGCGTGTTCGTCCGCGTCCTCCTCCCCTCCGCGCTTGCGGAGGCGGAGGCCGGGAGCGTCGGCGACTATATCCGCACTCTTTTTTTCTCCGCACTTGCGGAGGCCGTAGCAACGGCAAGCGGTACGGGCGTTTCGACCTACGGCTCCGTCACTATGGTAATTGAGGGCGTGAACATGGTCGCCGGAGACGAGCTTATTATCGACACGGAGCACATGACCGTAACGCTAAACGGTGCGAACATCATCGACCGCGTGAGCGACGATAGCGCATTTTTCAAGCTCCAACCGGGCGAGAACGATATTATCGTCGAGGGCGGCACGACCGCAGACGTTAAAATCTTGTGGAAAGATAGGTGGTTATAATGGCAAAGCCGCAGATTTTCAACCGCGATATGAAGCGGCTCGCCTACCTCGACAACGCGCTCGCCGTCGGCTACGGCCTCGAGACTAATTCCCTATGGACGGCGACCTTTACGCTCCCGGCGGACGACCCGAAAAACGCCTATTGCGCGCCGCTGAACTTCGTCGAGATTTTCGACGGAGACGAGCGTATCGACCTTTTCCGCATCATCGGGGAGGATATGGAGCGGAGCAACGGCGCGACTCGCTATTATGATTGCGAGCACGTCCTCGCTACGCTCCTCTCCGACGTTCTCTTTCAGTATCATCAATGCGGCGGCTCCGGCGTAAAGACTGCCGACGTTCTCAATTACATTCTCGCACGGCAGACCCGGCAAAACTGGAAACTCGGGGCTTGCGATTTCAAACGCTATTTTGAATATAATTGGGAAAACTCGACGCTCCTCGCGGCGCTCTTTGCCGTGCCGGAGTGCTTCGATAGTGAATACCTTTGGTCGTGGGATACGACCGTCTATCCGTGGACGCTCTCGCTCACCGTGCCGACGGAGGCACTCAAAAGCGAAATCCGATACGCAAAGAATATGACGAACATCAAAAAGACGACGGACGCGACCAGTATCGCAAACCGCGTCTATGCGCTCGGATACGGCGAGGGTGTAAACCAACTGACGATAGAGTCGGCGAACGGCGGCGTTCCATACGTCGAGGACGCTTTAAGCATCGAGCGATACGGCTTGTGTTCGACTATCCTCGTAGACTCGCGGTATCAAGTGGCGGAAAACCTCAAGGCATACGCCGAGCAGATACTCGCCGGGCTCAAGGAGCCGTATGTGAGCTATGAAATCGGCGCTATCGACCTCCACCGGCTGACCGGCGACAAGTTCTCAAAGTTCCGCCCGGGAGAAATCGTCCGCGTCGTGGACGAGGCCGACGGAATTAACCTCCGTACCCGCATCGTCCGCGTTGAGAAAGCGGACGCAGAGGGCGACCCGGGAAACGTCACGGTAACGATTGCCAACAAGACGCAGGATATAGCGGGCAGTATTTCCGACTTGCAGAGCCGCGCCCTCATTTCCGAGACATACGCACAGGGCGCGACCAACCAACAAATCTATAATTTCTCGGATAACGCCGACGCAACGCATCCGGCGAAACTGCAACTCTATATCTCCGACTCGGTGGTACGCATTAACAAAATGCTCCTCAATATCGAGTTCGAGGCGTTCCGGGCGTATGAGAAAGCTATCGGCGGCGGCGGTGGACAAACGACCTCCTCCGGCGGCGGGCAGACAACGAGCTCCGGCGGCGGGCAGACAACGAGCTCCGGCGGTGGTTCTACGACCTCCTCCGGCGGCGGGCAGACCTCAGGCGGAACGGCGCTCGAGTCCTCGAACGTGCTCCCGAGCGAGACGAACGGACAGGCCGTGCATAACCACGGCATTTCTCAACACGCCCGCCTCGCAACGACCAGCGACGGAAAAACCGTTGACGGCTACGAAACATTTATTTGGTCGGGTGCGCATACGCACCCGTCGCATACGCACAGGATTTCGGCGCATACACACGAGGTCTACGACCACACGCACCGGGTAAGCGCGCATACGCATACGGTGAAAGACCATACCCACACCGTAAAAGACCACACCCACGCTATCGAGTTCGGCATCTACGAGGGACAACGCGCCTCGAAAGCGACTATCAAGGTAGACGGCAAAGAGATACCCGCGCCGTCCTCGTATAGCAATATCGACATTGTGAAGTATCTCGCCACGGACTCGAGCGGGAAGATACGCCGTAACTCGTGGCACTCGATAGAGATACTCCCCGATAACATGAGTCGTATCGTGGGCGCGGTATTCGCTCAAACATTCTGTAATTCTCGCGGCGGCGGGGACTACTAAAAGGAGGAAAGAATATGTCCGAATTAGTGACAATGTACCCGGCGCAAGCCAACTCCCCGGAGACTTCGCTCTCCGGCGCGCTGACGGCGGCGGGTACGACCGTAAACGTCGTTGACGGCTCCGTACTGCCGGAGGCTCCGAACTTGCTCACGATTGGAGCGGACGGCTCCACGGCGGAAACGGTGCTTATGACCGCAAAGAACGGGAACGTGCTCACCGTCACGCGAGCGCAGAACGGCACGACCGCCCGGGCATGGTCGGCGGGCGACGTTATCGCCCGATATTTCACGGCGGCAGACCAAACCGCCATGCAGGAAAATATTAAGAAGCTCAACGAGGGCAAGGCCGAGAAAGCCGCATCCCCGACGGCGGGCAACTTTGCCGGGCTCGACTCCTCCGGCAATCTGACCGACTCCGGCAAAAAGCCGGGCGACTTCGCCGACGCGAGCCATACCCACACAGGCAAGGCGGACAAAGTAAAGAGCGCCACGGCGGGCAACTTTGCCGGGCTTGACTCCTCCGGCAATCTGACCGACTCCGGCAAAAAGCCGGGCGACTTCGCCGACGCGAGCCATACCCACACAGGAAAGGCGGACAAAGTAAAGAACGTCACGGCGGGACACTTCGCCGGGCTCGACTCCTCCGGCAATCTGACCGACAGCGGCAAAAAGCCGGGCGACTTTGCCAACGCCTCCCACGCTCACGCGGGATACGCCGAGGTAAAGATTTTCTCCGGCGTGTCCGTCGCCGCATCTGCATGGGTGAGCGACAGCACATACGCGGCGTATCCCTATGCCGCCTCTATCGCCTGCCCCGGCGTGACGGCGAGCCACGTCCCCGAGGTCGTGTTCGGTGCGACAGAGGCCGCGAGCGGAAACTTTGCGCCGGTCGCTCTCTCCGGGAGCGGGACGGTCAAAATCTACGCCGCGACAAAGCCGACGGCGGCTATCACGGTGCAGAGCATTACTTGTATTAAGGCGGTGAGTTAAAAATGATTGGTAGAACAAACGCAGTCAGCAAGCCCGGAGTCGAGCTCTCCCTCGTGGTATCCGTTACGAGCGGAGCGGCGGTCACGGCGACAAAGGGCTCGAAAACGGTAAACGGCACGGCGGCGGGCGGCTCGTGCGTCCTCTCCTTGCCGGAGGCCGGTACATGGAGTGTAAAGGCCACACTCAACGGGCAAACGTCCGACACGAAAAGCGTCTCCGTCGTCGATAGCTACGCGGTGGCGCTGACGTTCTTTAGCGCGACGATTACCGTCAACGTAGACTCCGGCGCATCCGTCACGCTGAAAAAGGGCGGGACAACTATCGCCACAAAGACGAGCAACGGGACGGCGGTTTTCACCGTCACGGAGACGGGGGCGTACACGGTCACGGCAACAAAGAACGGGCAGACGACGAGCGGCTCGGTCAATGTCGTGTCCTCCACGACCTCCTATGCGCTGACACTCTCTTTCGTGAGCTCTACGCTCAACAATAACGAGTGGAGCGTTATCAAGTCCGTTTCCGACGCGGGACAGGGCGCGAACTATTGGAGCATCGGCGACCGAAAGGCGGTCACGCTTAACGGCACGGTCGGAAAGCTCTCGCTCTCGAATGTCACGACCTACGCTTTCATTATCGGCTTTAACCATAACGCAAGCGTCGAGGGCGCAAACCGCATCCATTTTCAGCTTGCAAAGACCGCGCTCTCCGGCGGTACGGACGTGTGTTTCTGCGATAATCAATATGGCCCGGATAGCGGATGGTCGTCCCCGGGCGCGGGCTATTTCGTTATGAACGCGAGCAACACGAACTCCGGCGGATGGAAAAGCTCGCAAATGCGTACAAACATTTGCGGGACGAGCCTCTCGAGCTATTCCGGGACGATTATTGCAGTCATTCCGGCGGCGCTCCGTGCCGTCCTCAAGTCCGTTACCAAGTACACGGACAATACGGCAAACGGCGGCGGCTCGACGGCGAGCTACGTCACGGCAACAACGGATTACTTTTTCCTCCTCTCGGAGTTCGAGGTTTTCGGTAGCATTTCCTACGGAAACACGAACGAGAAGAACAAACAAGCACAGTACGCCTATTATTCCGCCGGGAATAGCAAAATCAAGTACAAGCACAACGGCACGAGTACCGCCGCTTCTTGGTGGCTCCGTTCCCCGCGTGCGGGCAGCTCCTACTATTTCGTGATTGTGGTCACCGACGGCACAGTCTACATCAGCGGCGCGAACTCTTCCCTCGGCTTCGCGCCCGGCTTTTGCGTATAATTCGGAAATCGAGACTTGCGCCCTCAATGGGCGCATAGTCGGCGAGGAGGAAAGAAAATGTCCGTACCAAAATCGAGACGCGGCGAAAGCCCGGCGGAGTATATCAACCTCGCCCGCGAGATTTATGTATTCACATACAACCGCGTCCGCATCCTGCCGAAAAGCTACACCTTTTATTTTTCCTTGCCGCTCTACAACGCGGCGCGAGAGGCTTATCGCATGATAAAGACGGCAAACCTCATTTACGTTGACGAGAAATCTCCCGAGGAGATACGCCGCCGGAATATCCAACGGCGGAAAGAGTATTACGAGACGGCACAGGGTTATTATAACTCAATGCTCGACGTGCTCGACCTCGCGTATATGACCGTCAACCATGAGAAGATACCGCCGAACGTCCTCAAAGAGTGGGTAAAGCTCATTACGGACGAGCTCTCGCAAATCTCTAAAATCAAGCGGAGCGATAAGGCGCGAGCTTAATCCTCCGAGTGATTAGGTTATATTCCGCATCGCCGCTAATTGGTGGCTCCGTTCCCCGAATGCGAGCAACTCCAACAATTTCGTGAATGTGAACACCGACGGCACAGTCAACAACAACAACGCGAACAATTCCCTCGGCTTCGCGCCCGGATTTTATATCGACACGGGGCAGACCGAATAACTCCTCACGGAGCGAAAGCAGTCCCCATATAAAAGGGGAATATAACCTCTCTGACGGCCTCGCGCCGTCGGACAAACATATACCGCGATACGGTTAGCCGGACGCTCCTTGCATGGGTGCGGAGTGCGTGTTTTCCGTGCTTTCATGGCTCACCGTTACGCATTTTAGACAACACGCCGAGAAAGAAATGTACGAGGTATTTTTATTTTATGAACAGCGCAGAACGACGCGAGGCACGGTATCAGCGTCGCAAGGCCGCACGAATGAAAAAGAAAGCCGCCGCGCTCCGGGAGTACGGAGATTTCGAGACGGTTTTCTCATTCGAGCGGCTCTATGAGAGCTACCGCGCCTCCGTCCGTGGCGTTGGGTGGAAAGCGAGCACACAGCGATACAAAGCCGCCTCACTTGCCAACGTCACAAAGACACACGAGGAATTGATAGCCGGGAGATACCGCTCCAAGGGCTTTTACGAGTTCGATATTGTGGAGCGGGGAAAGCCGAGGCATATTCGGAGCGTCCATATCTCCGAGCGCGTCGTACAACGGTGCTTGTGCGATTACTGCCTCGTGCCGATGCTCTCCCGGTCATTCATTTACGACAACGGAGCGAGCTTGCGCGGCAAAGGGTACGATTTCGCCGTATCCCGGGTGACGCACTTTCTCGCGGAGCATTACAGAAAACACGGGCGGGAGGGCTACGTCCTCGTATTCGATTTTTCAAAGTATTTCGATACGGCACAGCATGAGCCCGTTTTTCGAGAGTTCGAGCGGAGCGGCATCGACGACCGCCTCGTCGCGCTCTCGAAATATTTTATTCAGAACTTCGGCGACGTGGGGCTCGGCCTCGGGAGCCAAGTCTCGCAGATTGCCGCGCTCGCCCTGCCGAACAGGATAGACCACTATATCAAGGACGTGCTCGGCATGAAGTATTACGCTCGCTATATGGACGACGGGTGTATCATCAGCGAGTCAAAGGAAAAGCTCGAGATTTGCCTCCGGGAGCTCCGGCGGCTATGCGCCGAGCACGGTATCCGCCTCAATCCGAAAAAGACGCAGATTATCAAACTCACGCGCGGCTTTACATTCGTCAAGGTGCGCTTTCGATATGGAGCAAACGGGAAAGTCGTCCGCCGGGCAACGTACAAGGGTATCCGGCACATGAGGAAAAAGCTACGCATTTTCCGGCGTTGGGTGGACTCCGGCAGAATGACGGCGGCGGACGTGGAAACGTCCCTCGTATCATGGCGGGGACACATGAAAAGATTTCACTCGTACCACATGGAGCAGAGCGTCGAGCGGCTCTATCGTGAATTATTCAAGGGAGGGTAAGCTATGGAATATGTCGTTTATCGGCGCTTTAAGGCCGAGGGCATCGACGGAGCCTTTAACCTCCGATACGGGACGACCGTAACGGAGCGGGACGGCTTTCTCTTTGCCGCTGACGGGCGGAAGATTTGCGCCGCAACGTCTGAAAACGGATGGGAGCATTTCAGACCAAACACGCCGGAGGGCGCGTATCGTCAAAAGATGCTCGACGGCCTCTATCACTATTACGGCAAGCACGAGGGCGCGTCGGACTTCGACCCGGAGAAATGGGCGGGGGCGGAAAATCTGTATTGGAAAAACCTCCTCCGCACGATGAACACGCAGGAACTCGAGGAGTTTTATAAAAAGCGGCTCGGAGAGCTGCCGAAAATGGAGGGATAACGTATGTATGCTATCAAAAGCGGCGGAAAGGTCGTCGGCTACTCCGATACCGTTGTCTATGTCCGCCTACACGAAAACGGGTGCTATGTCCCGTGCGACGAGGCGGAGGCCGAGGGCTTTTGCATCAAGACGGCAATCGACCGCAAAGACGAGGAGACGGGCGCGACGACGACCTATCTCGAGGACTTCGTTTACGCTTTCGCCGACGGCGGGCTCCTCGGTATCGAGCCGGTCGGCTCCGTGGAAAATGTGAGCGGTACGCTCATGCTCGCCGAGAACGATAAAGTTCTCGATATTCTGTTAGGGGGTGCGGCGGAATGATTACCGTTGAAAAGGCGAAAAAGCTCCGGGCAATCATCGAGCGGGCAGTCGCCGCGCTCGAGCTCGACAACGAGGCCGCGCTTGAGTGCGTCGAGCTTTTCCCGGCATGGGAGAACGGCAAGGCGTACACCGTCGAGACAAGAGTACAATACGGCGGAAAGCTCTATCGTTGCGTACAAGCGCACACGTCGCAAAGCGATTGGACTCCGCCGGTCGCCGCCTCTCTTTGGAGCGGCGTAACGGTAGACCCGGCAACCGGCTATGACGAATGGAAACAGCCGACCGGCGCTCACGACGCATACAAAAAGGGCGACCGCGTTCTCTTTAACGGCTCCGTGTATGAGAGCCTTATCGACGGAAACGCATACTCCCCGACGGCGTACCCGGCGGGGTGGAAGCTCATCGAATGAGCGCGGCGGTCTACACGGTCGAGCTCGACGGCAAAATCATAGCGCGGCGGGAGTCTCTCTTGTGGGTGAGGCTTGACGCTCCCGGCCTCTATGTCGTATGCACGGAGGCAGAGGGCGAGGGCGTTATCGTTGACGGGGAGATTTACCACGTTCGGGGGTGTCCCATATTGCCGGGAAAGCAGACAGTTAAACTCGATTATTACGAATTATAACGGAGGTTAAGAATGGACTATGTAGGAGCGATTATAGGAGTCCTCGGGACTATCCTCGGCGGCGTGTTAAGCTATGCCGCTTTTCATAGGAAATCGAAAAAGGACAGCGAGAGCGAGGGCAAAGAGGCCGGAACAATGTTGACCGAAATCGGGTACATTAAAGGCGGCATCGACCGTATCGAGCGCAAGCAGGACGCACAGGACGCGCGCTATATCGGCATGGCGGAGCGTATGTCGGCGGTGGAGAGCTCGGCAAAGTCGGCACATCATCGTATCGACAGGCTCGAGGGGCGCGAGGTGCGGGAGGACGGATAATGTCCGCCCGCAAAGGCGCGGCACGGCGGCGGAAGTTCAAAAAAATGGGCGCTCGAGGTATGGAGCTTTGCAAAGGGGTATATCTCCTTTTCAAAGCTCCTCGTTTATGCCGTCCTCTATATCGACTACAAATCGACCATGACGACGCTCGACCTATGCCGGATTTCCGTAGCCAACAACTACACCGGCTCGCTCCCGTATTTGACCGCCCTTATCGCCTTTTTACAGGCCGCGACCGCTACCGTGCTCTCGTTCTCGCTCAATAAGAGCAAGGCCGAGAACACGACCGGCGGAATTACATACGACACGGCAACAAAACGAGATTGCTAAAGGAGGTAGCAAAATGAAAGAAATCATCGTAAAGCGGCTCGGCGCTCTCTTGAGCGTAAAGAGCCTCGTCACGCTCTTGCTCTCCGGGGTATTCGCGTACCTCGCCATTACCGGGCAGACGAGCCAAGAGTTTATGACGGTCTACACGGTCGTTATCGCGTTCTATTTCGGAACGCAGACGCAGAAAATCAGCGACGCGGTAGACAAGACTCTCAAGGGGGAATAATTTATGCTGACGGTGGAGAAGCGGATTATTTCCCGGAACTTCACGCGCGCCGGAGCGGGACGGAAAATCGAGTATATCGTTATCCACTATTTCGGATCGCTCGGCACGGCGGCGGCGGTGGCGAACTACTTCGCCGGAGCCGATAGGCAAGCCTCGGCGCATTACTGTTTAGACGAGGGGAATATCGTTTATCAATGCGTCGAGGACAATAATATCGCGTGGCATTGTGGCACGTCCGGCGGATACGTTCATCCGAGATGCAGGAACGCGAACAGCATCGGGATTGAAGTACGCCCGTATAAGCTCGATAAGACGACCGCCGGGAGCGCGGCGGCTCGGGATTGGTATTTCACCGAAAAGACCGTCGATAATCTCGTAGAGTTTACGCGGGCTCTCATGGAGAAATACAATATCCCCGCCGAGAACGTCGTCCGGCATTACGACGTTACGGGAAAATGGTGTCCGCGCCCGTGGATGGGCGACGACATGAACGCCTATTACGGCACGAGCGGAAATGAACAATGGGCGAGATTTAAGGCTCGCCTCTCTGGAAACGAGGAGGTTTTCGACATGGATATTAACGAGGCAAGAAAGCAACTGACCTCTTGCGCCGATACCGGCGACACGCCCTCCGCGTGGGCGAAAGAGGCGGCGGAATACTGCAAGCGCAAGGGCATTTTCAACGGCGACGGAGCCGGTAATTTCGGCTGGCAACAGCCGATTACCCGCGAGGCCGTCGCTTGCATCATCTACCGCGCACTCGAGGCGGCGGGCGCTCTCGGCAATCTTTCCGACGTATAATCGTGCAGAAAAAGCGGGCGGGGCTCTATGGCCTCGCCCGCTTTTTTGTTACACTTTTAGTGCTTTATGTGCGTTATTTTTCCTTTAATGCACGTATATAGCTTTTTTGTTCCGATTGCCGCATACTTGAACATGAGATAACAGCCGTAGAACAGGCCGTAAAGCATCCATCCGCAAGCCAACACGGAATACCAACAGAAATAGAAACAGCCGACGAGCACCAAAACGAAAAGGAAGTACCAACAATTACGCCGAGTCAGCCGGAGGCCGACTCCGAGCCGGAAACCGCTCATTGACTTTAGGCGCTTCGAGAAACTGACAAACATAGCTCACCGCCTCCCGCTTTTCGCTTTCAGATACGGCACGAGCCCCCATGCGACCAGCGCGCCGCCGATAACGAGCCCGCACACGAAAGAGGAGATATTCCCTTGTGCGGCGAGCGAGACGGCGGCGAACAGGAACAAAACACCGACGACAATCTTTACGAGCATAGCGGCCTTTGACTGCCGCATACCCGTAACGCGCTCGCGCTCGTCTGCCTCTGCCTTGCGCTCCTCCGCCTTGCGAGCTTTTTCTCTATCCGATTGCTCGGACTTCTGTTTATCTACACAACGCTTGCAGACATAGCGGCGGGACTCGGGATAATAAGCGCCTCCCTCGTTCGCGTCGAACTGCCTCCCGCACTTCACGCAAGTAACAATATGCTTTTTCATGGTATGAGCAACTCCCTCCTATTTTTTCGGTCTGCTGACCTTTAACACAATTATGCGTTGCGTATGTGCTAAAGTCAAGAAAAATGCAGAACATTAACACGCAGGAGGCGAGAGCTTGCGGATATATGATTTTGAGGGAAAGAAGAATATAAGCGGCGAGCGCATCCGCGAGGCACGGCTAAAACTCCGGCTCTCACAAAGCGACCTCGCGGCGCGGGTGCAGGTCGAGGGCGTGACAATGGAGCGGGACTCGATAAGCCGTATCGAAATCGGGACGCGGTTTATTCCCGATTACGAGATACCCGTCTTTGCTCGCGTCCTCGGCGTGTCTGCCCTTTGGCTCCTCGGAATAGAGTAAATCCCCGGCTCCTCGCCGGGGATTATTTTTGTATTTTTTCGTTTCGCTCTATTGACATACTAATAGTAGTATGATATAATGAGTACATCCTAAAGGAAAGGAGAAAAGCTATGGATAACATAGAAAAAGCCTTGCAGGAATTGGCGAAAGCGGTTGAACGTAACGACACGGTGGAACGAGTCAAAGTTACAATCACACTTGTAAAGCCAAAACCGAGCAAGGCTAAACCCGACAAGTAAGTCGAGGCGGGGAGCGGACGGGAAACCGTCCCTCCCGTAAGTCCTATTATAACAGCACGAAAGAAAAAAACAAGTGCCAAATAAGGAGGGCTATTATGGAATACACGCACAAGGTACAGAAGTGGAACGGGAAAATCTTCGTCCAGTGCGAGAGCTCGTCAACGTCCTATTATTCGATGGGCGCTTATATGCCGGGCGACGACGATATAGACGAGGTGGATGTCGATACCCTCGGAGAGCTCTATAAACTATGGCGGGAGGCAAAGGCCGGGGACGCATCTTGCGGAGAAAAGGAATGGAAATACCGCTTTTACAAGCACACTATCAAGGAAGAAAAGCGCTCGGACGGAAAGCCGGTATTTGCCGACTACGTTTGCGAGGGAAAAATCTACCGGCGAGGAAATAAAGTTTTTTTCAAACCGGCGGAGGAATGAGGAGGGCTATATATGATTATCAAAAAGGGCGAGCGGGAGTACACCGTAACGGAACTCGCGCATGAGTGGAAAGTCGAGAGAAACGTCGGCGGGGTATCCGTTCAGTACAGAATAAAGAAAGAGGCCGTGCCGGACGCGGAGGCGGTCAAGCTGTATATCATGTGCAAGGAGGTATTTTAACGTGGCGGACGGTAAACGGAAGACTACGACCTCGACGGCGGTAAAGCGCCGCTATAACGAAAAGACATATACGCAGATTGTAGCGTCCGTGCCGAAAGAGACGGCGGCGGCGTTCAAAGCAAAGTGCGCGGCGGAGGGCGTATCTCAAGCGCAGATTATCAAAAAAGCGATAGAGGAGTTCTTGTCGCAGTAACCAAGAGGGGCGGGAAACCGTCCCTCTTTATCTATATACGGAGGGCTTTACGATGGAAGAGCGGACATATAAGCAACTGAATTGGACGAGCCGTATCAAGCTCGAGACGATGCTCAAGCATGGACACTCGAAAAAGGAAATCGCCGAGGAATTGGGCGTACATATCAGCACCGTTTACCGCGAGCTCAAGCGCGGGACGTATGAGCATCTAAACTCCGATTACACGACAGAGGAGCGGTATAGCCCGGAAATCGCTGAGGCGAGGTATCAAGAGGGACTCTCCGCGAAAGGAGCTCCGCTCAAGATTGGGAAAAACCACGCCGCCGCGCAGTTCATCGAGGACAAAATCGGGAACGAGGATTACTCCCCGGCGGCGGTGTGCGCTCTACTCAAGCAGGAAAAATATAAGCACTTCGGAATAACCTTTTGCCGTGCGACGATTTATAAGTACGTCGAGGACGGCGTTTTCCTCACGCTCACAAATCAAGACCTCCCGGAAAAGGGCGACCGCAAGAAGAAGCACAAGACCATACGGAAAAAGCAGTCTCGCGCATCGAGCGGGACGAGCATCGAGCAGAGGCCGGATTATATCAACGAGCGGCAAGAGCCGGGACATTGGGAAATGGATACCGTCGTCGGAAAGAAGCGGACGAAAGCTCGCCTCCTCGTCCTCTCCGAACGGGTAACGCGGCGGGAAATCATTATCCGCATTAAGGACGGGCGCGCCGAAACGGTCGTCGCGGCTTTAGACCGCCTCGAGCGTATTTACGGCGCGGCGTTCTATCGGATATTCAAAACGATAACCGTAGACAACGGCTCCGAGTTCGCGGATGCTGACGGCATCGAGCGGAGCGCCCGCCGCAAGGATGCAAAGCGGACGACGGTCTATTACTGCCATGCGTATAGCTCTTGTGAGCGCGGCACGAACGAGAATATTAACCGCATGATACGGCGGCAGTTCCCGAAAGGGACGGACTTCGACAAGGTGACGGCGGCGGAGGTTAAGCGCGTCGAGACGTGGCTCAATGATTACCCGAGAGAAATACTCGGCTTTATGTCCTCGGCGGAGGCTTTCAAGATAGCATTTGACAGGGCGGCGTGAACGCTCAAAAATTTATTCTATCTTTTTCGCACAAAATACTTGACATTTGCGAGGAAAACGAACTTTTTCTTCTGCTGAACAGGGATAATACGAATTGTATATTATGGATTTTCCGAGGCTTCTAAAAAATGGGCGATTTGCCATCTTTACAAACGCCGGATTCGCGTTCCGCATGTAACTTTCTGTAAAAAGTTCATAATTTGACAAAAACCGCAGCCAGCGTCCGGTTTCACCGGGAAGCGTTAGTGTTTACATAAAAATGACAATAATTTTCATCTACAAGGAGTTATTCACATTTTCCACAGAGTTATCAACATCGTTTTCCTTTAGTATTATCAACGTATTCAGACAAATATCTCCAAATATCCGCAAAACCGCAAACCCTATTTTCAACCAAATGAAAAAGCAAAAATTACTTTACATAACCGTTCTGTATTTGCCCTTTTCCACGTACACGCAAGGCTTTCTCCCTTGACAGCGGTCGATTTTAGCCGAAAAAACGGGACCAGACTTCCGTCCGGTCCCGCCTGTTCAGATTACATAGTCACTTGTCCGCGGCTCGCGCATCAGGTCCGCCAGCGTGATACCGGAAAAGTAGTCCCGGCTCAGCTTATAATAGCCGTCCCACACCGACAGGGTACGGCAGTCCGCAGCCCGTGCGCAGGGGGCCGCGCCACTTTGCAGGCAGGCTACCGGAGCCAGATCCCCTTCCGCCAGCCGTAGAATTTCCCACAGGGTATACTGGTCCGGCTCCCGGGTCAGCCGGTAACCGCCGCCGATCCCGTGGACGCTGTCCACCAGACCGGCCGCCTTCAGGGGCCGGCATCAGCCGCTCGATGTATTTCAGAGAAATGTTCTGACGGGCGGCAACATCCTTCATGGGAATGTAGCTTCCGTTGCGGTGTTCGGCCAAGTCCAGCAGGATCCGGATAGAATACCGCCCCTTTGTTGAGATCATAGTATATCCTCCTTGCTCCGTATTTTCGTCTTTATTATACCACCAGTTTTGTAGGTAAATCAACCGCTATTTCCACAGAATTCAAAAAACGTTGATATCCCGTTGATTTTCAGAAATCATCGTGCTATGATGGGGCCGAAAAAAGACGGCGCGTGTCCGCGGCGCCCCCAACAGAAAGGAAGCAAACGATTTTGTTGGATTTTTTAGAGCAGGAACAAATCAGCAAGGAGTTATTGGAGGGCATCCAGGAATACCGGAACGCCTACCCCACGCCTCCGGAGCTGCAAAACCGGATCCCCAAGCCCCGCTACCATTACTACGGAAAGGAGGTCTGGGAAGCCTCCATTGCCGCCCTCCTGTGCGGGGAAAATCTGCTGCTGGCCGGCAGCAAGGCTACGGGTAAAAATGTGTTGGCGGAAAATCTGGCTCAAGTCTTTGCACGGCCAAGCTGGGATGTATCCTTTCATGTGAACATGGACGCCGCCAGTCTCATCGGCATGGATACCTTTGAAAACGGGCAGGTGACCTTCCGTCCCGGCCCGGTGTACCTCTGTGCAAAACATGGCGGCTTCGGGATCTTGGACGAGATCAACATGGCGAAAAACGAGGCATTGGCTGTGCTCCACGCCACGCTGGACTTTCGCCGCGCCATTGATGTACCCGGTTATGATCGGGTGGAGGTGGATCCAGCCGCCCGCTTCATTGGCACCATGAACTACGGCTACGCCGGAACACGAGAGCTGAATGAGGCCCTGACCAGCCGGTTCGCGGTGATTCAGATGCCCGCCATTGACGGGGACGGTCTGGACCGGCTTTTGGGAGAGGAATTCCCCTCGCTGGAGAAGAAATACCGGGGACAGTTCGTGCAGCTTTTCCTCGACCTGCAAAAAAAGTGCGAAAGCGCCGAGATCTCCTCTAAGGCGCTGGACCTCCGGGGTATGCTGGACGCTCTGCGGCTGATCCGCCGGGGGATCAGCGCCGGAACGGCGCTGGACATGGGTATCACCAATAAGGCCTTTGACAGCTACGAGCAGGGTCTCATCCGGGATGTTATTGCCGCCCGGATCCCGGCGAAGCTGGACCGCAGCCGACTGTTTACCGACTGATATGGAAACCTCCGGTTACAGCGCCCGCCAGCGGCGGGCCATCAATCAGGTGTGGACTGCCTGCGGGGACTACAAATTTGAACCGCAGTTTCTGGCCATGCAGTCTGACGGCCAGCCTGATTTTTATATGAACTGCGTCATTGGGTTGGTCCACAAATGGTTTGGGGATGAGCTTCCCAAGCAGTTGTTCGCCGCTTGGGCGGGGGACGCACGGCAGGCCGTGTACGATGACCTTGCGTGGCTGGCTCTGGAAAACGCCGCTTATGAGAAGGAATTACCGAAGCGTCCCGCTTTAGCAGCACTGCGGCAGGCCCATGCTTCCGCGTTTTTTGAATCGGAATATCAACTTTCCCGGCAGGAGTGGATGGAGAAAAACCAGCTGGTGTACGCCATACAGTCCGCCAGATGGAAAACCGTGCTTGGGCAGAGACTGCCTGTGCTGACCCCTTGGGAAAAGGGACTGTCGGAGGCTCTTGCCTGTCCCGGCATTATGAGCGGGGATGAGGTAGCGGCGGCGATCCGGGCCGCCTTCCAAAAATATCTCCGCTTTGACGGCACCGCCCACGCCAAAACGCCCCTTACCCTCCATTTCGGAGAGCGGTGGGCGCCACTGCTGACGAAGCTGTTCACCACGGAGATGGTCCGCACCGACGATCTGGCCATCGGCCGATCTGCGGCGGTGGGAGAAAACGGCATGGTGCGGGCGTCCAATGCCTTGCGCTCCCATTTACGTTCCAATGAGCGGGAAACCGAGGATCGGGACTATGTGGAACGCTGCTTCGGCCGCAGTCTGTACGCTCCCAAAGAACTGGCACTGATGGAGCAGCGGGACTGCACCGGAAACCATCTGGGCTGCCACCTCTGGTTCACCCGTGGGGAGCCGTCGCCCGACAAACCGGTCAGCGCCGATGCCCAGCGGCTTTTTCAACAGGCAGAGGAGCAGGCCAAGCGAAACCGGGCCGCTTACGTCAAAAACAGCGACCTCTACCAAAGCGCCCTCCTGCGGCTGACGGAGCAGATCCACAACTGCATGCTGATCCACCAGCAGCCGGACGCCGTCTCCGCCCGACAGGGCCATCTGGACAGCCGGCGGGTCTGGCGGCTGCCAGTGCTGGGAGACGATAAGGTGTTTTTGCGTAGCGACGAGGAAAGCGCCCCCGGCTTTACGGTGGACCTGCTGCTGGACGGCTCTGCCTCCCGGCTTCACTGTCAAGAGACTATCGCCGCCCAAGGGTATATTCTGGCAAAAAGTCTTGCGGACTGTGGCATCCCCGTCCGCGTCAGCAGCTTTTGCAGTCTCCGGGGCTATACGGTGCTGAGGGTGCTGAAGGATTTCGGTGAGAAAAACGGAGAACGGAAGATTTTTGACTACTTCGCCGCCGGCTGGAACCGGGACGGACTGGCGCTGCGGATGGCAGCGGAACTGCTGGACACCGCCCCGGCGGACAAGCATCTGCTGATCCTGCTGACGGATGCCAGCCCCGACGACAGCCACAAGATCCTCCCTACCGGCAAGGTCCCCCTCAGCCGGGACTATGACGGTCAGGTAGGCGTGGAGGACACGGCGGACGAGGTCCGGGCCTTGCGGCGGAAGGGTATCCGGGTGGCCGCCGTCTTTATGGGGGAGAACGCCAACGTTCCCAACGCCCGTGCTATCTACGGGCAAGATCTGGCTCCCATTCGCCGGATGGATCAGCTCTCCGCCGCGGCGGGCCGGCTGATCCAAACGGAGATCCGGGAGCTGTCCGGCTGAATAAACAAACAAACAAACAAACAAACACGCCATACCGGGAGGTATGGCGTGTTTGTTTGTTTCTTTTGTGCCAATATTTCGTATTACTTCATGGTCACCACAGTGATGCCGTTTTCGCCCTCACCGTAGACACCCAAACGGAAAGACTTCACATTTTTATTCCGCCGTAGGATATGCATTCCGCAGTGCGCCGGTACCCTTTGCCGTGGATGATGGTTACGGTCTCCAGTTTGCCCATGACGGCGGCGGAAATGAAGTTTTCCACCACGCTCTCCGCCTCCAGTGTCTCCATCCCTCGGATGTCCAGTTCCCGGCTGGCGGCAGTGCGGAGACCGGTCACAGCGGTCCGGGTGGGCTTGGGGGCTTTTTTCTTCATGGCGGCCCGCTCATCGTCCTCAATGAGCCGTACCTCGTCGGCCTTGGCTTTCATCTTCAAAATACCGGCTTTCAGCTGCAAGGTGCCGTCCTTGCCCACGGACACTACCTCCGCCGGCGTTTTGACACCGGGGATCTCCACCAGATCCCCCGCCCGGATGGGGCGGCTGGGCTTGGGGATGGGCTCGGAGCGGGCGTCCCGCTTGTCGATGGCGTCCTCCGCCTCGTTCAGCTGGCGGCGCAGTTCGGCTCTGGCTTCATTGGCGTTGATGGCCCGGTCTGCCTTGGCCTGCTCCTTCCGCATCCGTTCCAGTTCGGCAAACACCGCGTCAGAGGCAGAGCGGGCGTCCCGCAGGATGCGCTTGGCTTCGGCCTCGCCCCGGCTGCGGGCATTTTCCTTGGCCCGCTGCATCTGTTCCCGGAATTCCCGGGCTTTCCGGGCGTCCTCCTCCCGCTGGCGGTACAGCCGGTCAGTCTCCTGCTCTCGCTTTTCCAACGCCTGCCGCTTGGCCTCCAGTTGGGTCAGCACGTCCTCAAACCGAACGCTGTCCTTGCTCATCTGCGATTGGGCGTTGGTGATAACTTCATCGGGCAGGCCCAGCCGCCGGGAGATGGCAAAGGCATTGGACTTGCCGGGGATGCCGATCAGCAGCCGGTAAGTGGGGCTGAGGGTCTCCACATTGAACTCGCAGGAGGCGTTCTCCACTCCCGGCGTGGTCATGGCAAAGGTTTTCAGCTCTGCGTAGTGGGTGGTGGCGGCGGCTCTGGCCCCCAGTGCCCGGACGTGCTGAATGATGGCGATGGCCAGCGCCGCGCCCTCCACCGGGTCGGTACCGGCTCCCAGCTCATCGAACAGGATCAGACTATCCCGGTCCGCCTCCTGTAAAATCTCTACAATGGTTTTCATGTGGGCGGAGAAGGTGGACAAGCTCTGCTCGATACTTTGCTCGTCACCGATGTCGGCCAGCACCCGTTCGTAAACGGACACCTCGCTGCGGTCCCCGGCGGGGATGTGCAGGCCACATTGGGTCATCAGGGTCAGCAGACCCAGTGTTTTTAAGGAAACGGTCTTACCGCCGGTGTTGGGGCCAGTGATGACCAGGGTATCAAACGCGCCGCCCAGTTCAATATCAATGGGTACCGCCGTTTTTTTGTCCAGCAGAGGATGCCGCGCCTTCCGCAGACGGATCAAGCCGTCCCGCCGCACCTGGGGGCGAATGGCGTCCATCTTATAGCTCAATTCGCCACGGGCGAAGATCAGATCCAGCTGCACCAGCGCGTCATGATCCCACTGAATGTCCCGCCGGTGGGCGGCGGCATCGGCGGACAGCTCCGCTAAAATGCGGTCGATTTCCGCCTGTTCCTTAGCTTGCAATTCTGCGTATTCGTTGTTGGCCTGCACCACCCCCATCGGCTCCACGAACACCGTAGCGCCGGTGGAGGAAACATCGTGGATCAGTCCCGGCAGATTGCCCTTCTGATCCGCCTTGACCGGGACTACAAAGCGCCCGTCCCGCTGGGTGATGATGTTGTCCTGCAAGACCTTGGAATAGCTGGGGGAAGAGATGATCTTCTGCAAAATCTGCCGGCTTTTTGCCAGCGCCGCCCGCATGTGACGGCGAATGTCCGCCAGCTCCGGGCTGGCGGCGTCGGCCACGGTGTTCTCGTCGCTGATGCACCGCCGGATCTTATCCTCCAAGAACCGGTTGCCGTGGATGGACAGAAAAATCTGGTCGAGAGCGGTAGGCTCTGCCGCGTCGGCATTGAAATACTCCTTGGCCCGGCGGACAGCATACAGCAGATCGCCGATCCGGATCAGCTCCGGGATGTTGAGGCTGCCGCCCCGGTCCGCCCGGTCCAGCAGGTCCTTTACCGGCTTGACACCGGAAAAACCCGGCGCCCCCCGCAGGACGATCATGGCCCGTGCGCCGTCGGTCTGATCCAGCAGACGCAGCACGTCCTCATAATCTGTTTCCGGCCGGACCGCCAGTGCCAGCTCCTTGGCCTCCGGGCTGACCGCCTGCTCAGACAGCAGCTGGAGGACCCTTGGCAGCTCCAAGGTGCGGATGGATTTATCAAATAATTCGCTCATAATCGCTCCTTACCGTATAAAAGACACGGTATCATACAAAATGTAATCAATTAAGACGGTTCATCCATGCACCGGACACTCTTGTAAAATTCCAGCGTCCGGAATCCCCGCTCCAGCTGGGCGGAGACAAAGGCTTCGGCGGCAGCGGACAGCCGCTTTTGGGCCTCCGGTCCCAGTGTGAAGGAATAAAGCCGCTTGGGGTCGCCATAAACGATGTGCCGCAGGGCGGCCAGTGAATCCCGACACAGTGGAAGACCCCGGTGCCCCTCTCCGCAGGTCCCGCAGCGGAGAACGCCCTGCAAAACGTCGAAATACGGCTGTTGGGGATCGGGGCAACCGCAGTAGGCGCAGGCGTCCGCCAGAGGCTCGTAGCCCGCCAGACACAGCAGCTTGATCTCAAACGCCGCTTTCACCAGCGGCAAAGGCTTTCGCAGAACGGAAACGGCGTACAGCCCGTTGAGCAGATGGCTCAAAAGCCCCTGATGGGGCGCGTCCTCTGTGGTGACGGCCTCCGTCAGCTCCGCCAGATAAAACCCCAGCGCCATCGCGTCCAGATCCGCCCGCAAGCCGTTGAACAGTTCCAGAGTGGCCCCCTCGTTGGCGTAGTACCAGTCGCCCTTTTTGTAAAGCGTCCACTCGGAGTAGGCCAACGGCTGGGCGCAGGCGGCGAATTTGCACCCCTTGCGGCAGACGCCCCGGGCGATGACAGAGAGCTTGCCCCGCTCCGCTGTCAGGAGGGTTAGGATCTTATCGGCGTCCCTTGTCTCCGTCTCCCGGAGGACTACGCCCTTTGTCACAATGTACGGCGACAACGCCATCAATTCACCACCTATGTACGGAGGCCCCGCCTCCGAAAGAAAATCAGCGTCCGGCAGACCCGGCGCGGTAAAGCAGATAGGCCAACGGATCTCCGGTATCTGAAAACAACGTCCAAAGCGAAGGTTCTTTCATCGTACAGCCCTCCCTGATGGATAGTCTGTGTCGAAAAGTCCCGCTTATAGCTGGAAAATGCTTCGTACAGACCCAATTATAGCAACCGGACAGCTTTTTTTCAAGCGGAGGTTGCTGCATGCGCTCCTCCGCTTTATCCGTGCCGAAACTGCCGCAAGGCATGGCACGAATGAAAAACAGCCGCAAGCCATCAGAACATGGCTTGCGGCTGTTTGCGCCTATTACTTGCTTTGTTGTCAAAAAGCGAATTACTTCAGTGCCTCACAGGCGGTCAGAGCTTCCCGGATCGCCGCTTTGTCGCTGTCCGTCACGGAGCAAGGGTGCGATCCCACAGGGAGCCACCTGTTCCTTTAGCAGCGTTTCCAAAAGAGTGTTCCCGCTTTCTGAGAGTTTTCGAATGACAGCCCCGCCAAAGCGGTATTTACTGTCCGGTCTGCACGTTATACAGCTCCGCAAAGTTGGAGGTGGCAACCTCAATCAAGTAGCTCTCAACCGTTCTGTCAGCATTTTCAATGCGGAACATGACGTTTCCCTCTCCCTTTAATGCTGTCAGCACCTCATCGATATAAGCATCATCAATATTAACTCTATCATCACCACAATACATAGTACCTGTTATCTTGTGGTCTGCACCATCGGGCGTTCTCATGGTGATGTTATATTCATTCCAATAGCGCTCAGAACTGTTTTTGACCTGTCTGCTGCCATATTCATAGAGAAATATCATAACATTATCGTCCAGATCCACCATTACATTCGCATACAATTTTGAATTTGTTGTTGCGCTGTTGCTAAAAGTACTTACGAGATATTCGTCTTCCGTAATATACCATTCATCTGTTGGCTGATTGAAGTCATCCACAGAATAGTCGATGCGCCAATCGCCGAATGACTGTCCGCATCTTTCGCAGGTACCGCTTTCGGTCGTGCGGCCAGAGCGGGAACGGTTTCCTGTGCCACCAGAACCTCGCCGCACCCGGAGCAGCGCTTGCCCTCTGTCAGCCCGGTCTTCGTGCAGGTGGGCTCCACTGCCGGCATAACTTCCTCCACATGGGTATGCTTGTCGGTGCTTCCGCTGTTGGTATTTCCGCCATTGGTATTTCCGGCGTTCCCGCCTCCGCAAGCCACCAGAGGCAGCGTCATTGCCACCGTAAGCAAAATTGTTGTCAACTTTTTCATCTTCTGTCTCCCTTTCGTTGTCTTTATATTTGCAGTGCGTTTTCCGCACAGGCAAATCCTTCCCAGCGCCCGGTCAAAACAAGGTTTTTTCCTGCTCCGCAAACAGCTTGTCATTGACCTCCCCCAGGGGCAGCTGATGGACCACGCCATAGCTGATAATGGCGTCCCGTCTGGTGCGGGGATACAGTTGGGCGTAGCTCCCCTGCGTCAACATCCGCTGGATCTCATCCAGCGTGATGCCAAGACCGACGCAGATGCACAGCAGCCGATCCCTGGAAGGATTCCGCCGCCCCGCAAACACCTGATGCAGATAGACCTCGCTGATGCCGGACCGGCGGGCCAGCTCCGCTTTGGTCAGATCCTTCGTTTCGTAAAGTCGCGTCAGCCCCGCCAAGCGGTATAAAAACGTTATTCGTCTGATGGAGGCATTTTAAAGATGAAAGAGTCCAAAATCACCTCGGAAAAGCAAAATCTCTGCCCGCTTTGCAGAGTTCCCCTCCCGGATGGCGCATCCTTCTGTCCCCACTGCGCCCGCAGTATCAAGCCCTGGACACAGCAAAAGGCCCCCAAGCCACTGCAAAAGAAGTTCCTGCACATTGCCGCACTGGTGACAGCGCTGGCCGTGATCGCCAGCTGCACCTGACAAGCTGTACTGTTTCCGGCTGGAAAACCGGCGTGCTGACCTACGGCACCACCTGGGTCAACGCCATGGACTGCCGCTTCGAGGACAATCAGGTGGGATTCCGCTTCAACGCCGAGGGTACCGTCATCACCCACACCCAGTATGCGAACAACGAGTTCTTCCACAACGGCACCGCCGTTCTGCTGAAGAGCGTACCCGCCGAAAGCCCCCTGTCCTTCCCCGGCAGCGTGTTCGAGGACAACGATACCGACATTGACAACCGCTGCGGACGGGAAGTGAACATTTCGCAGACGACCTTCCGCTGACAGCTATTTGAAAAGAGGACCCATCCGTATTGGATGGGTCCTCTTTTGCGCGACGGGAATCGCCGGTGCATACTGCCGCTGATTTCTTTGCCGATTCGATCTTCTGTCATTATCTCGTCCCATTCAGCGTCAGCTTGGCTTTCTCCATTGTGATGACAAGAATGGGGATCAGGATGATCTGTACAAGGATGCCGGGAAGCGCATTGGTCACTGCGCCTGCAAGAAAAAGAGAGCGGTCAAACACGGTATGCTGCAAGCCCGCCATCATAAACTGTACACAGCCCCACACCAGGCGGCCCACGATCATAGCGGCGATCAACGTGACATACACAGACCAATTTCTGCGGGGAAAAATGCGGTATAAAATCCCGGAAACCGCGCCATAGGCGGCCAGCTCAAACGCCATGGCCACTGCCGTATAAGCCGTAGGCATCCCAAAGAGAAGGGACCGCAGCAGCGGGGAAACAAATCCCACCGCCAGTCCCCACGGCCAGCCGCAGACAAAGCCGCACAGCAATGCTGGAATGTGCATTGGGCAGAGCATGGATCCGATCTCAGGGATCTGTCCCGTCAGAAACGGCAGGACCAATGCAATGGCAAGATACAGCGCCGAGTAGGTAAGCTTTCTGATCTGCACAGAAGAACGTGCATCGTTCCGGGTCATAGGCATGCAGTATCTCCCATCTCCGTCAGCAGTTGGCGAATATGCTCCATCGCGTCATCCATGATGGCAGAAGATTTCTGGCTGACGCCTGCCACATAGGTGTCGCAGAGATTCATGGGGATCAGCACCCGGTAGGCTGCGCTGGCAGCAACGGCATTGGCCATTGCCGGAGAGATCTCTCCCATCAGCGCGTCGGCAAGGGCTATCCCCATAGGGCCAACGATGATCTGGGCAGTCCGGCTGGCAACAATGACCGGGTTTTCACCGGTCGCCACCCGGTCCGCACCGGCACGCATCATGCTCTCTGACGCGGCGCTGTTGGTCCCGACGGCCATGACCTCCACCTGCGGGAAGGATTTTTTGATGCTTTCCACCAGCCGTTTTCCAAGCTTTCCGCCCTGACCGTCAATCACAAGAATCGTCATATCAAAACCATTCCTTTCATCCTACATAAATAAATGTACCGGATGCAGGCGCGCAGTATGCTTCCTGAGTAAGTGCACGGAGCGCCTCTCCCCCATCTGTATCACTGAACAGGCTCGGATACATGGCCTTGGCAAGCAAAACCGCCGCGCCGGTCCGTCTGGCCTGACCGGAAAGCAGCTCCTCGGAGAGCAAAATGACCCGGCCATTCCGGACGGCATCCAGCCCGGACCAGCCCTCCCGTGCTTTCAACGCACCGCAAACCGTTTCCGCCTGTCGGGTGGACGACACTCCGCTGCCAAGGACGGAGCGCTCCACGACCTTGACGATCACGCCGGGATCTTTACGCTGGATCCAGCCGTCATCCACAATCAGTGCGTCATTTTGCAGCTTTGCGGACACGTCATACGCCCCGGCATTCGAGATGATCTGATGCTCATCAGATGATTTATGGACAGTGTGGTAGTCCTCCGCCGTCTCCCAGTAAATATAGAAGCGCTGGCACTCAAAGAGACCGCTCAAACGGTCCTCCAGCAGTGTTTGATAGTAAAGCAGAGCGGTTTCTGCCGTTTGGCCGCTTTCGTCCGCGCCGGTTTTTCCTGCCTGGTCAGCGGGAACGGTTTCCGTTGCGGTCAGCTCACCGGTGGCGGCATCCTTTGCGCCGGTAGCTCCCCCATTGGCATCATGCTCCGGTGTTTTCCCGCCGTCCCCCTTCTGCGTGAGGGACTGGTCCGCACCGGGAACGATCTCAGCATTTGCGTCCTCCGCATATGTCTTTCGGTCGGAATCCGGGTCCGTTGCGGTCGGGGCATCCGCATCCGGTCTGGCATCCTCTTCTGCCGCAGGATCGTCTTCCGCGTCCTCAATCTGTTCGGCCTGTCCCAGTTGGTCCTCCGCCGTCTCGCCGTTCTCATCGGGGATCGGATCCGCAGGCACGGTGGTCCGGGTACGGCAGCCTGTCAGGGTCAGCAGCAGCACCACAGTCAACAATAAAAGCTTTGAGTTTTTCATTCTTGCTTCCTCTCAGGCGTGGAGACACTCCACATACTTCAAGCGAAATTTTGTTTTCCGGTCCGCACCGTCATACAGCAGCCGCTCCGTTTCGGTTAAAAGACTTTGCAGTTCGGCCCGCTGTTCCTCCCCCATGGCATGGGTACTGTATGCAGCCTCCTCAAAAAGCGCGGCGGCATGACGGAACTGCGCGGCGTATTCCGTAGAAACGGTTTGGGCCAGTGCAGCGTCCCATTGGGAGAAGGGGCGATTCCCAACGCCTTTTCCACAGTGATCCAGATAGGCAGTCAGATGCAGAAACATAGCGCGGATCGCTTCCCCGCAGTCAGGGGAGTTAAACGCCGCCCGCCGTTCCATTGCCTTGCGCCGCCGGGCGTCAAACAGGACGAACGGTAGGAAGGGCAGCGTCAGCAGAGCCAAAATCAGAATCGTCAGTACGGCGATTTTTAGATAGTCGATGCGCTTGGGACGGCTGATTTCCTGTTCCTGTTCATAAATATGCTGATAGTCCTGCGTATTCTGCGTATCTCCGGACATCTCTCCGGCGGTTTCCGTATCCAGCCGGTTTTCCTCACGGGCGGTCTGGGGCGGTTCCTGCTGCGGCGTATAGTCTGCGCCGGAAACAAGCTGTTCGGCAGCATCCAGCCGATCCCGCACATGCTCAGAGGCTTCTTCCACCCCCATGCGAACACCGGGAGCCAAGAGCTGTACCGTCAGAAAAACGGCCATGACTGCCAGCAGAAATACCAGTCTGCCCCGCAGGGTATCCACAGGCAGGGCCAACAGCGCCAGCAGCGCAAAAATCAGCACATTGACAGCCGCCGGAGGAGTCAGTCCGAACCAGATCTCCCCGCCGGCCAGGGCCAACGCCGCCAGAAGCGGAACGATCTTGCTGCTGCGCAGGTATGCAAGCAGGAGAACACCGGCCGCTGCCGTCACCAGCAGGCCCAATGCCAGAACCGGGCTGGCCGCGTCCGAAACCTCAAAATAATCGTAGGCATAGGCATTGACCGCCTCGCTGGCCGCAAACACCAGATTGCACAAGCACTTCAGGCTTTCTCTGGCAGGCTTGAGGGCCAGAAGCAGCACTGCCGCAAGCAGCGGCACACCGACAATGGGGAGTGCTGTTTTCCATGGTTTTGCCCGCTCACTTTTTTGAAAATCAAATTGTAACCCAACCGTTTGATGTTTCATGAACATTCCTTAAATTTCAAGATATTCCAATTCCTGCGCCATGTTCTTCCGCGAAAAGGGTATGACCATCACCCCGTCGCAGCTCTGTGCGCCGCCATCAGACAGCAGCACGGTCACACGGTTGCCCGCCTGCAGCAGGGAAAGGCCCCGGGGCAAAGACGGCGCGCAGACAACGGTATGCGCATAGACATCCCCGGACGCTTCCAGTGGATCTGCCGGATGGGATCGCCGGGGACGTATGTACGGAATCCGAAGGTCTCACTGGAATCGTGCCCCGGATGGGTGGAAGACCAGCGCTCGCTGTCCGCCGTGACCGTTTCATTTTCCGCAAGGGTAATCCGCACATCAAACAGCGGCGGCTCGACGGTCACGAAGCGAGTACTCTGTACTGTCAGGGCACAGCGGTACAAGCCAAACCAGTCCTGCACAGCCGCGTCGCTGAGAGAAAGCATGACCGTACCGCAATGGGCGGTACGCAGCGTACCTGCCGCGTCAGGTGCAAACCGCGAGGCCGAGAGCTTCACCGCCGTTTCCTCCCCGGTCAGGCGGCTGCGGCCCCGAAGCGCTGCCGTCAGCACCGCTCCGGGCAGAAGGCCCTCTGCCCGCACGGAGCATTCCGCGGCATCTCCCTGTTTGCAGCAGTCCGGCGCAGATAGATGAACCGTTACCCGTCTGGCTGAACGCACCGCGCAGAGGATCGACGCAGCCGGCAGGAAAACTGAAGCGGCCAAAATCGTCCGGGTGCCGGTATTGTTCTCAAAGAAATACAGCAAAATGGCAAACAGCAGCCATGCGCTGTAAGCAAATCTCCGTTTCCGCATCATGCCTGTCTGCGGTCCGGAACTTCCACTGTTTCCAGCAGTTCGTTCAGTACCTGCGTAACCGTTCCGCCGGACAGCCGTGATTTCTGGTTAAGGATCACACGATGGGCGCAGACATCATGGAAAATCGCCTGTACATCGCCGCCTGTCACATAATCCCGGCCCTCCAGATAAGCATGGGCCTTGGCCATACGGTCAAGGAACAGGGTGCCGCGGGGGCTGATGCCTACCTCCACCATGGGATGCTCCCGGGACGCCATGGCCAGACGGGTAATATAGTCCAGAATACTGTCCTTTGCTGTGACGGCCCGCACCTCCGCCTGCATCCGCAGCACATCGTCACGGGTGACCACCTGCGCCACGGAACCAATGGGATCTGTGCTCTGGCGGTCCCGGAGGATGGACATCTGGGCCTCATAATCGGGATAACCGATGGAAAGCCGGACAAGGAACCGGTCCATCTGGGCATAGGGCAGCAGTTGGGTGCCTGCGGTTCCTACATTGTTCTGGGTCGCGATCACCGCAAAGGGCTTTTGCAGCGGATAAGTTGTGCCGTCCACCGTGACCTGACGTTCTTCCATCGCTTCCAGCAGGGCGGACTGGGTTTTGCTGGACGTCCGGTTGATCTCGTCCCCAAGCAGCAGGTTGGTATTGCTCACCACGCCGCTCTTGTACTCAAAGCAGCCGCTGTCCTTGTTGTAAATGGAAAAGCCCACAATATCGGACGGCAGCACATCCGGCGTGAACTGGATGCGGTTATAGGTCAGGCCCAGTGTGCGGCTCAGGGCCACCGCCAGCGTTGTTTTGCCGACGCCGGGGATATCGTCCAGCAGAACATGTCCGTCAGCCAACAGCGCCATCAGGATCTTTTCTATGACTTCACGCTTGCCCACCACGGCCTTTTCCACTTCAACAATGATCGTTTGCAATTCACGGTTCATACGATAAGTCCTCATTTTCTACCATCGCTTGACAAGGGCAGACACGGTTTTGACGGGCAGAAATGTCTGCACCTGACAGGGATGGATTTTCGAGTGATTTTTGTTTTTTGAGATGCAGGTGGGCTGGCGCCCACCAAGGCGAAAAGAGCAAAAAGCGCCGAAAAGACGCGCTGTCAGGCGTGTTTGCCCTTGTCGAGCGATGGTATGGTTCTGATTGCCGTACAACACAGCAGTCCCAAGTGGTCCGCTCTGTTCTAAAGCAATAAGGATGCCCGCACATCCGTCTTGTGACGGATGTGCAGGTCTCCTGCGGCTTGTGCCCCGTGATTTACTTTGCGGGAACGGTCAGCGTCTGGCCCACATAGATCATAGATGCATTCTTGATCTGGGGATTGGCAGAGAAGATCTTGCTCCACAGCTTGCCGCTGCCGTAGACCTTAGATGCGATCTTCCAGAGGGAGTCGCCGGACACAACGGTGTAGGTTCCATTCTCTGTCATGGTCGCGGACTGGCCGGTCTTCGCAGACTCAGTCGGCGCTGCGGTGGCCGTTACCGTAATGCGGCCCTGAGGGGCGGCATAGGCGTCGCCTACCATATTTCCCAGCTCTTCGCTGATGTACATCCACACCACATCCCGCACAACGGCCTTGGTGATAGCAGACTTCTCGTTAGCCTCCGCAGCCGCCTTAAACACATAAGAGGAGTCCATGCCGTTAAAGTTTGCGTTGTGGGTGATGACCGCATAGGTAGCGTTCGGATCGAACGCCTTGCCGTTTACATCGGTGATCGTCACACGGCTGACGGAATTTGCCTTGAACCAGTGCTTGCCGTAGGCTTCTCCCTTATCATAGGCCTGATCCGCGTTGACGCTGTAAGTCAGGCCCGCAGCCTGCATAAAGGAAGCGCAGGCATCGGCGGATGCATCGCCGTAGGGCAGCGCCTGAGAGGCCGCCTCCAGAGCTTCCAGCAGCTGAGCGCCGCTCATATAAATCACAGCCACCTTGTTGGGATAGGGCAGGACGGCTGCCAGCTCCGCCGCGCCGAACTTGCCGACAGCAATGTCGGCGCGCAGATTGCCACCGTTCCAGAGGGCAACAATGTGATCGGCGTCCACATCTACCTTGGTGTTGCCGGCGGTCACATCGTCCTCGTCAAAATACGCATTGATCTTGCCGGACACGGCGAACCACCGCAGCGCGTCGGTCCACAGATCGCCCAAATTGGTCTCCGCCTTACGGGCCGCGTTGTCTGCGCCGGACAGCACCACGCTGCTGTAAGCCTCCAGCGTGTCATCCAGTTCCACCTCATTCCCGTGGGCATCCACGAACTTGGATGCGGACACGGACGTGGCCATCACGCTGAGTGCAAGCCCCAGCGTCAGCACAAGGCTGATAAATCTGTTTCGTTTTTTCATAGTTTCCTCCCAAAATAAGTTATGCAAGCATTTCCCGCAGCATCAAACAAAAAAGGCACCAATACCCTCCTTGGGAGGACACTGATACCTTCGTAATATCTGTATTGCCTGAGCGTATAAAAACATATGCGGAAAATGTCAGCTTGTGCCAACTTTGCCAGCTTGTGCTGACGGAGGAATTTTATCAAAAAAGTTTTATGTTGTCAATACGCCATTTGCCATGCTGCAATTTCCGAAAGATTCCGGTTGCGCGGGGTGGCAAAATCCGGTATGATAGAAAAAAAGTGAAAAGGAGAACTGCCATGATCGAAGAAATGCTGGCATATAACCGCGAATTTGTCCGGTCCAAGGGCTATGAAAAGTTCCAGACCAGTAAGTTCCCAGACAAGAAAATCGCCATCCTCACCTGCATGGATACCCGTCTGGTGGAGTTGCTCCCCGCAGCGCTGGGCATCCGCAACGGTGATGTGAAGCTGATTAAAAACGCCGGCGGCATGATCACCGGCCCCTTCGACAGCGCCGTGCGCAGTCTGCTGGTGGGCATCATCGAGCTGGGTGTGGAGGAGGTCATGGTCATCGGTCATACAGACTGCGGTGTGGCCCACATCAATGCCGATATGATGATCCGCCACCTGATCCAGCGGGGCGTTTCTCAGGACCATATTGATATGATGCGCTACTGCGGCATTGACTTTGAGGCGTGGCTCCGGGGCTTCGACTGCGTGGAGAACTCCGTGGCGGAGACCGTGGACCTGCTGCGCAACCATCCCCTTATGCCCGCCGATGTCACCATCCGAGGCTACGTCATCAACACCGAGACCGGCGAGCTGACCCCGCAGGAGTAAAATTCGCAGCAGGCTCCGATCCCAACTGGGCCGACAGTGTATATTTTCGGCCTGAAACTGTCGATAAAGTGGTAAATTCTCCGTAACGGTAAGGAAGGGTGTGCGCGGGAAACCCAAGAAGGGGAACGGGCGATGCGCCGCCAGCGGCGAAGAAAGCGAGCCCGTTTCGAGGAAGGCCCCGATTTCCGGGCGCAAAGCGCACGGAAACCGGCTGGGCCGACGGTGTATTCCTGCCCCGCGCGGGGGAGAAAAGGCTTTTTCGACACGCTGAGGACAGTGCTTTTTAAGCACTGTCCTTTTTGGCTATATCGTTATTTTATCGTGCAAAGAAGCGGAACGCCGTCCACTGTTGCAGTGTCTCGCCCTTGCGCAGGATCGGCGACGGGAACGCCGGGCAGTTCACCGCGTTGGGGAAATACTGCGTCTCCAGACAGACGCCGTGGGCCTGACCGTAGACCGCACCGCCCTTTCCCTTGCGCTCCGTCAGCCAACCCGCCGTGTAGAGCTGCATTCCCTCCATCGAGGTGGTCATTTCCAGACCGATGCCGGTGGCGGGGCACCACAGCTCCGCCACCGGGCCTTCTCCGCCGTCCAGCGCATAGTTGTGGTCATATCCCCGCCCGCCGTTAAAGGCTTTATCGTGGAGACGGCTCCCAAATGCCGCAGGTGTCCGGAAATCCAGCGGCGTTCCCTCCACCGGCGCCAGCGTCCCCACTGGGATATTTCCGCCGTCCATGGGCGTATACCGGCTGGCCCGCAGGGTCAGCACATGATCCTCCACTGTGCCGCTGCTGTGGCCGCCCAAATTGAAGTAGGTATGGTTGGTGAGATTCACCACCGTGCTCTGCTCCGCCGCCGCCTTGTAGGTGATGGTGAGCTGATTGTCGATCAGGCGATAGGTGACCTCCACCCGGACAGCGCCGGGAAAACCCTCCTCACCGTCGGGAGAGGTGTAGGAGAAGGTGACTGCGTTTTCCTCGCAGGTAAATTCCCACAGTTTCTTGTGGAAGCCCTCGATTCCGCCGTGAAGACAGTTCTCCCCCCTCGTTGGCCGTAACACGGTACCCTCTGTCGTCGATGGTGAATCGCGCCCCGCCGATGCGGTTGGCGCAGCGGCCGATGGTTCCGCCAAAGCAGGCGTCCAGCGTCCGGTAGCTTTCCAGTTCGCCATATCCAAGGCAGATGTCCGTCAGTTTGCCGGTTCGGTCCGGCACGCGGATAGCCCGGACAGTCGCGCCGTAGGGCAGCAGCTCTACGGCGCATTTGTCATTGAAAAGCTCGATAAGGGGCACCTCTCTGCCATTCAGTACGCCAAACGGCTTCAATCGATACATCTCTTATCCCTCATAGCCGTTGGGATGGCCGCTGTGCCACGCCCACGCGTCGGAAATGAT
>VOFI01001552.1_pt1 | contig 62001 bp, 71 predicted proteins | sample 5384131 | NCBI WGS metagenome assembly VOFI01 (sample SAMN12384728, study PRJNA508395) | human gut metagenome | isolation source: healthy gut H | host: Homo sapiens
TAAGGTAGCAGGTACCAAGAAGGGCATCACCGCTATTCAGGTCGATATCAAGGTTGACGGTCTGACCCCGAACATCATCAAGCAGGCATTCGAGAAGTGCCGCGTGGCTCGCTATGGCATTCTGGACGAGATCATGCTCAAGGCTATCCCGCAGCCGCGTGAGGACGTTTCCGACTGGGCACCGAAGATGACCACCATGCACATCAATCCGGACAAGATCCGCGAGGTTATCGGCAAGGGCGGTTCTGTAATCCAGAACATCGTTGCTGAGTCCGGTGCAAAGGTTGACATCGAGGACGACGGCACTGTTACTATCGCTGCTGTTAAGGCAACCGACGCTGACAAGGCGAAGAAGATGATCGAAGCGATCGTCAAGGAGCCGGAGCCGGGCGAAATCTACTACGGCAAGGTTGTCCGCCTGATGAACTTCGGCGCATTCGTAAACCTGCTGCCGGGTAGTGGAAGTGGGCGGTCATTTCTTTTTTGCTTATTTGAATCATCAAAGATGCAAAAGCCACGATAAAGGTAAGTAACTGAAACAGTTCCCCCGTATGTTACAACCATCGCACTCACCTAAACCCCCTTCACAGATACTCTGCTAAGGTATAGTGAGAGAATAACCGCCAACCGTTGTACTGGCTGCGCCGAAAACTGATGTTTCCCTCGATTTTACCTATAGCCGTACAATTCTTCCCTCTTCAAATGAAGAGGGATTTATGCTATAATGAGGGGATACACCAAAATCCACCGGAAAGAAGGACAAGCTCATGACCTCTGTGCTGCTGCCCGAGGGCGAACTGCGCGTAGCACGCTGCGACATGCTCGACAAGCTGATCGCGGTCGGCGACGGCGATGCGGCGCTGCTGTATCTTTATATCCTGCGGCACGGCGGCACGGACGGCTCCGCTGCAGCGCGCGCCCTGCGTCTGAGCGCCGACCGCTACGAACGTGCGGCATTCACGCTCAACAACCTGATCGCGCCGACGGAAAAACCAAAGCAGCAACCGACAAATCCACCGAAGCACCGCGCTACACCGGCGATGAGCTGCGCCGCGCCCGTCTGGATGACCAGACCTTCTCCGGCCTTTGTGACGCAGCAGAGGGCATTACAGGCCGTGCATTGACCGAAGGTCAGCTGCGCTGTCTGCTGACCATTTACGACTATCTCGGTCTGGACGCAGGCGCAACGATTGAGCTGCTCAGCTATCTAAAAAGCGAAAAGGGCACGGTCCGCACGACCGATTTGCGCCGCGAAGCCAATCAGTGGGCCGATATGGGCATTGTCACCGCGCAGGCGGCCCAGCAGTACCTGACACGCCGCGCGGATGAAAAACCGCTCAGCGAGGCGATCTACCGCGCACTCGGTGCAGATACCGAGCAGCCCGCGCCCAAGGAGCAGCGCGTCTGCCGCTTTGCACTGGCGCACGGCTTCCCTGCCGACGCGGTGGAGCTGGCGGTGCACCGCACCGGTCAAAAGCAGGGACACAAAAAGTCTGGATTACACGCTCGGCATTCTGCGCCGATGGGACAATGCGGGCGTACATACGGTCAGCGAAATCACCGCTCTCGAACCGGAAACCCGCACGTCTGCCGTGTCTGCCGTGCCTGCCGCCGTCGGTCAGACACCCGCACAGCCGACCGACAGCGCCACACTCGCCGCTTGGGAGCAGGACTGGGCTGCACGCGTGCGCAGTCATCGCCGCAACACGGAGGAATAACCTATGGCATACGATAAAAAACTGCTCGCCGCCGCACGGCGCGAGCTGGAACGCGAGCGCACGGCTCACACCGAGGAGCTGGAAGCGCGCCGGCGTGATATTTACACACGCGAGCCGCGTATCCGCGCAATCGACCGCGAGCTGAGCACCACAGCAGCGTCCGTTCTGCGGGCCGCAATGGAGTCCGGCGGAGACCCGACTGCTGCAATCGAGAAGCTGCGCGACCGCAATCTCGGTCTGCAGGAGGAACGCGGCGGCCTGCTCCGGCAGCTGGGACTTCCCGCCGATTATCTGACCGACAAGCCGCTGTGCCCAAAATGCGGCGACACCGGCTACGCCGGCAGTGCGACCTGCGAGTGCGTCAAGGCGCGCTACGCCAAGCTGCTCAAGGAGCAGCTTTCCTCGGTGCTGCCGATTGCCGACCAGAACTTTTCCAAGTTCGACATGAGCTTTTACTCCACCCGCCCGGATGGCCGCAGCGGTATTTCGCCGCGCGAAAATATGGAATATAATCTGGGCGAATGCAAGGCTTATGCCGCAAAATTCGGCAAGGATTCCCCCAATCTGCTGCTGTTCGGCTCGACCGGTCTGGGCAAGACCTTTCTCTCTACCTGCATTGCCGAGGCGGTCTCTGCACGCGGATTTTCCGTGGCCTACGACACCGCCATCAACATTGTGGCCGCGTATGAGACCATCAAATTCGGCTCCGGTGACGGCGAAGCCGCCGCAGAACGCGCTGCACGCTACGAGCGCGCCGACCTGCTCATTATCGACGATATGGGCACCGAAATGGGTACTGCCTTTACGGTTTCCGCGCTGTACAACCTGATCAACAACCGCCTGATGGCTAAGCGCCCCATGATCATCAACACCAACTTGCTGCCGGAAACGCTCAGCGAGAAATACTCGCCTGCCGTGGCCTCCCGTCTGCTCGGAGAGTTTCTGCCGCTGCGGTTCTTCGGCGATGATATCCGGCTGCTGAAAATGCGCAGAACATAAACGAATCCCTCTCTTTTTGCGAGAAAGAGAGGGATTTTTAGGTAACACCGCATAATTGAACAAGAGCGATTTGCGAGGAATTTTGCGTGCTGATTAGGCGCGGCTTTTTGCAATACTTTGTGTATTGCAAAAAGATGCGGCAGCGCGACCGGAGCCTGCGCAAGGAGCCGCAGTTTAATTGTACGGTGTTGCCTCAGATTTCGGATTGTTTGCCGAGCAGCTTATCGCGCCAGCGACCGAACCGATGCGTAATCATGCGCAGCTCGATACCGACAAGCAGCGCCGCGATAACCGTTCCGATGCCAACGCTGCCCAATCCGTGCAGGAAAATCAGGCAGGTGATGAGCGAAATGATGACCATGGACACGTCAAACGCGATTTTGACGGTCGGGAACGGCTTGCCGGTCAGCGTGGAGATGGCCAGCATAGCGCCTTCACCGGCCAGCGGCATAATGTCCGCCGGAACGTAGAAAAAGATACCGATTGCAACGAAAACAGTGGCAATCCAGCACATCAGCAATCGGATAATCAGGTTGTCCGTCGATGGAAACATCGCCGCGAGCGTGTTGCAGGTGGTCGTGAATGCGCCGAACACCATGCCGACCGGAATCTGCAGCAGATTTTTGCATTCAAAGCGGCGGCGCATCAGCAGCATTTGCAGGATGACCAGAATAACGTGGAAAATGACGGTCGCAACACCCATCTCAATGCCCCAGACACAGGTCATGGTGTATGGGATGGAGCTGACCGGCGACACGCCGAGATCGGACTTGACCGACAGTGCAATGCCGATAGTCATGACGAAGAAGCCGCCGAAGTAATACAGCAGCCGAATACCGAGTTTAGAGCCTTTCATGCCTGTTTTATCCCCTTTTAGTTGTTTAGATTGTGATAAATACGCTCGAGCAGGGTCTGTACCTGCTGCATCTCCTGCGGTGAGAAGCCGCGCAGCGCCTCCTCTTCTGCGGCTGCAAAGATAGCATTCAAGCGGCGGCACTGCTCCCGGCCGAGGTCGGTCAGACGGACATACACCGTACGGCGGTTTTCGTCGCGTGTGCTGCGTTCAAGCAGTCCGGCGCGTTCCATTCCCCCGAGGATGGTAGAAAGCGAGGACGGCTCGATATGGCAGCCCTTGGCGATATCTCTTTTGTATGGCGCCGTCGTGGTCCTGCAGGAAGTCCAGCACTTTGGGCTGTCCAGTGGTCAGACCGAGCGGTTTGATGCGCGACATGACAAGTTTCTGCAGCATGGCATGGTCAGCCATGAGCAGGTAATGAGTGGAAAATTCCATTGCATTCTCCTTTGTTCTAATTCAAACAGTTAGCTTTCTAAGTATATACCTATGAGTTTGGATTGTCAAATTGTATTTTTATACTATCTGTTATATTTTCTTTCTATATTATAGATTACTTATTGTTATATTATTATTAGTTATAACTTTACGCTGTTTCTTTAACGATTCTGCGCCTGCGCGGCGCAGGCGTACAAGAGAGTAGCTGCCAAGGTTTCTTACTCCGAATTTTGAAGCATTTTCGATTTCAGCAATCTCGCCAAACTTTGAATGTTAAAGACGAATACAGCAAGTTTTGCTTGCATATCATGCAAAATACCGTAGTTTTCCCGAAACAAGTGTATACTAAAAATGTTCGCTTATTATTGATAAAATAAAACAGGAGCGTATAGCTTGAAATTGCTATACGCTCTTTTTTATGGTCTTGCAATCTATTTGAAAAAAGCATGAATTTTTACACATTTCCGCGGAATTTAATCGTAATATCCGTCATATTCATGCGCTTTCTGGGGAACTGGTGGCGCTCGAGGTAGTCGTAGAGCAGGCGGATCGGGAGCGTGCCCTGTGTTTTGACATCCTGCCCGATGATGAAATCGACCGTACCGTTTTTGACCATTTTGATGTTGCCCTCGGTGATGTCGTGAACAACGATGTGCAGCTTTTTCGCTGCGGTGTGCAGCGTGCACGGCGCGGTAAACGCCCTCCCGTCCCGCCGAGGTCAGATAGATGCCGCGCAGCTCGCTGTCCGACTGAATGGCGCGCATAGCGATGCGCTCGGAAAGGCTTTCGTCGAGGAACGAGCATTCCGGGTGCAGAACCCGGATATCCGGAAAACTCTCCGCCATTTCGGTGCTGAAGCCGGTAAAACGCTGCGAGTCGGCATAGTGACCGCTGCGCTGCCCCAGAATTGGCAGCACGCTGCCGTGCCCCTGCATGACCATGCCGAGCAGCGCGGCGGCGCGGCGCGGCCGGTCGCGATGTTGTCCGCGCCGACATAGGCGATGCGGTTCGCGTCGGTGATGTCCGTGTTGAGCGTCACGACAGGGATGCCCTGCTGCTCGCTGAGCGTGTTGATCTTGTCTCGCACGAGCGTGTTCGCGAGCGGCATAAGCGCGAGACCGTCGATGTGCTCGGTCGTCACCAGCTCATCGATCAGCGTCAGCTGATGCTGCACATCCATGTCCTGCATCGCGCGCACGATGACCGTGATGTTTGGGAGAAGCTCACGCTCGGAAAAGCTCTCGAACAGCTCGCACAGCATCTGCACGAAGGGCGAATGGCCGGAGTGGAGCACCACGCCGATCTTCCTCTGCTGCGTCTGCTGCATGACGAGCCGGTTGGAGATATAACCCATTTCACGCGCCGTCGCACGGATGCGCTCCGCGACCTCCTCACGCACACCCTCCTTGTGGTGCAGGGCGCGGTCCACCGTGCCGCGCGACACCCCGCAGCGGTCAGCAATCTGCTGCATCGTTACCATAAAATCACTCTCCTGCGTTCTCTGTACTTATACTATATCATAAAACACAGCCGTGCGCCAGATGTTACATCTGCACGAAAATATTGTGCTGCACATTGCCTGCGATACAATGATAGCGCTATTTTTTGTGTATAATACCATAAACACTTGCGACTTTAATATGCATAATCACGAGATAATGCACGGATAAATGATAGTGCGCTCAAGCTATTGCAACCGGAAATCCGCTGTGATATTCTGTGATTGTCAAGTGAACAAGGCCATTCACAAAACCGAAAAATTCCCCAAAAGAGAGTGAGAGAAACAAAATGTCATTTTTCAGTTCCATGATCTGGATCGCGCTGAGCTTCCTGTTTTTCACCATCATGGTGGCAGTCATTTCAGCGTGGAAGACCAGAGATGACAAGCTCGACACCGCCGAGGGCTACTTCCTCGCGGGGCGCGGACTGCCGGGTATTGTCATTGCAGGCTCGCTGCTGCTGACCAACCTGTCCGCAGAACAGCTGGTCGGCACAAACGGTCAGGGCTGGGCTTCCAATATGAGTCCGATCGGCTGGGAGGTCGGTGCACTGTTCACGCTGTTTGCACTGGCATTGTGGTTCCTGCCGACCTACCTCAAAATGGGCACGACCACCATCCCGCAGCTGATGGAGGCACGCTTTGGCCGCGGCACCAAGCTGATGTTCTCGTTCGTCATCGTTGTGATGTACTCCATCCTCAATCTGCCGGTCATCCTTTACTCCGGTGCAGTTGTATTTGAGAATATCTTCGATATTTCCGGCATCTTCGGCATCAGCAAATTCACAGCAGTTGCGATTCTGTGTGTCGTCATCGGTATTATCGGCGGCTGCTACGCCATCTTCGGCGGTTTGAAGGCGGTTGCCGTATCCGACACCATCAACGGCATCGGCCTTATCATCGGCGGCCTGATGATTCCGTTCCTCGCGCTGGCGCTGCTGGGTCACGAGACCACCGGCGGCGGTCTGGTAGAGGGTGTCAAGTACCTCGTACAAACCGAACCCGAAAAGCTCAACGCATGGGCTTCGTGGGATGCTGCTGAACCGGCTCTGCCGTGGCCGCTCATCTTCACGGGTATGTTCTTCAACAACCTGTACTGGTGGTGCACGAATCAGTCCTTTGTACAGCGCGCACTTGCTGCAAAGAGCCTGAAGGAAGGTCAGAAGGGCGCAATTTACTGCGGCTTCCTCAAGACCATCGGCTTCTTCTATCTGGTGCTGCCGGGCGTTATCGCTTACCATCTGCCGTCCATTCAGGACAAGCTGGCGGCGGCCGGTTCCTCCGCGATCGACTTCGCTTATCCGGCGCTGGTTTCCGCCGTTGTTCCCAAGCCGGTCATGGGCTTCTTCGCCGCTGTTCTGTTCGGCGCGATCCTGTCCTCGTTCAACTCGGTGCTCAACTCTGCATCGACTATGTTTACCCTCGACCTGTACCGCACCGCCATCAATCCGAAGGCTTCGGATATGCAGTGTGTCAAGGTCGGCAAGATCTACGGCACCTGCGCCGGTGCAGTCGCTATCTGCGTGGCACCGTTCGTTATGTTCGCACAGGGCATCACGACCTTCCTCAACTCTATGAGCCAGTTCGTTTCCCTGCCGATTCTGTTCACCGTACTCGGCGCACTCATCTTCCGCAAGGCACCGAAGTACGCACCCAAGGTCATCACCGCTGTTCACGTTATCGCCTATGGCGCGTTTATGATCCTCAAGCCCTGCTACCCCACCTCGGGTGAGCCGATTCATTATCTGTACGCCATCGCTGTGCTGTTCGTCGTTGAATTTGCCATCATGTGGTATCTGAACAAGTACCGCGGCACAGAGGACTATGTTCCGGCCGATGTCGGCGCAGTCGATCTGACCCCGTGGAAGTATCGCCATATCGTATGTATCATCGGTATCATTCTGGCGATCGGCATCTACATTCTGTTTTCGCCCATCGGCATTGCCGCATGAGTAGAATAAAGTCTAAGCAACAACCTCATTGAGAAAAGAAAAGGAGAAATTACTATGAAACTCGGATTTAACGAAGCAAATGACCGTTTCTGCAAGAACCACAGTGTTATGATGGACCTCGAGCTGTGTGAGAAGTACGGCTTCGACTGCATCGACATTCAGTCGGAATGCCTCAACCGCGACCTCGAAGCCGGCAAGATCACCCTCGAGGAGATGGGCGCCTGGTTCCAGAGCCACCATCTGAAGATGCTCTCCTACAATGCGCTGTGCTTCTTCAACATGAAGCAGACGCAGGAGGAAAAGGACGCCGTGATGGCGGAGCTGGACGAGATCATCCGCCGCTGCAACATCCTCGGCTGCAAGATGATCGTCGTTGTACCGAGCAAGGACATGAAGGAGCGCGGCCTGACTCCGACCCGTAAGGAGATCCGCGAGGATGCAGTTGCCGTTCTCAAGGAAATGGTCAAGAAGTGCGAGCCGCACGGTATCCGCCTGAGCCTCGAGTTCTGCGGTGAGCCGTCCATGACTATCAACCGTTTTGAGGATGCTTACGCCATCGTCGAGGAGGTCAACAGCCCGTATGTCGGCGTAACGCTCGATCAGTACCACTTCTACGCAATGGGCTCCGGCTGGGATACGCTCGAAAAGGCCGACGGCAAGAAGATTTTCGTATGGCATCTGAACGGCACCGAGGACATGCCGTGCGGCGCGTACTACAACAACGACGAGAAGCGTCTGTGGCCGGGTGCCGAGGGCGACTGCCTGCCGCATGCGCGCTACGCAGATACCCTCAAGAAGATTGGCTTTGACGGCGACTGCTGCACCATCGAGATTTTCCGTCCGGCATACTATGAGATGTCGCAGGAGGAGAACGTAAAGAAGTCCGCAGAAGTCACCCGCGCACACGTTGCAAAATATGCACAGTTCTAATTCCATCCCCGCATAAAAAGAGTCTAAAGAGCAAATTTTATGTATTTAAGATGAAGGAGAATTACTTATGAGCTACTTAAAGAAAATCGGCGCACTGTTTGTTTCCTCCGCATTGATGGCATCCATGCTCGCAGGCTGCGGCTCGTCCTCCGCTTCCACCGGCGACAGCGGCTCTCAGGCCGAGGGCGGCGACGGCAATTACAACATTTCCATCGTGTTCAAGACCACCTCGAACGAATACACCCAGTACATGATGGCAGGCGCGGAAAAGGCGGCGGCTGAGACCGGCGCAGTACTCGACATGAAGGGCGCGACCTCGGAAACCGCCTATGACGAGCAGCAGAACATGATCGAAACCGATCTGCACGCCAACAAGTACGATGCCATGATTATCGCACCGCTGCAGGGCGATATGGCTTCCACGCTGGTAAGCGGCACGGATATGCCCATCTTCGCAATCGACACGGACTTTAATGCACCGGAGAAGATTTCGTTCATCGGCATCGGCCAGAAGGATGCAGCGGCAAGCGGCGGCGAGAAGGCTGTCGAGGCGGCGAAGGCAGCCGGCTGGGATACGATTGAAGCAGCTTATATTGCAGGCGTTCAGGGTGACTCCACCGCCGATGCACGCCGCACCGGTTTCCAGGAAGGCATTGACGGCGCAGGCGGCACGTTCCTCGCAGACGAGGTGCAGTATGCTGATGCGGTAGCGGACAAGGCAACCGTGTGCATGGAGGGCATCATGCAGAGTCATCCGGAAGGTCTGGCTATCATCGCCTGCCACAATGACGACTGCGCGATCGCGGCAGCGCGTGCAGCAGCGAACAATCCGGCATACGCTAAGACCATCTTCATCGGCTTTGACGGCAATATCACCGCAGCACAGTCCATCCTCGATGGCGGCGAAACCATGACTGTTGCACAGAGCGGTTATGATCAGGGCTATCAGGCGGTTAAGACCGTTGTGGCATACCTGAACGGCGAAAAGGTAGACAGCTTTGTTGACTGCGGCACCAAGGTCATCGACAGCACCACCGCCGAGGACTACATGGCAACCCTCAAGAGCCAGATGGACGGCAAGGCAGTTGCACAGTAAACCGTAATACCATGCGATGCACTTGCGGCAGTAAGTGCATCGCATCTATTAAAAATTCACTTTAATGCAAGGAGAAAAAACAATGGGCATTTTGAAAATTGGCGTTGTAGGCTGCGGCCGAATCGGCAAGCTGCACATCAACAACCTGATCAACTCCGTACCGGGCGTTCAGGTAGTAGCTGCTGCTGACCCGATGCTCGATAAGTCCGGCGCACGCGAGTGGCTGGCAGAGCGCAAGATCACCAACGTTTCCACCGACTTTATGGACGTTATCAACAATCCTGAGGTAGACGTAGTATTCGTTTGCTCCTCCACTGACACGCACTGCGATGTTTCCATGGCAGCAGTTCAGGCTGGCAAGCACGTATTCTGCGAGAAGCCGATCGATTATGATATCGACAAGATCAAGAAGCTGCTCGCACTCGTTGAGGAGAAGGGCGTTAAGTTCCAGGTAGGCTTCAACCGCCGCTTCGACCACAACCACAAGGCAGTTGCAGACGCAGTTAAGGACGGCACGATCGGCGATCCGCATATCGTTATCGTTTCCTCCCGTGACCCGGAGCCGCCTCCGGCTTCCTACGTTGCAGTTTCCGGCGGTATCTTCTACGATATGATGATCCACGACTTCGATATGGTTCGCTACGTAACCGGTTCCGAGGCTGTTGAGATCTCCGCTGTTGGTTCCTGCCTCGTTAACCCGAACCTGCAGGAAGAGTCCGGCATTCCGGACGTTGACACCGCTGTTGTTACCATGAAGATGGCTAACGGCTGCATCGCTGTCATCAACAACTCCCGTCAGGCAGTTTACGGCTACGACCAGCGCGTTGAGGCGTTCGGTTCTAAGGGCATGGCTTCCGATGCCAACGACCTGCTGAACACCACCACCGTACTGACCAAGGACGGCGCTCACTCCGAGAAGCCGCTGTGGTTCTTCCTCGAGCGTTACAACCAGGCATTCATCAACCAGGTTATCTCCTTCGTTGATGCAATCAACAACGATACCCAGACTGCTGTCGGCGCTATCGATGGCCTGCGTCCGGTTCTCATGGCTAAAGCTGCTACCGAGTCCTGCCGTAACGGCGGCGTGTTCGTCAAGGTCGGCGAATAACTCTTCTTAGCATTTCTTTCTTCTCTTTCCATATTTCAAATTAGAAAAGCAGCTCCAAATGCTTTTCATTCCCTCAAATACAACAGCAAGACAGTTTTTAAAGTGACCTCTAAAAAGTCAGACAAAAATTGTTCAAGCAACCGAAAGGGCTTGCTGCCTGTGAATTACAGGCGGCAGGCCCTTTCGCTTTTCCTTTGCTCTACACCTCCATCCTATATACAATTCGTTATATTTCATCTATATATAACAAAAGAGTGCTGTTCCCTCAACAGCACTCTTTTTCCTTAATACTGATACTTTTTCCGTCCCTTGACGAGAAAAAACACCGAAACCATCACGCCGAGCGCCTCTGCTACCGGAACAGCCAGCCAGATGCCGGTTTCCTGCAAAATCAGCGGCAGGAGCAGCAGCATCGCCACGAGAAACACAAGCGTGCGCGAAAACGAGATGATCGCAGACACGAGACCATCCGAGAGCGCGGTAAACAGCGAAGACGCGAAAATACTCGTGCCCATGAGCAGGAAGCTGACCGCATAAATCGGAAAGCCGTGCATGGCAATCTCGTACACACTGCTGCCGCGCGCGGCGTAAACAGGGTCAGCGCTGGCTCGAGCGTCAGCCACGAGCACATATGTGCCGAGCGAGCACGCCAGCACGAACGTCATGCAGATGCGGAAGATATGCCTCAGCTGCGGGATATTTTTCTCGCCGAATTTGTAGCTGATAACCGGTGCAACGCCCATTGAGAAGCCGAAATACACCGCCGTAAACACGAACTGGAAGTACATTGCAATCGTGATGGCGGCTACACCGTCCTCGCCGCGGTAGCGCATGAACAGCGTATTGAACACGAACGTGGTGATGGCGTTCGCAATGTTGCTGACCATCTCAGATGAGCCGTTGCCGCATGCGGCAGCCAGTGTTGCGCCGTCAAATTTGAAGGGCACAAAGTACAAACTTCCGGTGCGGTTTTTGGTGAAATACACCAGACCAACGATGGACGGCACGCAGTAGCCGAGGCAGGTGGCAATCGCCGCACCGGCAACGCCCATGTTCATCGGGCCCATGAACAGCCAGTCAAGCACCACGTTTGTGATGCCGCCGCCCACCGAGGTCAGCAGACCCAAGCCCGGCTTGCCTGCGGTGACGAACAATGTCTGGAAGGCAGTCTGCAGAAACAGCATAGGTGCAAACACCAGCTGAATGCGTGTGTAAATACGGCAGTCTGCCCACTGCAGCTCACTCGTGCCGAGCAGACGCAGGATAGGGTTCAGAAACAGATTTCCAAACACGGCGAAAATCAGGCCGATGCCCAACGCAACCGCAATCAGCATGGTGAAGTTGCGGCGCGCCTCGTCTGTGCGTCCCTCTCCCTGCCGACGGGCGATAATAGCGCTGCCGCCCGTACCGAGCATAATGCCGGTAGCCATCTGCAGGCAGTTGAGCGGATACGACATATTGATTGCGGAAAGCGCGGTTGTGCCGGCAAACCGCGAAATAAACATACCGTCCACGATGGTGTACATCGACAGCAGCATCATCATTGCAATGTTCGGCAGTGCGAATCGGAGCAGCGATGCGGCGTTGAATTTGCACGCGAGTGCGTTATTCTGCTCCATTGAGAATCTCCTTTTCAAAAGAATCGGTAAATTTTCGGGTCATTTCCACCATAGCGGCGAACTGCTCCGCGCCCATGGCAGCGGCGGCGCGTTCCTCTGCGCGATACAGACCGCCCAGCTTGTCCGCTGTGTAGCGCTTGCCGGATTCGGTCAGGCGCAGCGGCTTTTCCTTGCGGCCGGAGACGCTCACCTTTTCCAGATAACCGGCCTGCTCCAGCTCCTGCACCACCGTGTGAATTGTCTGCTTGGGCAGCAGATATATTTTCGATATCCAACCCTGTGTGCAGGTTTCAAACTGGTCGAGCAGATACAGCACGGCTACCGTGCTCGGTTTCATCCTATTCTGTTTTGCCCAGATGTCATACAGCTCATTCTGCCGGTAGATCTGCGCAAAAAAGTCGTTCATTTGTCTGCGAAAATCCATAATGCACCTCAATAGTCCTAAATCGTATCACGCTATTATAGTATGATTTAGGACTATTGTCAAAAAAGAAAAGCAGACCCGTAAAAGAGTCCGCTTCAAATTTACCCCATCAACATAGTCCAGAGTGCGCTGAACGGCATAACGAGTATCAGCGCGGGCATGAGATCGACCAGCGGCACGGATTTGATCTTGGAGACACGAAAACCGGCCGACATAGTCAGCACGCCGCCGCACGCGGACAAATCCGCGAACATTTCCGGTGTGAGCGCACCGGACAGCAGCCGTCCGGCGGTAAACACGCACAGGAGAATCACACACTGCGGCAACGGGATGGCGCAGATGGCCTTGCCGAGCGTGGACGCGAAGATCATCGCAGTGAAGAAGTCCAGCACGGACTTTGCAAACAGCAGATTCGGATCGCCCGCGATGCCCTCAGTCAGCGTACTGTACCAGCCAAAGCCCGAGCAGCAGAACAACGCGACCGCCGTAATGTAAAACTCCATATCAATATTATCCCCGCCGAGGTGCATGGTTTTGACCAGCCGATGAAAAAACCGGCTTGCCCAATCCTCAAGGTGCAGCAGGTGCCCGATGGTAAACCCCACCAGAATCGCCAGCACGACCGCTGTCATGCTGACCGCCTTGATAATAGAATTGATGCCGATAGCGATCGAACACATGCCGAACAGTGTCGGCAGATGCTCTTTCAGGCTGTTCGGCAGGACGTGCCCCAGTGCGGAACCGATCACACCGCCGGCCAGCACCGAGATACAGTTGACAATTACTCCGATTGGCATAAGATTTCCTTCTTTCTCTTTCCCCTTCTCCCCTGTTTTCCATTTTACCGTAGAAAAGCGTCTTTGGCAAGCAAAAGAAAACCGCACAGCCGAAGCTGTGCGGTTTAGGAAGGTTTTGCTGAGTTTACGTTCTCGCAGAAGCGCATGAGCATTGCCGCTACCTCAGCGCGGGTAGCATTGCCCTTCGGGTCCAGCTTGCTGCCGGACTTGCCGGTAACAACGCCTGCGCCGCACGCCCACTGGATTGCAGGAATCGCGTAGGAGCTTATGCTCTGTGCATCGTCATAGGAGAGAATGTTGGTGTCCTCACCCACAGAAACGTCATACTTCTTGTACTGCGCGTAGCGGTACAGGATAGCCGCAAGCTGCTCGCGGGTAACCTTGTCATTCGGGCCGAACTTGCCGCTGCCGTAGCCGGAAACGATGCCGTTAGCATTCGCCCAGGCAACCGCATTTGCGTAGTACGCGCCGGAAGCCACATCCGTGAAGGAAGCCGCCGAGGTGCTCGGCTGGTTCTCCAGGCGGTACAGCACGGTAACGATCATGCCGCGGGTGGTGTTCGCCTTCGGGGAGAAGGTGTTGTCGGCGGTGCCGTTCATCATGCCCCTTGCCGGTTACATAATCAACCGCGGAAGCGAACCAGTCGTTCGCGGAAACGTCGTTAAACTTGGTCTCGGACGGGGTTTCGGTGGCCTTAACATAGCTTACGCCAACCTTCACTGCGGAAGCAGGCATGGTGAAGGTGTAAACCGTGTCGCTCTTCTTAACGGTGGAGACCGTCTTGCCGGAGCCGTCGGTAACGGTCAGCTTGTCCAGCTTGTAGCCCTTGTCCGGGGACAGGGTAATGGTGATGGTTGCGCCCTTTTCCGCGTTGGACGGAGAAGCGTTTACGCCGCCGTTGTTGACCGCCGAGGTGGTTACCTTGTAGGTCGTCTTGCCGGAGGAGCTGCCGCCGGAACCGCCGGAGGACGGCTTGGTGTAGGAGAAGGTCTCCGTTGCATCCTTGGCAACGTCCTTGTTCGTGCCGTTAAACTTAACAGTAATATCAGCACCAGTTTCATTCTTTACCTTAACGGACTTGGTAGTCGTAAAGTTCAGCTCGTGAGAAGCACCGCTCTTTACACTGATAACATCAGTGCTCTTTTGCTGCATCAGCAGCCGCCTGCAGAGTCGGGTATACATTTTCACCGATAGACGCCGCCGGAACGGAAATAACGAACGGACTGAAACCGTTGGTAGTGAAGGTCAGATAAAACTTATCATCTTTCTTCGTTACCGTGCCGGTGTAATACTCAACCGTGCCATTCTTGGTGTGCTGAATGCTCAGCTTATCGCCGTCAGCAACTGCAAAGCCAGTCGGCAGTTCCATAGTTACCACAGTTGCCTTGGTGATGTTCATCGGCGTATAGTCCTGAACTACCTCTGCATTTTTTTACCATTGACGCCCAGTTCAATGCCGTCAGCCGTAGCAGCAGTAGAAGCTACAATGCGGTACTGCGGAGTGATCTCCAGCGCCAGCGTTTTGTTTGCCGCATCATACGCGGTCGGCTCAACCTTCAAGGAGGACTGAACGTACAGCTTCTTGTCGCCGGTTACCTCGGTTGCACTGTTAACCAGATCGGTTGCCTTGGCTTCGTCGATATCCTTGACGATATCACCCGCAGCCGCGCCCAAGGGTCGGTGCGGAAACTGTCTTAGCTGCTGCTGCAACCTTTTTTCCTTATCTGCCTGCGGAATCTTGTCTACCTTAACTTCCGGCTTGGCAACAGCAGGCTTGACCTCAACATTGCCGGTGTTGGTCTTTGCAACTACCTTGTAGCTGTAACCGGATACATCACTGGTTCCGGCAACGTAGCCGCTTGCAACGTATGCGCTCGGGTCGGTGGTGAAGTAGCCGCCGGAAACAGCAGTAGAAACCTTGCCTACCAGCTCGGGTATACCATAACCGGTTTTCGGATTGGTAACGCCGATATCGGACAGGCTCAGTACATCATATGCCTTGCGGTTAGATGTAGTAGTAGCCAACTTTGCGTCACCGGAGATAGTAATCTTTGCAGCCTGAGCAACTCTGCCGATATCATAAATAGCAATAGCACTGCCCTGACCATTGGTGCAGTTGAACGTACCGCCGGTGATATTCAAATTCAGAGAGTTGCCATAAGTGGAATCCGTGCTGTTATAAGTACCGCCAAATACATACAATGCGTCCGGCAGCCATGCATTACCGGAATAATCATAGTATTGTGCCGGAGAATCCAGATTCTCAGTTGCGGCATTGATCGTACCGCCGGAAATATCAACCTGACCCATACGGAGAGAGATACCGCCGTTCAGCGTACCGCCGGTGATCGTCAGTTCACACTGACCGGACTGATAAATAGCCGGACCCTGCCTTGCCGTCAGCGTACCACCATTTACAATAAAGTTCATATTGCCAGTAGTGTTATTGCCAGACAGTACAGCGTTAGTAGACGTCAGCGTACCACCATTTACTGTAATCGTACCGCCATTTTTAGCATACGTACAGTAATCTGTATCACTATTGATTGTACCGTTCTCGATGACTACCGCGCCCTCAGAGACGCAAATCGGAGTTTTATTGCAAGTAATCTCACCATTACCTGTAATTGTAAGCGTACTGTCCTTACCTCTTACATCAATACCACAATCAGATGGAACTGTCAGCTTCTTGCCATTCAGGTCAAGCGTAATGGTCTTGCCAGCCGGAATAACAACATCTTCTGTTACGTCTTTCAACAGCTTAACGGTTGCGCCGCCCTGTGCTGCTGCAACAGCGTCAGCCAGCGTCTTATAACCCTTATTATCGACCACTGCAACAATGCTGGAATCAAAAACAGCTGTGCCGTCAATAACCAGCTTACCAGTGGTACCCGGAACAAAGCGACCATACAGGTTAGACTGACCCGCCGGAGCCATCTTGCCTGTCTGTGTTACTGTATTACCGCTTTCGGTAGTATTGTTCAAAGCAACTTCGCCTACGTTGACTGTACCAACAACTACGCCAACGCCAGCCGCCATCATCGGTAGAGTGCAGAGTGCAACCCGTCACTGTATTATTGGTAAAGGTATGGTAAGTTGCCGGATTTGCGCCAGCATGACCAATAATACCGCCAACCGAACCTGCTGCAGTAATCTTAGTATTTTCTACCGAGCAATTTGTAACGGTGATATAAGTATCGACCGGACCATCATTTTTTTATTATAGCCAGAAGTCCAGCCAATCAGACCGCCGACACGAGCACCACCAGTACTGGTAATCGTGCTGTTGGTCAGATGGCAGTTATTCAGTTCGATTTTCGGCATAGAATCAACATTGTTGATGAATGCACCGATACCCTGTTTACTCGTACTATCATCGATAGTAACCTTAGTCAAGGTCAAATTCTTGACAACGATACCAGAAGTGCCCGCAAAGCCACCTGCAAACAGCGGTGCATTCAGACCAGTAATTTTGTGGTTGTTACCCTCCACAGTAACAACACCTGCACCTGTGTAGCCTTGAACAGTAAGCGATGTCCATTGATAACCAGTCAAATCATAATCTTTATCGATGGTAACAGTAACATTGCCTGAACCAGATTCACCAGCATGAACATCAGTAAACAATTTCGACAACGCTTCTCCGTCAGAAGTCGCCGTATTCGCCGCAAATGCCACCGGCGCCATGGTCAGCACCATCATCACAGCGAGAAAAGCCGATAACAATCTTCTTTTCATGTTTATCCTCCTCAAAATTATTTTTTCCGGCAAAAGCGGTGCCGTTTCGCCTTTCCTTCGCAAAATTTGTACTTAGGAAGGTTTTGTGTCTGAGGGCGAGCACCTCAGACACAAAGGGTACCCCTTTGTGCCACTTTATTGCCTACATCATATCACTGTTTTACATTTTTTGCAACGACGTTTATCATAAAACTTTGTCGATTTTGTGTCGTTTTGGCATAATTATAACTTTTTCATTGCTTTTGCACAATTAGAATTGCCAGCATTTGTACATTTTTACCACCGCTTGTGTTTTGCGCCCGGTTATGCTATGGTAAAAGCAGTAATTTGGAAAATTTGTGTTCAACCGCTTCTGAGTCCGTTTTATCGGACACCCGATATGCGATACTCAAAGCATGAAAGGGAGGCATGGCATATGAAAAACGACGATTACGGCTTCTACGGCAAGGGACTTGACGGCTATGTGCACTACCGGCAGGGCATGCAGGAAGCGGCGCGCAATGCACCGAATGCGTCCGGCGGCCGCCGGCCTGTCTCCGCAGAACAGAAAACAACCGAGCCTGCACCGAAATCCGACGAATCCGGTCAGATCAGCAAGTGGATCCTGCAGCATCCGCTGCATACGGCGTGCATGATCAGCTTGTTTATTGCGCTGACCTGCGTGATTATTGAAAGCCTGGGCGAACCGTCCATCCAGTTTATGGCGGCAACGGCTGTCATCTGCGTGGTTGCCCTGATTTTCCTCGGCATAGAGATTATCAACTTTATCATCTGGTTTTTCAAAAACTGCTGAGCACCAAAAAACGAGCCGACAGCATGGCTTTCGGCTCGTTTTCTCTTTGTTGCTATACCTGCGAGAAACGCATATCAGTATCCTTCCGACCGGTTTACGACATTTTTCAGCGGGTTTCCGGTCAAATACCGCTCCAGATTGTCCATGCAGATATGCCAGATCGTGTTCTGCACGTCCGCGCTGCCGCCGAAGCTCGGGCCTGCGATATGCGGCGTGAGCAGCACGTTCTCCATGTCCCACAGCGGACAGTCCACCGGAAGCGGTTCGGTCTCGAACACATCGAGTGCGGCGCCGCCGAGGTGGCCGTCCTGCAAAGCCGACACCAGATCGTCCGTCCCCGCCAGACTGCCGCGTCCGACATTGACCAGCACCGCGCCTGCTTTCATCGCGTGCAGACGCTCGGCCGTCAGCAGACCCGCGGTCTCGCGCGTGTTTGGAAGGCAGCCAATGACGATGTCCGCCCGCGGGAGCAGAGCGTCTAACGCATTGAGTGTATGCGCTTCGTCGAAGTCTGCCGGTACAGCCGAAACCGCTGTGCGCTTCACGCCAAGCACAGTTGCGCCGAAGATTTTCAATCGGCGGGCTACATTCGCGCCGATGTCGCCCATGCCGAGTACAAGTGCGGTCTTGCCGGAAATCGTCTCCGCATGGTCGTATTTTTGCCAGATATGCGCCTGTTTATTGCTCCAATATCGTCCAAACGAGCGGTACAGCGCCACCAGACTGCCAATCGCGTACTCCGCGATGATCGTGCCGAACGCACCGGACGCATTCGCCAGCACCACGCTCTGCGGCAGGTTTTCCATGCGCGTGTACTTGTCCGCGCCCGCCCAGGTCAGCTGCAGCAGACGCAGGTTTTCGGTCTGCGTCAGCTGGGCTTCACTCGGTTCGCCGAAAATAACCGCAGCCGCGCGAAGCTGCTCTGCGGTCGGGTGTTCGCCGTTCTCCGCGAACGTGAACGCGCACTGCGTGCCGAATCGGGTATTTAATCTCGCGCATGGTCAAATCGCACTGCGCGAGCACCAAAACGGATGTTTTTTCGTTCTGCATTGTGTTTTCTCCGTTATCTGTCAGGATATTTACAATTATATAGTAAGGATTTTCGGTTTTCAACAATGGGATAATAAAAAGCATCTGCATGAGCAGACACCTTTCAAATTATTTTTATAATTTCATTTCGCGGTTCTTTCTACGCAGATAGGTCGCCAGCGCATACAGAACGGCGATATCCTCCTCGTCCAGACCTGTTAAATCCAGCGTCTGCGTTTTTGCAACACACAGCAGATAGTCCGTCGAAACCTTGAAAATCTCGGATAATTCGATAATATACTGCGTACTCGGTACATTCAGGCCCAATTCCCACGCATTTACGCTCGACCGTGTGATGCCCAGCCGCTTTGCCAGCGCGGCCTGTGAGAGGTTGTGACTCTCCCGCAGCATTTTAATTCGTTCCCCTATAATCAGCATGCAATCACCTTATTATAGGGTATGCCAATCACGATGATATTACGATATCATTATGATATTTATAATTGACATACATATTTCTTCCAGCTATACTAAAGAAGATAACAGGAGGACTGTACATGGTAATCTTACGAACGCTCTTAGTATGTCTAATCATAGCTCTCATACTCTGGGGAATCTATGCTGCCCTTCGTTCCATACTATCCAATAAGTGGCTTCATGACGCGGCACGACAGGATGTTGTGCATCTGTTTAATCAAGACTTACCGAAATGGTTGGAAGCAGCTTATACCGCCTTAAACCAGTATTTGCAGACACAGTGCAGCAAATATGACTGGAGCATAGAAATTACATGCCCCTCCCATGCTGTTATTGATCGATGCCGTATCAACTTTTCCGGTTCGCAAGGTATTATTCTGGACAGTGCCAATCAGCAATTATTCTATTATAAAACAAAGAATTTGCCGGAATTACATGCCCTTCAATGCACAAATGCCCATCCGTTAGAAGCATTTGAGTGTTTTTCTCTTCCCTACTCCGATATTCTCCAGGCACAGCTTATTACTTCAAAACACGCCTATACGCAAATGAAAACGAAAGGCGGCATTTCTCAAGATGCCGCCAAACAGCATGCCGCCGGGCAAACGGTCTATGACAAATTAGCAATCGTTATTCAAAGCAAGAATCCCTATCACCCATATATAGAATTAGACTTTTCTAATCATACCGCGGTATCTGAAATGTGGAAAAGCCTTCAGACCTCCAGTATATTAGGAAATATCTTTGAAACCGAGACTAAATTCAGCATTTCCTATGCAGGCTGCGATACCGATATCAAGATTCGGAAGCGTTTCTCCGCTATTCCATCGCTTCCATTCGCTCTGACGTCGATCGGACCGGCACAGCTGAATATGTTAAATCAAACCCTGCTCCATCTGGAAGCGATTGCACAAGCTGATTCGTCTAATTCCGCACCTGTTTCATGATTTTCATAATAAAAAAGCGTCTGCTCACGCAGACGCTTTTTCCATATTCACTTACGCATCATTCGACAGATGGAACTTATCGAACGCATAGAACACAAGGCTCATGATCATGCCGACGATAGCGGCGAGGGTCATGCCGGAGAGCGATACATCGCCCAGCGCCAGCGTAACGCCGGACAGGCCGGTAACAAAGATAACCGAGGTCAGGATCATATTGCGGTTCTTGCTGTAATCCACATGATTATCAACCAGAATACGCAGACCGGAGGTGCCGATCATGCCGTACAGCAGGAACGAAATACCGCCGATGACCGGGCCCGGAATCGTCTGGATAAGCGCCGCCAGCGGGCCGACGAATGAGCAGATGATACTCAGCACAGCCGCGCCACCGATAACGCGCACGGAGTACACCTTGGTGATAGCCATAACACCGATGTTCTCGCCGTAGGTGGTGGTCGGCACCGAGCCGATAAAGCCGGAGATCATGGTCGAGAAGTTATCCGCGAACAGCGAACGGTGCAGACCGGGGTCTTTCAGCAAATCGCGGCCGATGACCTTGCCGGTAACCAGCTGATGACCGATATGCTCGTTTGCGATAACCAGAAGGACCGGAAGAATGATCAAAATCGCGTTGATGTCAAACTTCGGGGTCTGGAAATTCGGAATGGAGATAAAGCTGGTGTGCAGCGCATCAATGATGGTCTGGGTTTCGATAACACCGGTGAGCACACCCGCGATGTATCCACAGATGATCGCGATCAAAATCGGGATAGTCGAGAAGAAGCCGCGGAACAGCACACTGCCGAATACCGCAACGGCCAGCGTTACAAGGAAGGTGATAACCGTTCCGGTGGTGACGCTGTCACCGACAATGCAGCCGGTAGAAGCCGCAGAGCCTGCCAGCTCCAAGCCGATCAGGGCAACAACCGGACCCATGGCAGCAGGCGGCAAAACGACATTGATCCAGTCCGTACCGCACTTATAGATAATGAACGCGAGCACACAGCCGCACGCACCCACGACAACAAAGCCGCCGAGTGCATACTGATAACCCCAGTTGTTGATAACGATGGTCGCCGGAGCGATAAATGCGAACGACGAGCCGAGATACGCGGGCGCCTTGCCCTTGGTGATGAGGATGAACAGCAGCGTGCCGATACCGTTCATGAACAGCACGATCGCCGGGTTCATCTTGAAGATGAACGGCACGAGCACGGACGCGCCGAACATCGCAAACATATGCTGGATGGACAGCGGCACGAGCAGGCGCGGCGGCACCTTTTCCTCTACCTGAATGATTCTGTTGCTTTGCATCGTTTTTCATTCCCCTAAAATATTTCTCTTTTTCCAAAACCCGTCAGCGGAACAGATTTTTGATCTGCTCCATCCGGGCACACGTCATATTATACCCCATTTCATAGCCCCATTCCAGCTTTTTCACGTCTTTTTCAAAGCTGTTCAGCGATTTTTCCGGCTGAAGGAGCACGGTGTCCTGCGGTTTGTTCTCCGCAAGACGATGACAGAAGCAAACTGTCTCGTTGTAGTGCTTGGCACGCTCAAGCAGCACCTTGGGCATTGCCGGATATTTGCGTTTCAGCCACTTTGCGGTGAACTGCACGCCGCGTCCAAGCGTTTTGCGATAGCTTTCCGGCTGCGTGAGCACGATCAGATTGCGCTCGTTGCCGTCATGCAGGCTGCGCAGAATCGGGATTGGGTCGGCCAGACCGCCGTCGTAATAGGTCTCGCCGTCCATCTGCACCGGCGGAAAGTAGATCGGGATGGCGCAGGTCGCTCGCAGCATCGTGCACGGACGATCCATGCGCATGCCGTCGAGGTATTCGGCCTTACCGGTCTTCGCATTGGTAACACCCACCAAATATTTACCCTGATATTTGTGAAATTCATCCCAGGCAAACGGCATAAGCTGGTTCGGGATAGTATCGAACACGAAATCCGTACCGAAAATAGAGTGGTCGTGCAGCAGGTTGCGCGCGCCGAAATAGCGCTTGTCGCCACGATACTGCCGCAGTATGTTAATGTTGCGCTCGCGCTGCCGCGAGAGATACGACGCCGCATAGGTGATGCCGGCGGAAACGCCGATGACGTAATCGAACATGATGTCATTATCGAGCAGCGCATCCATCACGCCGCAGGAGAATACCGGGCGGAAGGTTCCGCCTTCTAAGACTAAACCGGGCATAATTAACCTGCCTTTCCTGCTATTTTTCTGAAATCGAGAGAGTTTTCGTATTGTTCGGCACACGCTGTCTGGTGCAGTGAAAATCCACGCTATTTTACAAAAAGACAGACCAACAATCGAAATCATCGGTCTGTCTTTCTGACTCTCAGCGGAAAACCGCCGAGTAAAATGCTATTGAATTAGCCGATCATCTTTGCGGTGCTTACCTTGATGCCGGGGCCCATGGTAGAAGCAATAACGCAGGAACGAACGTACTGACCCTTTGCAGCAGCCGGCTTAGCCTTGATGATAGCACCCATCAGAGCGTCGAAGTTGTCCTTGCCGATCGGGCAGTGGATGATGTTGGTCTTGTCGAGACGGTACTCGATCTTACCAGCCTTGGACTCCTGAACAGCCTTGGTAACGTCCATAGATACGGTACCAGCCTTCGGGTTCGGCATCAGGCCCTTAGGACCAAGCACGCGGCCCAGACGGCCTACAACGCCCATCATGTCCGGGGTAGCGATAACTACGTCGAACTCAAAGAAGTTCTCCTTCTGGATGCGCTCCATCAGGTCCTCTGCACCAACGATGTCTGCGCCTGCAGCCAGAGCCTCGTCAGCCTTTGCGCCCTTAGCGAATACAGCAACGCGAACCTGCTTGCCGGTGCCGTGGGGCAGAACGATAGCGCCGCGAACCTGCTGGTCAGCGTGACGGGAGTCAACGCCCAGCTTTACGTGCAGCTCGATGGTCTCATCGAACTTAGCCTTCGCGGTGGAAACAACGGTGGAAAGCGCTTCAGCCGGATCGTACTGCTTGGTGCGGTCGATCGTCTTTGCGCTGTCTACATACTTTTTACCTTTATGCACAATAAATCCTCCTTAAGTGGTTAAGCGGGAACTTGAATAACCCTCCCACTGTATGCGGCAGATAGCCGCAGCTTCGTACAACAAATAAAAACCGGAGATTACTCCTCGACGGTGATACCCATCGAACGGGCGGTGCCCGCGATCATGCTCATAGCAGCCTCGAGAGAAGCGGCGTTCAGGTCGGGCATCTTGGTCTCTGCGATCTTCTGGCAGTCAGCCTTGGACAGCTTTGCAACCTTGGTCTTGTTCGGTACAGCAGAACCGGACTCGATGCCGCAAGCCTTCTTGATCAGAACCGGCGCCGGAGGCGTCTTGGTAACGAAGCTGAACGAACGGTCAGCATAAACCGTAATGATAACCGGAATGATCATGCCGGCATCGTTCTTGGTGCGCTCGTTGAATTCCTTGGTGAAAGCCATGATGTTTACACCGTGCTGGCCGAGAGCCGGACCTACCGGGGAGCCGGGGTTGCCTTGCCGGCGGGAATCTGGAGCTTGATATAACCTACTACTTTCTGTGCCATGTTGAAAGGTTCCTCCTTCAAAAAATGTGGTGGCTGGCGAGTTCCTAATTGGCACGGAACTCTCCCACTTGCCGTAAATGCGGAAATCTATCTTCCGCTCATTGTCACTCGTCGAGAGTTTCACCCTGATCGAGCTCAAGCTCGACAGGGGTTTCGCGGCCGAACATGGAAACGGTTACGTTTACCTTGTTCTTATCCGGCTCAACCGACGATACAACGCCGATAAAGCCTGCCAGCGCGCCGTCGATAACGCGAACACTGTCGCCTGCGGCGTAGTTTACCTCGATCTCGCGCTTTTCCACGCCCATTGCGATGATCTCTTCCTCAGTCAGCGGAATCGGCTTAGAGCCGCCGGACTTGTCCTGACCCAGAAAACCGGTGCAGCCGCGCGTATTGCGGACCAGATACCAGGTTTCATCGGTCATGATCATCTTAACGAGCACGTAGCCCGGGTACAGCTTGCGCTCTACCTCGCGGCTTTTGCCGTCCTTTACCTCAACGACCTTCTCGGTCGGGATGTTGACGGCTTGGATCAGGTCATGCAGCTTGCGGTTTTCGACCGCTTTTTTCGATCGAAGAGGCTACCTTGTTTTCGTAGCCGGAGTACGTATGAACAACGTACCATTTTGCAGCGTCTGACATTGTTGCCTCCTTTTAAGTTAGGCGGCGAAATGTTTAAGCAGCGTCTGGACACCAAGACCGAATACGATGTCAAGCACCCAGATGAAAATGCCGATGATGACTACGCAGGCGATAACGACCAGCGTATTATTCGTCGTCTGCTCACGGGTGGGCCAGACGATCTTACGGCATTCGCTCTTCAATTCGCGGAACCACTTGCCGATACGAGCAAAGAGACCGGGCTTTTTCGCTTTGGTTTCTTCAGCCATTAAGCTACTTCCTTTCCCTTACTTCGTTTCGCGGTGAAGCGTGTGCTTCCGGCAGAAACGGCAGTACTTGTTCATTTCAGACGATCCGGATCATTCTTCTTGTTCTTCATTGTGTCATAGTTTCTCTGCTTGCACTCGGTGCAGGCCAGCGTGATCTTTACGCGCATAGATAACGGCACCTCCTTTTTTAATATCTCGCTTCGTTTCCGTATCCCTGTGACACGGCTTGAAGCTAATTGCCTCCCTCTGTCAGCGTTCCGACGTCAACTTTTCAGACACACGAAAAATAGGCGCAAAAAAAAAGAACCTGCATAGGTGTTTTTAGTATAGCATGTGAGCGATTTACGGTCAAGCATTTTTTCTGAAAAAAAGTGCTGATTATTTTCGTTTTTTATGGTATACTCAGGGTAATCACACGGGCAGAAAACACCGATTTGAAAAACTGCCCAAGAAACAGGAGTATGACTATGCGTATTTTGGGCATTGATTACGGAGACGCCCGCACCGGCCTTTCGATCTCCGATCCTTCCGGCTTTCTTGCCGGTTCGCCGAGCGTCATCCATGAGTGGAATTACGCCAAGCTGGTGGACAAGCTGGTGGCCTTCATTCAGGAAAACAAGATCGAGGAGATCGTCCTCGGCCACCCGAAGAATATGGACGGCACAGTTGGCCCTCGCGCCGAAAAGTGCGAGACTCTGGCGAAGGAGCTAGAGGAGCGCACCGGACTGCACGTTGTGCTGTGGGACGAGCGCCGCACGACGGTCGCCGCACACGAAATCCTGCACCGCAGCGGCAAAAAGGAAAAAAAGCACCGCCAGAGCGTCGATGCCGTTGCAGCAACGCTTATCCTGCAGGGCTATCTGGATTTTAAGCGCCGCCAGTAATTTCCGTTTTACCTATTTATATAGTATCTTTCGGCACCTGTTCCCCGCAGGTGCCGTTTTTTTTCCAATAACTTCTTTCGATAAGAAACATTTCTTGACGATTTGGATTTTTTCTGCTACAATAAGAAAAACTTCAATACTTTACCGTGTGCAAGTCCCGCTGCATGCGGTTTTTGTTTCTAAGGAGAACCATACATGTCTATTCTTTTTCAGCCTGCTCACAAACCCGGTCACGATATCTGTACTGGTGCTCTGTGTTCTGTGCCTGACCGGTTTGAATGTGCTGCTGTCCATGCTCATCGCGTGCATCATCGGCGGCGTGGCCGGCGGTATCCCGCTGCTGAACGCGCCCGAGGGCACGCAGACCGTTATGCAGCTGCTGACCGGCGGCTTTGCCAGCAACGCTACGACTGCGCTTGCGTACATCCTGCTCGGCACGTTTGCCACCTGCATCGCCACGACCGGTCTGGCCGATATTCTGTCGAAAAAGCTGTCACGCCTGCTCGGCGGACACAAGCTGGCGCTCATCGGTGTGCTGACGCTCGTTGCCTGCCTGTCGCAGAACCTCATTCCGGTGCATATCGCGTATATCCCGATTCTCGTGCCGCCGCTGCTCGGCATGATGAACCGTATGCGGCTTGACCGGCGTGCCGTTGCGTGTGCGCTGGCGTTCGGCCATAAAGCGCCGTATATCACCATTCCGTTTGGTTTCGGATTGATTTTCCAGCGCGTTATCGCGGATAATCTGAGTGAAAACGGTCTTTCTGTAACGGTCAAGGACGTTACCGCCGCCAACTGGAGTATTGGCGTTGCCATGCTGATCGGTCTGTTCATCGCCGTATTTGTCCTGTACCGCAAGCCGCGGGACTACCACGACATTGAAGCAGACACCTCCGCTGCCGAGGTAATTTCGGAAAAGCTCGAGTACCGCCATTATGTCATGCTTGCCGCCGCGATCGTTGTTGCAGTCGTGCAGGTTATCAGTCAGGATCTGGCGCTTTCCGCGCTGTGCGGCCTGATCATCATCATCGTGTTCCGCGCTATCAAATGGAGTGACATTGACGAGCAGATCGAGGGCGGTATCCGTCTGATGGGTCAGATTGCCATTATTATGCTGGTGGCAGGCGGCTACGCCTCGGTCATCAAGGCCACCGGCGGCATTGACGCGCTCGTAAACGCCGGTATTTCCGCCGTAGGCGGCAGCAAGGCTGTCGCTGCGGTTGTCATTACGCTCATCGGTCTGCTGGTGACGATGGGTATCGGCACCTCGTTCGGCACTGTGCCTGTGTTGGCTGTGCTGTTCGTGCCGATGTGCAGCTCGCTTGGGTTCTCCACTCCGGCTACTATTCTGCTCATCTCAGCCGCCGCTGCCCTCGGTGATGCAGGCTCGCCCGCGTCCGATACTACGCTCGGCCCAACCTCCGGTCTCAACGCCGACGGTCAGCACGACCATATCCGCGATACCTGTATCCCAACGTTTATCGCGTTTAATATTCCGATTATGATCTGCGCGATTTTGATGTCGCAGGTGCTGTAAAATACCCCCTGCAATAATATTAAATTAAGGTTTAAGGCGCGGCCTCCAGCTGCGCCTTTTTCTCCGCCGTGACGATAAAAACGCTCGAGATTGATATGCTCCCCCTGTAGAAGATAAAGAATTAGAAAAGTCTTCTATGGGGGAGCATATCAGATTACTCGAGCGTTTTATTTTATCCACAGCAATGTTGATAACTCAGTGGAAAGCTACTCCGTCTTTCCAGCCAGAATTTCCGCAATATCGTCAATCAGCTGTTCCCAGTCATCCTCGGTGCCCTCGGTCTGCAGAAAACCGGTACCCATATCGTTGACAAAGGCGTGTCCAATGTCGATATAGCTGTCGTAATCCGGCTCATGATAGCCGTATTCCGTGCCGAGCAGCACGATTTCGTCGCATTCATCGCCCTGCAGATGCGCCATCGCTACATTGAGAAAGCCGTTTTCCGCCATGCTGTCGTCATCGTCCGGCGCCGCCCATGCACGCTCCCAGTATTCATCCTCATCCTCGTTGAACAGGCCGTCCTTGTAATAGTCCAGCTCACGCCGAATGCTCTGCTTGAGAAAATTTCGGTCCATGTTGTTCGCTCCCCTTTTTCTCTGTTTTGCGACTTTATTATAGCATGTGCAACTCGTTTTTCAAGTCGGTAAATTATCCACAAACTTGTGGACAAATTTGTGCGCAATTTCTTTTTCATGCACGCTCCGCTGTGCTATACTGCTGACAGAACCATCAGTCGAACCGAGGGACCCAGCATGAAAACATTAGGCATTGACATCGGCACCACAACGATCAGCGCGGCTGTGCTCGAGAACGGACAGTTTCTCGCCAGCGAAACGCGGGCAAACGGTGCCTTTATTCCGTCTGCGCTGACGTGCGCACGCGAGCAGGACGTGGAAAAGATCACGCAAACCGCACTTTCTGTTATCGAAACGCTGTTTGAACGCTATCCGGATATTCATTCCATTGGCGTGACCGGGCAAATGCACGGCATTCTGTATGTGGACGCGGACGGCAATGCCGTCAGTCCGCTGTACACTTGGCAGGACGCACGCGGCAGCCTGCCGCACAGCAAAACCGAAAGCTGGGTGCAGTATCTCACGCGCGAGACCGGATGCCTTGCCGCAGTCGGTTTCGGTCTGGCAACGCACGCGTACAACCTTGCCGCCGGACTTGTGCCGCCCGCCGCCGTCACCTGCTGCACCATCGGTGACTACCTTGCCATGCGGCTGTGCGGATTGGCTGCGCCGCGCATGGATGACAGCAATGCCGCAAGCATCGGCTTTTTCGATGCGGAACGCTGTGCTTTCGACCAAAACGCTCTGCAAAAAGCCGGTATCGACCCGAACTTTGTCCGCAGCTTGCCGCCGAGCCGGTAATCGGGCACTTCCGGAATGCGGCTGTCTGTGCCGCCATCGGTGACAATCAAGCCAGCTTTCTGCGCTCGGTGCGCGACAAAACCGCCGAAATGCTTGTGAATGTCGGCACCGGCAGTCAGTTTTCCGTGTTCACGCCGCACTATCTGCAGGCAGACGGCTTAGAGACCCGTCCCATGCCGGGCGGCGGCTATCTTCTGGCCGGTGCTTCGCTGTGCGGCGGACGCGCTTACGCGCTGCTCGAGCAGTTTTTCCGCTCCACCGCGTCCATGCTCGGCACAGAAACGAACAGCTGCTATGACGCAATGGCGCGTCTGCTGGATGAAAATCCGCGTCCGGATGATGTGCCTGCCGTCTGCACCCTGTTTGAAGGCACGCGCGCAGACACGGGCAACGGTCTGCGGCAGAACCGGTATCTGCAGCAGCGCTTTGAGTCTGCCTTCGGCTGTCCGCTCACGCTGTCCGACGGCCGCGAGGAAGCTGCCGCAGGCGCGGCGCAGTTCGCCGCCGAGCAGCAGATTTGACTGCAAAAAGCTATCGAAAAGTCATATCATCAATATTCTCAAATATTTCGCGCGTTAGCGCATCAAAAATAGCATTTGCTTTGCAAATGCAAAAAATCCGGGGACATGCGCCTCGGATTTTTGACTTCTGGAGGGAGAAAGTTTCGACCATCGGGAGGAACTTTCGTACGACTTTGGAACGGCCCACGGTCCGTTCCTGCTTGTCGGCGAAACTGTAGTTTCGCGACAGCTTATGCAAAATGAAACAGATTGAGCCCGGTCACATCGTCATATTTACGGTCGATCTTGCCGTCGATCAGCCGGATTACCATCTCGCAGGTTGCGCTGACGACCGCGCGGTTGAGGTGTCCACCGAACACCTGTCCCCGCTCATTGCCCGCGCTCAGGTGCAGATGGCAGTAAAATCCGTCGTTCATCGTGTCGATCGTGCCGGTCAGCGACACAATCTCAAAGCTGCCCTTGAAATCGTTCGCGTAATACTTCTTTTCCGCAACATTGTACACGCCGACCGTGAAATCATTGATCGCACCGAGCGCCTGCACGCTTGCGAGCGTAACCTGCTCCTTGAGAGCCACCGCCTTCACCTGCTCTAAAATCTCCTCGCCGCGATCCATACGGACGAGAATCGTATCGTCAAATCGTTTGTAATCCATATTGCGCCTCCTGTTCTCCCATGATTGTAGCATTTCTGCGTTTAAAATGCAATTTCCGTTCCCGCTCGGCGCGGTGCTGTGCTATAATCAGAGTAACCATCAGGGTTCGGAAAGGATGGAATGCTATGCAAGCCTTCAAAAAAGTCGATATGGAAAGCTGGCCTCGCCGTGAGCACTACCGCTACTATACCAAGGCTCTCAAGGTCGAATTCAACATGACGGCGCCGGTGGATGTGCAAAACCTGCTCCGTTTCTGTCATGCACACGGCTATAAATTCTACGCAGCGGCGATTTACTGCGTCACCAAGGCGCTGGGCCGCATCGAGAACTTCCGCATGTTCAAAAACGCGGACGGCGAACTCTGTGTCTGGGATAAAATCGTGCCGAATTTCACATTCTTTCATCCGGATGACTGCACGTTTTCCGACTGCTGGACGGACTTTTCCGAGGATTTCCCCACGTTTTACAACGCCATTACCGCAGATATGCAGACCTACAAGGATGTCAAGGGCATCAAGACCAAGCCAAACCAGCCTGCGAATTTCTACTGCGTATCCTGTACGCCGTGGACGGCGTTTACCGGCTGCGGCAGCCGCGTCGCGGACGGACAGCCTGCATACTTTCCCATCGTTGTCATGGGCAGGTATGAAAAATGCGGCGGCAAGGTCAATATGCCGGTCAATATCACCATCGCACATGCGGTAGCAGATGGATACCACGCAGGTCTGTTCTTCCGGTATCTGCAGGAAGAACTCGATTTCTTGCACTAACTATACAAAACTCCATGCTCTTCTTTGTGAAGAGCGTGGATTTTCTTATTCATTCTGTCCAAATATTGCCCCGTCCAGCATCAGCACATCCTCCATCGGAATCACCGTGCCGTCTGTCAGGGTCAGCCGCCGCGCGAATTCATCCGCCTTTTTGACCACACCGGAAACTGTGCGGTATGCACCGCCGGATTTGCGTTCATCCGGCACAAAATAGGTGATCTCCACCTCGGGTTCTGCATCAAGCACAGAAAGCAGCAGCTGATACCGCTCGTTGAGCGCGGTCAGCATGGTCTCATCCAGCTCGATTTTACGGTCGGTCAGCCGCGCTGTCTCACGAATAACACCGGCATATCCGGTCAGTGCCGCAAACGGTGAAAACTGCGCCGCACGGTCGCTTATGGGCATCTGCGGACGGGTTGGGGAGACATGATGCGGCAGATTCATAATCCCGGCGTATTTTCGATTGTCTATTACGGACATGCTTCACCTGCTTTCTTCTACTGCGTTTCGTCCAGAAAAACCCACAGCAGCTCATGTGCGTCTGCGGAACTCCGGTCGGCCATGGTGATTTTGAGATGTACCCGGCTGCCGTCCCGTATCTGATAGGTCATCTTCAGCGAACCATGCGCCGCAATCTGCTCCTCTATATAGCTGTAATCCAGCAGCTTTGCAAATTCGTCATGATACTCCGGGTGGACCAATTCGCGGCAGTACTCACGCACGGAAGACATAAACGCATGATGATTATTCTCCAGCATGGTCTTAAAATATGACGGAACATAGATATACCGACAGGTATCCTGCTTGGTATTGACCATGTACACTCCCCTGTAAAGCGGTGCGATCGCCTGCAGAAAACGGGTGACATCCTGCTTTTTGATGAGCAGCTGCTCCAGCTTGTCGTCGATGATACGCATTTGACGGATACCGCCGTTATTGCGGTAAAACTCCATCTTGTCATGCCGCATGGCCGTTTCAGCCTGATTGACCGTCTCGTTCAGCGTCTGTCTGTCCGTGCTCTCAGACACGCCGACCGAGACCTCATACCCCATCTCACGGATTGTGTCGCAGAACGCCGCAAGGCTTTCTGCAAGCTCCTCCGGCTGACGCGCCGGACACAGCAAGACAAACTCGTCACCGCCGATACGATACGCGCAGTCATCCGGGAAATACTTCCGAATCCCGTCCGCAATCGAGCACAGCATGTGGTCTCCGGCCTCATGTCCCAAGTGGTTGTTGATCTCATGCAGGCCGACGGCATCCATATAAATGCAGGTCAGCCGCGCATAATTCGCCAGCTGAAAGACCTTGAGGTCGTGCTCGTACTTGCATCGCGTGTACAGATGGGTCAGCACATCATGATTATAGTAGTCCTCGGAATGGTCGGCTTCCAGAATCATATCATCCGGATATCGTTTTTCCAAATATTCCGCTACCAGACGCAGGACATTTCCGGCGTGATAGCCTTTTTTCGCAGATAATTTTCATTTGCCTTCTCCGTATGCAGCTGCCTTGCGGCTTCGCAATCCTTCCAGAAAAGATATATTTCCCATATTATTATGAATATATTATATTTCCTTTGATTGCCATATACAAGGATGACTGCCTGAAATGTCGAATTTTCGACACAGAACGTCCGTGAAGAGGCAGAATCAGGCAATATATTTACATTGCCTTAGGGCAATACCGCATAATTGAACAAGAGCGATTTGCGAGCAAATTTTGCGTGCTGACAAGGCGCGGTTTTGCGGTAATACTTGATGTATTACCGTGAAATCGGCAGCGCGGACGGAACTCGCGCAAGGAACCGAAGCCAAAGTCAGGACATAAAATTTCCGCAAAGCGCCGCGGCAGTGCGACCGGAGCCTGCACAAGGAGCCGCAGCTTTAATTGTGCGGTGTTGCCTTAGCATGTTTTCCGATTATGCGTTATGCCCGCCGATTTTTCCGTTTCGCTCGATGGCAGTCGCGCCTTTCTCGAGGTTCATGCCCTTGAGCAGCGCGTTTTTGCCGTATTTGCTCTTGATGGCGAGCGCCGCCTGCTGCAGCTTTCGCTCCCGCTCGAGTGCAGCCTGCTCTGCCCTCCTGCGTTCCTGCTCAGCGGCGTAGTCGGTGAACAGGTCAAGCTGCTCACACCGAGCCGGCTGGGGCGCGTCAGATTCCGGAATGACGTGATTTGCCACCAGATACATGCGCCGGATGAGCAGATTCGGGTCGATAATGCGGTCGAACAGCACGGTCGCTGCGTCCATGAGCGCAGATTTGGGCAGCGTGCGCCCGTAGCGATCGGTCTCGGTCCTGCCGTGGTAGTTAATCCGCCGTGCCGGATCGTTCAGGTTATCAATATCATACCCGACGGTCAACACAAGCCGGTCGGTGACCAGGCCCTTGCTCACCAGATCGAGTACCAGCTGATCCGCCATTTCGCGAACAACCAGACGTGCCTTGTCCGCTGCATACGGACACGCGAGCACCTGCCCGGTGCTGATGCTGTTGGTGCTCGGCTTGTAGGCTTTGATATCTGCGACCGTGCACGGCTCCCATCCCCACGCATGGTCGATGAGCAGCTCCGCATTTTTACCGAACAGCTTATACAGCAGATCCTCGTTTTTCTCCGAGCACAGCGCGATATCGCCCATGGTGCACATGCCGTACTGCTCGAGCTTTTTCGCGGTGCCGCGTCCCACGCGCCAGAAATCGGTGAGCGGCTGATATGACCACAGCTCGTGCCGGAATCTGCGCTCGTCCAGTTCGGCGATACGCACGCCGTCGCGGTCGGCGGGAACGTGCTTGGCGACAATATCCATCGCCACCTTGCACAGAAACAGGTTGGTGCCGATGCCCGCCGTGGCCGTGATGCCGGTGGTGTTCAGCACATCGAGAATGATTTTCCGCGCCAGCTCACGCGCGGTCAGACCGTAGGTCTCAAGGTAGCCGGTCACGTCCATGAACACCTCATCAATGGAGTACACAACCATGTCCTCCGGCGCGACATATTTCATGTAAATGGCATAAATCCGGCTGCTGTACGCCATATAATGCGCCATATGTGGCGGTGCGATGATGAAATCCATCGCAAGAGACGGGTTTTCCCGCAGTTCCGCAGCAGAGTAAGACGCGCCGGTGAATGTATGCCCGGGCGCACGGCGCTGCCGCTCGGCATTGACCTGCTTAACGCACTGACGTACCTCAAACAGCCGTCCGCGGCCGGAAATGCCGTAGCTTTTCAGCGACGGCGTGACTGCCAGACAGATGGTCTTGTCCGTGCGGGTCTCGTCCGCGACAACAAGGTGCGTGTCGAGCGGATCGAGGTCACGCTCCCGGCACTCCACGGAGGCATAAAAGGATTTCAGGTCGATAGCAAGGTAGGTGCGGGATTGCATGGTTATGCCCCCTTTCTGCGTTACTCATTTTCCGGATACCACCAGCCGGAATGGCAGATATAGCCATGCTGCTCCATAAATGGCAGCAGCACATGGATTTGGGCGGTTTCAGGGATGCGGATTCCCTCTTTTATCAGTATGACAAAAACTCTGCTTTGATACACATCCATTAGTGCAGCCCAGTCATCCGTAACCGCACAGGCAGTCCGGTATTCCGGGGTGTTCTCATCATAATCGTCTATATTATCTGCAGTCCACCAGAACATATTGCTGCTAACTGCATATGCGTCTGCCAGGTCCTTTTCCGTATTTCTGTCCGCAAAGCAGGACTGGATTTCTGCCGGACTTTTGTCCGTAAATGGGTTATTGATCATCATACTGTAATTTTACCCTTTTTAAGAGAACACCGTCAAGAAAAACCATCCTCTCCACCCAGTATGCCGCGAGCCTGTGGATAAATTATGGTCTTCCGTGCTCTATTGTGCTATACTATCCACAGAACATCCCCAAAAGGAGGAACTTTATTTATGGTACAAGTGAATGCGATCGGTGACGCATGTCCGATTCCGGTCATCAAAACGCTGCACGCGCTGCAGGATTTAAACGGTGCGGGCACGGTGCAGACGCTGGTAGATAATGAAATTGCGGTGCAGAATCTGACCCGCCTTGCGGAGAGCAAGGGCTGCTCGATCACGACCGAAAAGCGCTCGGACAAGGAGTTCTGCGTGACAATCACGACTGAAAATTCCATCGGCAAGGCAGAAGCCGATGAGCAGATTGCCTGCACGGTACCGGCGGCGCAGAAAAAGACAGTCGTTGTCATTTCCGCCGACCATATGGGCGAGGGCGATGAGGAACTGGGCCGTATTCTGATGAAAGGCTTTATTTTTGCGCTCACCCAGCAGGAGCACCTGCCGAGCACGATTCTGTTCTACAACGGCGGCGCACGCCTGACCTGCGAAGACTCGGCATCGCTCGAGGATCTGAAAAACCTGGCATCGCTCGGTGTGGAGATTCTGACCTGCGGCACCTGTCTCAATCACTACGGCCTGACCGACAAGCTGGCAGTCGGCGAAGTGACCAACATGTACGTCATCACCGAGAAGCAGATGCAGGCCGACCTCATTCTGCGCCCGTGATGCGGCGCAAACGGCCGTTTGCGGTCATCGCGTTTGCGTCCACCGAGCAGGCGCTCGCGGCAGAAGCCATGTTCACGCAGCGCGGTCTGCCCGGACGCATGATCCCGATTCCCTCTCAGGTAAGCGCAGGCTGCGGACTGGCATGGAAGGCCGAAACAAGCGAGGAACAGGTGCTCCTCGACGCTCTGCGTGAAACCGGCATCGGATTCGAGACACATGCTCTCGTCGAACTGTTCGACTGACGGAGGAAATCATGATTTATCTGGATAACGCAGCGACCACGCTGCACAAGCCGCCTGAAGTCGCGGAGGCGGTCAAAAACGCCATCCTTACCGCAGGAAATGCATCGCGCGGTGCACACGGTGTGTCGCTTTCCGCGTCGCGCATGGTGTTCGAGACACGGAGCCAACTGGCGAAGCTGTTCGGCTGTCCGCGTGCGGACCATGTTGTGTTCACCGCGAACTCCACCGAGGCGCTGAATATTGCAATCTACGGTCTGTTTTCGTCCGGCGATCACGTCATTTCGACCGATCTGGAGCACAATTCCGTGCTCCGTCCGCTGTATGATCTGCAGACGCGCGGCGTATCGGTGGATTTTGTACCGGCGGACTGTCAGGGCAATATCCGCTATGAGGATATGGAAACGCTCTTTCGACCGGAAACCAAGGCTGTTGTCTGCACGCATGCATCCAATCTGACCGGAAACCTGCTCGATATCGCCAAAATCGGTGCAATGGCGCACGCACACGGCGCCCTTCTGGTCGCAGACGCGTCACAGACGGCAGGTGCGGTACCGATCGACATGCAGCGCATGAACATTGACGTGCTCTGCTTCACCGGCCACAAGGGCCTGATGGGTCCGCAGGGAACCGGCGGTCTGTGCATCCGGCCGGGCGTAGAGCTTCGGCCGCTGCTCCGCGGCGGCACCGGCATTCACTCCTACGACCGCGAACAGCCGCAGGCGTATCCTGCACGGCTCGAGGCGGGCACGCTCAATACGCACGGCATCGCTGGACTGCATGCCGCGCTGAAATTTATCGAAAAACAGACCGTGCAGGCCATCGGAGCACACGAACGCGCACTCATGCGGCGGTTTTACGACGGTGTGAAGGACATTGACGGCGTGACCGTCTACGGCGATTTCTCCCGGTCGGAACGTGCGGCTGTTGTCGCGCTTAACATCCGCGACTATGACTCCGCCGAGGTCGCGGACGCGCTGTTTGCCGATTATGACATCGCCACACGCGCCGGTGCACACTGTGCGCCGCGCATGCACGAGGCACTCGGCACCGTGCAGCAGGGCGCGGTGCGCTTCAGCTTTTCGTATTTCAACACGGAAAACGAGGTCGATACCGCGATTGCCGCCGTGCGGGAGCTGGCGGAGTAACCCTGTATTTCCCCAAAAGGAGCCTTACCTATGAGCAACCAGCTTGCCGTGCTGTTCCCCGGCATCGGCTACCATATCGACAAACCGCTGCTGTATTACAGCGCCAAACTTGCACGCGCACGCGGCTGCGACCTGCTCGCGGTGCAGTATCCCGCTCTGCCGACCGGTTTGAGAGGTCACGCCGAAAAAATCGAACAGGCTGTGTAGACCGCGCTTTCTGCCGCAGAGGAACAGCTTACCACCATCGACTGGACCGCTTACGACCGTGTTTTCTTCCTCTCGAAGAGCATCGGCACTGCGATTGCCGCACGGTATGCTGTTCAGCACAACATTCATCCGCGGCAGGTATACTACACGCCGATTGAACAGGCCCTGCCCTATCTCGACCCGACCGGCATCGCCTTTCACGGCACCGCCGATCCGTGGGCGAACACCGAGATGATCACGAACGGCTGCCGAAAGATCGGCATTCCGCTCTATCTGACCGAAAACGCCAACCACTCAATGGAAACCGGCGATACCTTGCACGATATTTTTATTCTGCACGATATTATGGATGAAACCGCACACTGGATGGATTCTACGACGTGACCGCCGTTTTCCGTTTACTTTTTTCCGCCCTCTATGATAAAATAGACTATCATAATGAGGAAGTATGTCTATGAGAAAAAATGTACTCGAATATTTGGAATCCTCTGCCCGAATGCACGCGGACAAGCCTGCGTTCTGCGATGAGAACCGCGTGTTCACCTTTCGGCGAGCTGCTGAAGGCCGCACAGGGTCTGGGCACGCACCTTGCCGGAGCCGTCGATACGCTGCACAAGCCGGTCGCGGTTTTGATCGGCCGCACGGCCGAAAGCGTTGCCGCAATGCAGGGCGTGCTGTATGCGGGCGGCTGCTACGTTCCGATTGACGACCACATGCCGGAAGCGCGTATCCGCCGTATTTTCGAGCAGGTGCATCCTGTTGCCATCGTCTACGCCGAGGGCAACCGTAAGCAGGCTGAGCCGCTCGCCGACTGTGCCCCGCTCATCTCGATGGACGAGGGCTTTGCAGCACCGGCTGACGCAGACCTGCTGCAGTCCATCCGTGAGAGCGTACTGGATATTGACCCGGTTTACCTGCTGTTCACCTCGGGTTCGACCGGTGCGCCGAAGGGAATCGTCATTCCGCACCGTGCGGTCATCGACTTCACCGACTGGATGAGCGAGTTCTGCGGCTACACCGAGCATGATATTTTCGGCAATCAGGCACCGTTTTACTTTGATCTTTCGTGCAAGGATCTGTACCAGACCCTTTCGCTCGGTGCAACCTGCCATATTTTCTCGAAAAAGCTGTTTACCTTCCCGATGCTGCTGCTCAAGGAGATGGAGCGTGTCGGCGTGACCGCCATCAACTGGGCGACCAGCGCGTTCCACTTTGTGGCAAGCTCGGGTGCACTGAGCAAGTGCGCGCCGCCCACGCTGCGCAAAGCCGCTCTCGGCGGTGAGGCGCTGCAGGCGCGCTATGTGAACGCGTGGAAGACCGCGATTCCGGGTCTTGCGGTTGTCAACATGTACGGACCGACCGAGACCACCGTGGACTGTGCCGCATTTCATCTCACCCGCGACTACCGCGACGATGAAGCCATTCCGATCGGCAAAGCCTGCCGCAACATGCAGATTATACTGCTCGACAAGGACGGCAAACTCGTTCCGAACGGCGAGGCCGGTGAGATCTGCGTGCGCGGCAGCGGACTGGCCAGCGGCTACTTCGGCAACTGGGAAAAGACGAACGAATGCTTCATCCAGAACCCGACAAACCCGTATTTCCGCGATATTCTGTACCGCACGGGCGATATCGCCGTCAAGAAGGACGACGGTCTGCTGTATTTTCTGTCGCGGCAGGACGGCCAGATCAAGCACATGGGCTACCGCATCGAGCTTGGCGAAATCGAAACCGCGCTGCACAGCGTGGACGGCATCGCCGCCGCAGCCTGCCTGTTCGACCGCAACCGCGACCGCATTGTCTGCATCTACGAGGGCGAGCCGGATGCCGCGGCACTCGCGCGTGCCATGCGCAGGCTGGTGCCCAAGTATATGCTGCCCAACATCTACGAAAAGCTGGACGCACTGCCGATGAACGCCAACGGCAAGATCGACCGCGTCAAGCTGAAGGAGCAATTTATCCATGCGGAAGATTGAGAATTTCGCACAGATTTCCGATCTGCTGAACGCACAGCTCAAAAGAGGTGTCCTCACCAACAACTTTCTGCGCGGTGACGACTACACGCGCGAAATCGCGAACGGACTGTACATCCACGAGGCAGGCGGCGCACTGCTGCTGTTCCGCGAACGCGGCGACCACCTTGTGATGACGTTTTATCTGCATCCGAACGCGGTGCTTTCCCTGCCGGAGACGGACAGGCCGGTTGTGACCGAGCTGTCCTGCCGCGCCAAGGACGCGGACGCGATGGCCAATGCCGCCGAGCAGTTCTGCGCTCTCGGTTTTCGTGAGGTGCTGCGCCGCACGCGGCGCACCCGCAAACCGGAAGCATTTCCGGTGGAAACAACCGCAGTTCCTGCAAAGCCGGAGGATTTCGAGGATATTTCCCGCTTTTTAAGCGAGCACTTCTCCGCTCTCACCGGCTGTCTGCCGACTGCGGACGATCTGCGCGAAAACCTCGCAAACGGCCATACCGTTATCACCCGGGACGAAAAAGGTGTTTCCGGTGTGCTGCATTTTGCGGTTTCCCGCGCCTCGACCGAGATTCGGCACCTTGCCGTGCGTACGGACTGCCGCGGAAAAGGTCTTGCCGGCGAGCTGCTCGCTGCGTACCTTGCGGCAACGGACGGTGCAAAAAGTCAGGTATGGGCGCGGACCGGCAATGCTCCTGCCGAGCATTTTTACGAACAACACGGCTATCGGCCCGACGGGTGGACTTCCGCCGTGCTGCAATATAATTAAAGGAGAAATCGACCATGAGAGAAAAAATTATCGAAATTCTGAATGAGATCTGCCCCGGCAACGACTTTGAGAACGAAACCGCCATCATCGACGACGGCATCATCGATTCCCTCGACATCGTAGCCGTTATTTCCGAGCTGATGGAGGAATTTGACGTACAGCTGGGTGTCAACGACCTGACGCCGGAGAACTTCAACTCGGTTGACGCCATCGTTGAACTGATCGAGAACGCGCAGGACTAATGGCTTTTACTTCCGCTTCGTTTATCGTACTCACCATCGCGAGCGTGCTGCTCTACTACATCGTGCCGAAAAAGGCACAGTGGTGCATCCTGCTGCTGGCGAGTGCGGCGATTTTACATGGCCGGCTCGGTCAAGGCGTTTGCGTGGGTGGTTCCGGTGTCCGGAATGACCTGGGTAACCGGACTTATTCTCGGACGCTATAACGCCATCAAGCCTGCCGACAAGGCGCAAAAGGCCCAAATACAGCACAAAAAGAAGCAGATCGCGATAATTTGCGCGGTCTGCTGTTTTGGCTTGCTCTACGCGATGAAATACTGGAATTTCACGCTCGAGCTGCTGCCGTCCGCGCTCGGCAATCACATTCCCCGATGGGATTTTGTCGTGCCGCTCGGTCTGTCGTTTTTCATTTTCCAGTCCATGAGCTACGTCATTGACGTGTACCGCGGCAAATATGCGCCCGAGCGCAATCCGCTGCGCTACGGTCTGTTTGTATCGTTCTTCCCGCAAATGGTGCAGGGACCGATCAGCCGTTTCGATCAGCTGGCGCCGCAGCTTACCGCAGAGCGCAAGCTGTGCTGGGACGACCTGCAGATCGGCATTCAGCTGGCGCTCTGGGGTTACTTCAAAAAAATCGTCATCGCCGACCGCGCGGCTGTTCTGGTAAACAACGTCATCATGGAGAACTGTCCCTACGGCGGTGCTGTCATTGCGCTCGGTATTCTGTTTTACTGCATTCAGCTGTACTGCGATTTTTCCGGCGGCATCGACATCACACGCGGCGTCGCGCGCATGTTCGGCATCGATATGACGCTCAACTTCCGCCGACCGCTGTTTTCCACCTCGCTCACCGACTACTGGCGCCGCTGGCACATCACACTCGGTGCGTGGATGCGCGACTATGTGTTCTATCCTCTGGCGTTTTCCAAGCCGTTCGGCAAGCTCGGCAAGTGGGCGCGCAAGCATTTCAAGGGCATGATGGGCAAGATCTGTGCCACCTCGACCGCTACGTTTATCGTGTATTTGATCATCGGCATCTGGCACGGCGCCAACTTCCGCTACATTGCGTTCGGCCTGTGGAACGGTATCCTCATTACCGCTTCCCTGCTGATGGAGCGCCGCTTCCTTTCGTGGAAGGAAAAGCTGCACATCAACGACAAATCGACCGGCTGGCGCATCTTTATGACCGTCCGCACGTTCGGACTGGTGTTTATCGGCCGTTATTTCACCCGTGCACCGCGTCTCAAGACTGTATTCACGCTGCTCGGAACGACCGTGCTGCACCCGCATTTTAATGAGTTTACGTCGGTTGTGCCGACGCTTGGACTGGGTATTTCCGACTTTATCATCATTTTTGTCGGCATTCTCATCGTTCACGGCGTGGAGTTCTTTGAGGAACGCGGCACGGATGTGCAGGCGTGGCTCAACGAGCGCCCGGCGCTCATGCAGCTGACCGTGCTGACCGTTTCGCTCGTGGTCCTGCTGCTGTTCGGCATTTTCCGTGCCGGATACATCTCGTCCGAGTTCATCTACAAGCAATTTTAAGGAGGCAGAGCATGAACGCAAAAAAATGGGTGCTTTCTCTGCCCGTTATCGTGCTGATCCTGGCCGCACTGCTGGCCGGATTCAACTACGTCACCGACCCGTTCGGCGCGTTCGGCGACCGGTTTATGCAGTGGTTTTCGTATGACGAGACCAACAACCCGCGTGCGGCGAAAATCTCCTATCTCGAGCAGCACCATGACGAGTACGACTCGTATTTCCTCGGCTGCTCGTCCACCAGCTCGCTGCCGACCGAATCGTTTAACGAGATGCTGAACGCGAAGTTCTACAACCTCATCATGTACGGTGCGGATATGAAGGACTGCGAAAAGATCGCAAACTACCTGATTGACAACTACACAGTCAAAAATCTGGTGCTGAATGTGTATCTGGACAATGGCCTGACCTACGATGATGAGTCCAACAAGCTGACCCACAGCCTGCACTACAAAACCGACCCGGATATGTCCGCGCTGTCGTATTACTCGCGGTTTCTTCTCGCGGACCCGCGGTATGGCTATCAGAAGCTGGTGAACAAGAAGAAAGACACTCTCATGCCGCAGTCGTTCGACGTATTCGACGAGCAGACCGGCGCGTATGACAAGCGCGTGCGTGATGTGGAGCCGATCGGCTCTACCGCGGATTATCTGAACGCCTATCCGGTATTCACCAATTATCCCAACCACGAGCCGCTGCACCTGTACAAGACCGAAGCCTGCATGCAGTCGGTGGCTGCAATCCGCAAGGTTTGCGAGGAAAACGGCGTTAATCTCATTGTGCTGACCGCTCCGGTGTACACCGACTATTACAAGAACTTTTACGACGAGGATATCACGAATTTCTACGAATCTCTTGCCAAAGTGACCGATTACTGGGATTTTTCGTCCTCGTCTGTCAGCAGTGAGCCGCGCTTCTTCTACGACAGCACGCACTTCCGCAACAACATCGGCGAGATGATGGCAGCCCGCATTGCCGAGAAGGAGTATCCCGACTTTACGCCTGCCATCACCGCGATTCCGTCGGATTTCGGCACTTATGTAACGGCTGACACGCCGCATGACTATTTCACGCAGCGTCCTGCACCGCGCACGGACGACGACACCGCCGTTCAGGTTCCGGTGCTGACGTGGCACCAGCTGACCGAGGATGTGAGCGGCTCAGCTACCATTTCGCCGGAGACGTTCCGCAAGCAGATTCAGGCACTTTCCGATGCCGGCTGCAACACGATTTCGCTTGAGCAGCTGCGCGATTACGTCTACAACGGTACGCCGCTGCCCGAAAAGCCTATCGTCCTCACGTTTGACGACGGCTATCTGAGCAACTACGAGGACGCGTTCCCGGTGCTGGGGGAATACAACATGAAGGCGACCATTTTCGCCATCGGCGTTTCCATCGGCAAGGATACCTACAAGGACACCGACCACGCCATGACACCGCACTTCGGCGCGGCTGAAATGCAGGAAATGGTGGATTCCGGCCTGATTTCCATCCAGAGTCACACCTATGATATGCACCAGTGGCCGCCGTTTGAGGACGGAAACGACCGTGTTCGGGAAACACTCGCGCAGCTGCCCGGCGAAAGCGATGCGGACTACGAAGCCGCTGTCAAGGCTGATATCCAGCAGAGCCAGCAGGCTATCGAGCCGATCACCGGCGAAGAAGGTCAACGCGCTGTCTTATCCGGAAGGCGCGTACGGCACACTGACGATGGATGCGCTGCGCAGCCAGGGCATCGAGCTGACGTTCACCACCCAGCCGGGCGTGAATGCGATCGTACAGGGTTTGCCGCAGACGCTGTACAGCATGCACCGCATTACCATGACGGAAGACACCAACATGGATGAATTTCTGGCGGAACTCGCAAAATAATATCTATGATATAGAAAACGCAGACTGAGAATATTCTCAGTCTGCGTTTTTGTGAATGGAATTTTCCATTTTATAAACCGTAGCCGCGCATTGCACCATACATTTCCGGTCTCCGGTCACGGTAGACACCCCACGAACGGCGCATCTCACGAATTTCATCCAGATCGAACGTATGCGTCAGCACGCCTGCGTTTTCGCGGTCAGCCTGCTCGACAAGCGCGCCGGTTTCATCCGCGATGAAGGACGAGCCGTAGAACGTCAGCGAGGACGACTGGTGCTGGTTATCCTCGGTCGGCTTGACGGTTTCGGTGCCGATGCGGTTTGCCGCGATCAGCGGCATAATGTTCGCCGCCGCGTGACCCTGCATACAGCGCCGCCAGTGCGGCATGGAATCGCAGTCGAGAATCGGCTCGGAACCGATGGCGGTCGGGTAGAACAGCAGTTCAGCACCCTGCAATGCCATGCAGCGCGCGGACTCCGGGAACCACTGGTCCCAGCAGATACCGACGCCGATTTTCGCATAAGCCGTATCCCAGACCTTGAAGCCGGTATTTCCGGGTGTAAAATAGAACTTTTCCTGATAAAAATGGTCATCCGGAATATGGGTCTTGCGGTACTGACCCATGATCGTGCCGTCCGCGTCAATGACAGCCACCGTGTTGAACGTGGTCTCGCCGACCCGCTCGTAGTAGCTGACCGGAATGACGACCTTGAAATCACGGGCAACGGTCTGCATCTCGCGGACCGCCGGATTTTCCTCGAGTGTTGTCGCTAAATGGTAGTTCTCGTAGCTTTTTTCCTGACAGAAATACCAGCTTTCAAACAGTTCGGGCAGCAGAATGATCTGCGCCCCCTGAGATGCCGCTTCGCGGACCTTTTCGCAGGCTTCTTCCAGACCGTAGGTCATCTGAATCGCAGCAACGGTTACTTTATTGGACATAAAAGATTCTCTCCTATACTTATGGCAACACCGCACAATTGGTGCTTTGCGGAAATTTTGTGCTCTGCTGTCGTTGACGATTTCACGGTAATACACAAAGTATTACCGCAAAACTGTGCCTCGTCAGTACGCAAAATTTGCTCGCAAATCACTCTTGTTCAATTATGCGGTATTGCCTTATCTTCTCTTGCGCGTGGGCGGCTTTTTGCCCTTGCCGGGCTTGCCGCCGCGTCCCTTGCCGCTGTGACGGCGGCGCTCCGCGCGATTGCCTCTCGGAGCACGGTCGGTGTCCTCACGGCGCGGACGATCCAGCTTTTCCGAAACCGGAAGCGAGCCGTCTGCCGGTGCAAAGTCGATCTGACCGGTGGTGTCGCTTGCGGCAAGCAGCTTGACACGCATCGGCGTGCCGATCGTAAACCGCTTGCCGGTGTGGCGGCCAACCATCGCCATGTGCTCCTCGTCGTACTGGTAGAAGTCGCCGGTCATCAGCTCTGCACGAATCAGACCCTCACAGCCGTTTTCCAGCGCAACAAACACGCCGAACGACTGCACGCCGGAAACCTCCGCGTCAAATTCCTCACCGATAAACTGCTGCATGTAGGACGCGATATACAGCTTGTCGATGTCGCGTTCGCAGTTATCGGCAGCCTGTTCGCGGTTTGTGGACTGGTCTGCGGCTTCCTCGCACATCGTTTCGTCTGCCGCGGTAAATTCTTCGCCGAGCAGCGCCTTCTGCAGCATGCGGTGCGCCACCAGATCGGGATAACGGCGGATTGGCGAGGTAAAGTGCAGGTAGAACTTCGCCTTCAGACCGTAATGGCCAATACACTCATCCGCGTAGCGGGCACGCGCCAGCGAGCGCAGCAGAAGCGTCGGCAGCACGCGCTGCTTCGGGTCGTTCTTTGCGCCGCGCAGCACGGTCTGGAACTGCGCCGTATCCTCCGGCTTGACGGATCGATGCGGTAGCCGAACGGACGCGCAAACGACGCAAACACGCGTAGCTTGTCCGGATCGGGATTCTCGTGCACACGGTAGACGGTCGGCAGCTCGCGCTTGCACATATACTCGGCAACCGCTTCGTTGGCCTGCAGCATGAATTCCTCGATCAGCTTTTCACTCTCGCCGCGCTCACGGAACCGGATTTCAACCGGCTTGCCGTTCTCGTCCACGCGGATCTCCGCCTCCGGAATGTCCAGCTCGAGTGCGCCGCGCTCAATGCGGCGCTTGTACAGCGCGTGCGCCAGATTGTTCATCGTCTCGGCAGTCTCGACCAGAAAAGCGTATTCCTCGCGCAGCCCCTTGTCGCCCGCGAGGATTTTGTTAACCTTGTTGTAGGTCATGCGGGCCTTGGAGCAGATGACCGACTTGGCAAATTTCGCACCATACCGGCGGCCGTCCTTATCGACCTCCATCAGCGCGGAGAACGCCAGACGGTCCACCTTCGGGTTGAGCGAGCAGATGCCGTTGGACAGCGCGAACGGCAGCATCGGCACAACGTGTCCCGGGAAATAAACCGACGTGCCGCGGCGGAACGCCTCGGCGTCAAGCGGCGAATCCGGCGTAACGTAATGGCTCACGTCCGCGATGTGTACGCCGAGCAGATAATGTCCGTTTTCCAGCTTTTCGAGCGATACCGCGTCGTCAAAGTCCTTCGCGTCATCGCCGTCGATGGTAAAGATCAGCTTGTCGCGCAGATCGAGCCGCTTGCCGGCGGTGCCCATATCGACCTCCTGCGGAATGGCGAGCGCCTGCTCGAGCACCTCGTTCGGAAATACGTCATACACGCCATTTTCGTGCAGAACAGCCGCGATAGCAGCCTCCATCGTACCGCTTTCGCCCAAATCCGCGCGGACAACGCCCTGCGGCATAAACTGCTCATCGCCGTAATGCGAGATCGAAACAGCCACGCAGTCACCAACGGCGGCTTCGCCGAGGTCATGCTTGTCCACCGCAATCTCCGGATACTTTTTCGAGGTCGGCTGCACGAAAAATGCCTTGCCGCGCTGCACGAGTTCGCCGGTCAGCTCCTTGCCGGCGCGTCCCAGCACGCGGATAACGGTTGCTTCCTTGCGGCCGCGATTGTTCTTGCGCTCACTCACCTTGACGAGCACGCGGTCGCCGTGCCACGCACCGCCGGACGCATTCGGCGGGATGAACAGATCATCCGGCTTGGCTTCGCCCTCCGGATAATCCGGCGCGACAAACGCGAATGCCCGCTCGGTAGCCAGATAGGTTCCGGCCGCACAGCCGTAGTGCGCGGAGACCGCAAAGCGGTTTTTCTTGTTTTTCATCACCCTGCCGTCCGCAACGAGCGCATCCAGCGCGTTTTTGAGATTGTTTTTGCCTGCATTCGGCAGCTCGCGCCGGATGTCCTCAATACGGCACGGGTGCACCAGAATTTCCAGCAGTCTGGATTCCAATTCGGTGTCTGCTTCTTTATTTTTCATATTCGCCCCTCCTATCTTCGGCTTCTGGCGAAAAATTATCCATTGTAAAAATAAGCTGTTATACTTCATCATTATTATACCATTCTCCCATCTTATTGAAAAGCGAAATCGGGGTAAACCCGTAACCGGCCGCAAATTTGTACAGAATGTGACGAACGGCATGAATTGACGCGGACAACGCATCATGATACTATATAGTATATGAATATCAGAGCAAAACGGAGGGAATTTGCATGAAAGCACTCATCACGGGTGCGTCCTCTGGACTGGGACGCGAAATGGCGCGCCTGCTGGCGGCACGCGGCTACGAGCTGATCCTGTGCGCCCGCAGAGAGGAACGCCTGCGCGAACTGGCGGCAGAGCTTCCGGTGCCGTGCCGCATCATCGCGGCGGACGTGTCGGACGAGCAGGAATGCCGCCTGCTGTACGAGGCCGTACAGAGCGAGGAACTGGAGGTCGTGATCAACAACGCGGGTTTCGGCCTGTTCGGCGAGTTTGTCACCGCCGATCTGGATGAGGAACTGCGCATGATCGACACCAATGTGCGTGCCGTGCACATTCTCACCAAGCTGGCTGTGCGGGATTTTGTGCAGCGCGGACGCGGCTACATTCTCAACGTGTCGTCCTCGGCGGGATTTTTGCCGGGACCGCTGATGGCGACCTATTACGCCACCAAAAACTATGTTCTGCGCCTGACAGAAGCCTTGCGCGAGGAGCTGCGCGCGCCGGCTCTCCGGTGCGTGTGTGCGCCCTCTGTCCGGGACCGGTGGACACCGAGTTCAACAAAGTCGCAGGCGTGCGGTTTTCGCTCTCCGGTCTGTCGGCAGAGCGTGTGGCGCGCGAAGCTGTTGACGGCCTGTTTGCAGGCAAGGCAGTTGTCGTTCCGGGTGCAGCCATGAAGGCCATGACACTGGCGCGGCATTTCGCGCCGGACAGCATTCTTGCCCGTATCACCTATCATTTTCAGCATAAGAAGGGCGCAAAATGACTGCAAAAGAGATAAAAAGAACGCTGCAAAACGAATTTGTGCGTACACTGCGCAAGCCGTTCGTGGACGCGGTAAAAGCATATGGACTGGTAAAACCGAGCGATAAGGTTGCGGTCTGCATCTCGGGCGGCAAGGATTCTATGCTGCTGGCACTGCTGCTGCAGGATTTGCAGCACACAGTGGATTTTGACCTCGTGTTCCTCGCGATGGACCCGGGTTATGCGCCGGAGGGCCGCAAGCACCTCGAGGAAAACGCGAAACGGCTGGACATTCCGCTCGAAATTTTCGATACCGATGTACTGCGCGTGGCAGGGGTGCATTCTGCCGAGCATCCGTGCTTCCTGTGCGCAAAGATGCGCCGCGGCTATCTGTACACCGAAGCTCGCAGGCGCGGCTGCAATAAAATCGCGCTCGGTCATCACTATGATGATGCCATCGGCACCGTGCTGATGGGACTGATCTACGGCGGTCAGGTGCAGGCCATGCTGCCGCGCGTCAAGGCGAAGAATTACGAGGGCATGGAGCTGATCCGTCCGCTGTATTTCACGCGCGAGCAGAGCGTCCTCGACTGGGTGGAATATTGCGGTCTGACCTTTCTGCCGTGCGACTGTCCGGCAAAAAAGCTGGAAAGCGACACCAAACGCGCGGAAATCAAGCAGCTGATCGCGTCTCTCGCGGCAAACAACCCGCAGATCGAAGCGAATATCTTCAACGCGGTCAAGAACGTCGATACCGCCAAGCTGCTCGGCTGGCGCGATGCGAACGGTAAACATAATTTTCTGGATCAATTTGAGTGATTCGAGGAACTATCATGAACATAAAGAGAGCAAAAACGAAATCAAAAACGCACTCCAGGCGTATCTCGCGACCGATGAATTCGGCGCGTATCGCATTCCGCCGATTCGGCAGCGGCCAATCCTGCTGATGGGACCTCCGGGCATCGGCAAAACGCAGATCATGCAGCAGATTGCCGAGGAGACCGGCGTCGGTCTTGTCTCCTACACGCTGACGCACCACACGCGCCAGTCCGCGCTCGGTCTGCCGTTCATCGACAAGGTGGTGCTCGGCGGCGAGGAACGCACGGTCACCGCCTACACAATGAGCGAGATTATCGCTTCGGTGTACCGCGAAATGGAACGCACAGGCGTCAAAGAGGGCATTCTGTTCCTCGATGAGATCAACTGTATTTCCGAGACGCTCACGCCGATGATGCTGCAGTTCCTGCAGTGCAAGACCTTCGGCAACCAGCAGCTGCCCGCTGGATGGGTGGTCGTAGCGGCCGGAAACCCGCCCGAATACAACAAATCCGTGCGGGAATTTGACGTGGTAACACTCGACCGCGTCAAAAAAATCGACATCGAAGAGGATTTCGGCGTGTGGAAGGAGTACGCGTACCGACGCGGCATCCACGGTGCCATCCTGTCCTATCTTGAGATCCGGCGCGAGCATTTTTACCGCGTAGAGACCACCGCCGACGGACTGCAGTTTGTCACCGCACGCGGCTGGGAGGATTTGTCCGAGCTGATGCAGGTGTACGAGTCGCTGGGTATTCCGGTTGATCGTCAGGTTGTGGAGCAGTATTTGCAGCTGCCGCAGGTGGCAAGTGATTTTGCGAATTATCTGCAGCTTTATGACAAATACAAGCAGGTTTACCGCGTGGATGAGCTGCTTTCCGGCACCTGGGAGCCGGTTCGCGCTTCCGAACTGCGGGACGCGCCGTTTGACGAAAAGCTGGGCGTACTCGGTCTACTGCTGAGCCGGCTGGCGGACGGTGCCCGTGACGCGTACCGTCTGGATGCGCTGACCGATGCGCTTCACGCCGACCTGCTCGCCATCCGAGAAGGCGAAAAAGCCATCGCTTCCCTGCCGGATGAAAAACGTGCCGCGATTGCAGACAAGCGAAACGGCGGCTCGTCCGACAAGGACGCGCTCTATGTCGCCTCCCGCGAGGTGGAGCGTCTGGATGCCTACCGGCAGACGCTCATGCTTGAAAAAAGTACCCGAGGATCAGCAGTTTGACCGCCTGAAGGCGCTTTTCTCCGCCGATGTGGACGCACGCGCAGCCGCCGCAGACAAGACCGATGCCGAACTGGCAAACGCATTTGCCTTCCTCGATGCCGCCATTCCGGACTCGCAGGAGCTGGTGCTGTTCGCTACCGAACTGACCGCGAACTGGTTTACCTCGTGGTTTATCCAGAACTTCGGGTGCGATGCATATTTCGCGCATAACAAGCGCCTGCTGTTCGATGATACGCAGAAACAGCTTCTGCAGAATATTGAATCCGCAAGAAACGAAGAATCATGAACAGTTTATCCGGAAATCCGGTTACGCATTAGGCTGCAGCCAGGTTTCCGGCGTATGTAGAAAGGTAAATTGTAAAGGCAATACCGTATAATTGAACAAGAGCGATTTGCGAATAAATTTTGCATACTGATAAGGCGCGGACGGAACTCGCGCAAGGAACCGAAGCCAAAATCAGAATATAAAATTTCCGCTTAAAGCCTGCAAAAAACAGACCGACATTCACTCTGTCGGTCTGTTTTTTGCGATTTACAAATAATACTTCAACAGCTTGAGCTGCGTCAGCGGACCTTTCGCTGCAATCACCATCGCCCAGATCACCGCGAGGTGCAGCGGATACGCCGCATAAAAGGCTTTGTTCAGCTTCGGGTGCGGTTTCCGGCTGCGCTCGCCGTTGTACAGCAGCAGAAGGAGCGCTGCCGCCGCCGTGCCGCGGATCGAACCCCAATCCGGCATACCGAGCGAGGAATAAAACAGCGCACCCCAGAGTAAAACAACAAGCGCGCGGCTCCATCGGCTCTCGGCATACGACAGGCACAAAATCAGCAAAATTCCCCATACACCGTAGTCGATGTTGCACCGGAGATGCGCAAGCGGATACCGCTCAAACAGCAGCACAGCAAACACGAGCACCGCAAACCGCGCGAGCCAATCCCGCAGGGCAAGGTGCTTTCGCCAAACGTGCAGCAGCGCGACCGCGATTGCCGAGGCAAGGAGCAGCACGGTGCACAGCCGGCGGAAGCGCGAGTCAAACTCCGGCTCCGCCGTATAGACCGCGAAGCCGCCGCAGGCGAGCAGGAGCACCGCAAGCCCTTTGGACTGAATCACCCGCGCCAGCGGCTTTTTACGAAAGAAAACCAGCAGAACCAACCCGATAAACAGCGTAAACAGAATATTTAAGCTTCGGAACGCCCGACTCGGGTCAATGGGAAACACCTCTCCGAACGCGGGCTCGAGATACCAGCGGTTGAGCGTAAACGCATACGGAAGCTGCGAGATGACCCCGAGCAGCAGCAGACGCCCGCCGTATCGGCGGAGATCATGGCTGTGGCGGAATCCTTCGACCAGACAGAAGGCATAAATCGGAAACGCCATGCGTCCGATTGCTCTGGAAATCACATACACCTTGCTAAACGCCGGAAAAAACACCCTGTCCAGACGGCACGCCGCCGCATGGTCAATCACCATCGCAAGGAACGCGGCAAGCTTCAGCATCAGTTCGGTCATAACAGCCCCTCCTTTCCGACTGTTGCGGAAAGCGGCATCCGGAGGAGTATTGACGCTGATCGAATACCGCTTTGTTTCCTATGCTTTTACAGTTCTATTATATCGGTTTCCGCAGATTGTCACAATGTGGAATTCCCACAAAGTCGGAGGTCGGTTGTCGTGCAGATTGGATAAGAAAAAACGCCGCCTGCACACATCATTCCTTGATGTAGCGCAGACGGCGCAGAAACTCTTCGTTATCGGTTTTTTCACAGATAGCGTCAATGCCGGAGGAGATGATCCAGACCGCCATGCCGCGCCGCGCGCACAGCACCAGCATATCAATGATCATCTTGTGATGCGCCGATTCCTGTCCCGCGAACGGGAAAAAGCAGATCAGCAGCTTGGGATTGAGCAGATACCACCGATAATACGAAAACCGCAGACGATCGGGCAGTGACCATGCGCTGAGCGGTGAGGAACTGACAGAGGCAGTACGGACAGCCTTCCGGAAATATCTGCGCTTTGACGGCACTGCCCATGCAAAAAAGCCGTTCACCCTCCATTTCGGGGAGCGATGGGTACCGCTGCTGACCAAGCTGTTCACGACCGAAATGGTCCGCACCGACGATCTGGCCATTGACCGCTCTGCGGCGGCCGGAGAAAACGGCATGGTGCGGGCGTCCAATGCGCTTCGCGCGCAGCTGGAATCCGGCGACCGCGAAAACGAGGACCGGGATTATGTGGAAGGCTGTTTCGGCCGCAGTCTGTATCCCCCGCGGGAGCTGGCGCTGATTGAACAGCGGCTCTGCGCCGGAAACCATCTCGGCTGTCACCTCTGGTTTACCCGCGGTGAAACGGTGCAAGGCAAAACCATGCGTACCGATGTGCAGCACCTTTTCGATCAGGCGGCCGAACAAGCCGAACGGAACCGTGCAGATTTCCTCAAAAACAATGACCTGTATCAAAGCTCCATCCTGCGGCTGACCGAGCACATCCGCAACTGCATGCAGGTGCAGCAGCAGCCGGATGCCGTTTCCGCCCGACAGGGACATGTCGATAGTCAGCGCATCTGGCGGCTTCCGGTACTGAAGGACGGAAAGGTATTTCTCCGCAATGAGGAGGAAAACAATCCCGGCTTTACGGTGGATCTGCTGCTAGACGGTTCAGCCTCGCGCCTTCACTGTCAGGAGACTATCGCAGCGCAAGGCTACATTCTGGCCCGCAGTCTGGCTACCTGCGGAATTCCGGTCCGCGTCAGCAGCTTCTGCAGTCTGCGCGGTTATACGGTCGTGCGGATTCTCAAGGATTTCAGCGAGAAAAACGCGGAAAGAAAAATTTTCAATTACTTTGCCGCCGGCTGGAATCGGGACGGACTGGCGCTGCGCATGGCAGGAAAGCTGCTGGATACCGCTCCGGCGGATCGGCATCTGCTGATCCTGCTGACCGATGCCAGCCCGGATGACAGCCGCAAAATTTCTCCCCACCGGCAAGGTGCCGCTCAGCCGCAGCTACGATGGCGAGGCAGGCGTGCAGGACACCGCCGAGGAGGTTCGTGCTTTGCGGCAGCAGGGCGTCCGGGTCGCTGCCGTCTTTATGGGCGAGAACGCCAGCGCCCCCGACGCACGGACGATCTATGGACAGGATCTGGTCCGTATCCAGCGGATGGACCAGCTTGCCACCGCTGCCGGAAAACTCATTCAGGAGGAGATTCGGGCTGTCCGGGTGAGCATGTGCAAGTATATTGTAAAAGTTATCATTTTTCCCTGCCGCCGACATAAAAAGGAGAAACTGCAATCGCAGTTTTCTCCTTTCAGCCTGTCGAAAAAGTCCTGCAAAATGAACTCACTTTCTGCCACTCTGACCACAAAGTCATACTCCGTTGGGGTTGCTTTAGAAGGAGCACCCTGAATAAAGGAAGAAAATAAAGCAATCAGCATAATATTTGATTTTATTTATCTTTTAGCGTAAACTGATAATAAACAGAAGAACTATGCCGCAATGATTTTGTACCATGGAAGCAATGTTATTGTGCCTGTAGTAAAACCGGTTTTACTACAATAGATTCAAACGGAAATCAAGAGGATGTGAAAATTATGCCGCTCCAAGTTGTGAGAAACGACATTACGAAAATGAAGGTGGACGCCATCGTCAACGCTGCCAACGGGTCGCTGCTGGGTGGCGGCGGTGTGGACGGCTGCATTCATCGTGCAGCAGGACCGGAGCTGCTGGCAGAATGTGAAACGCTCCGCGGCTGCGAAGCCGGGGACGCAAAATCACAAAGGGCTACAAGCTGCCCTGCAAATATATTATCCACGCTGTCGGTCCGCGCTGGTACGATGGACAGCATGGTGAACGTGAACTGTTGATCTCCTGCTATCAGACTTCGCTCATGCTGGCGAAGGAATACGGCTGCGAATCGGTTGCATTCCCCTTGATCTCCTCCGGCATTTTCGGCTATCCGAAGGACCAGGCTCTCAAGGTTGCAATTGACACCATCAGCAGTTTCCTTCTTGAAAACGAAATGACGGTATACATTGTCATTTTTGACCGCAAAACCTATCAGATCAGCGGCAAGCTGTTTGCCGATATTGCAGCGTACATAGATGACCGCTATGTGGACGAGCATACTGATAATCGTTCCGAGCGTCTGCGCAGGATGAACGCCTTCCGGATGGAAGAACCCATGCCTTGCGAGGCATCCGTTTGTGAAGAGGCAATCGAACAGCTCATGCCTCCCGTCTCTGCGGCGGCTGCCCCCAAAAAGGCGGCAACCCTTGATGACGCGCTGGGACAGATCGACGAGAGCTTTTCGGAGATGCTTCTGCGGAAGATTGATGAGCGCGGCATGACGGACGCGCAGTGCTATAAGAAGGCGAATATTGATCGGAAGCTCTTCTCGAAGATCCGCTCGGACAAGTCTTATAAGCCTTCCAAGCCCACGGTCATTGCGTTTGCCATCGCCCTTGAGCTGCCGCTTGTTGAAATGAAGGATATGCTCATGAAGGCTGGCTTTGCGCTCTCCCATTCCAACAAAGTTTGACATTATCGTGGAATATTTCGTGGAGCATGGAAACTACAACATCTTTGAAATCAACGAGTCTCTGTTCGCCTTTGATCAGAGCTTGCTCGGCGCATAAAAATGTCGCTTGAAAAGCGACCACTGCTCTCCTGTGATTTGTTACCATAGAGATAACAAATCACAGGAGGTTTTTTTATGAAGCATACAACAGAATTGGTTTTCATCCTGGATCGCAGCGGTTCCATGGCGGGGCTGGAGGCGGACACCATCGGCGGCTTCAACTCCATGATCGCGAGGCAAAAACAGGAGGCGGGCGAGGCCCTGGTCTCCACCGTGCTGTTTGACAATGAGAGCGTGGTCATCCACGACCGCCTGCCCCTTGCCAAGGTGCCGCTCATGACGGAGAAGGAGTATTTCACCCGGGGCTGCACGGCGCTGCTGGACACCGTAGGCGGGGCCATCCACCACATCGGGAGTATCCACAAGTACGCCCGCCGGGAGGATGTGCCGGAAAAGACCCTGTTCGTCATCACCACCGACGGCTACGAAAACGCCAGCCGCCGCTATAACTACGAGACGGTGCGGCGCATGATTGAGCGTCAGAAGGAAAAATACGGCTGGGAGTTTTTGTTCCTGGGCGCCAACATCGACGCCGCCAAGGAGGCAGCTCGCTTCGGCATCGACGCCGACCATGCAGTGAACTACAAGTGCGACGAGGAGGGCACGGCGCTGAACTATGAGGTCATCAGCGAAGCGGTTTGCAGCGTTCGCGCCGCAAGACCTCTCGGCGCCGACTGGAAGCGCCGCATCGACGAGGATGTGCAGAAACGTGGGAGATAATGAATATGTACGGTGCGATTTTGGGCGACATTGTGGGCAGCCCCTACGAGTTTGACTGCAACAACTACAAAGGCAAGGACTTTCCGTTATTCAGCCAGCGATCCGAATTTACCGACGATACAGTAATGACGCTGGCCGTGGCACGGGCCCTGCTGGATACTCGCGGACAGGATGATATCACCATCAAAGCGGCGCTGGTGCGGGAGATGCAGCGGCTGGGACGTGCTTATCCCGACAAGGGCTACGGTGCGCGGTTCAATCAATGGCTGTATGAGGATAATCCGCAGCCGTACCGCAGCTATGGCAACGGCAGTGCCATGCGGGTTTCTCCCGCGGCGTGGCTGGCAGAGAGTATACAAGAGGCGCTGCATCTGGCGCAGCTCACCGCCGAGGTAACCCATAATCATCCGGAGGGAATCAAGGGCGCACAAGCTGTCGCTGCGGCGATTTTCCTCGCCCGCACCGGCCACAGCAAGATGGAAATCAAAGCGTATGTGGAATGCACGTTTGGTTATGATCTCAGCCGTACCTGCGACGAAATCCGCCCAACCTATCATCATGTGGAGAGCTGCCAGGAGACGGTGCCGCAGGCCATTGCTGCATTTTGGGAAAGCACGGATTTTGAGGATGCTCTCCGCACGGCGGTGTCCCTCGGCGGTGACAGCGATACGCTGACCGTCATCACCGGCAGCATCGCCGAAGCATTCTATGGTGTACCGGAAAATCTGAAACAGGAGTGCCGCAAACGGCTGACACCGGATCTGGAAGATATACTGCAAGCGTGTGAAAATATGATTTTACAGCGGTAAAAAACATGATAAACTGTAGATGGAAAGAGAAAAGGAGGGGCTGTCATGGCGATTTTAAACTTTTCCGATGTGCTGAAGAAAGTAGGACTTGACCCGAAAGAGGTCAAGCTGATACGCCACGCATTGTCTGATAAACAATTCAGGGAATGCTACAAGGCCGGTATGGTGCACGAATACACGCAGCATCAAAAAGCAGGTTTCAGCAAAGGGTATTCCTACTGGATCACTTTTATCAGTGACGGCGGTACATACGCGAGACTGCATTCCTGCTGCCGTGTCAATGGCTTTGTAGCGGATATACCGGATGTATGTCCCGCCGGTTTACCCGATTGTGAGGCAAAAAAATACCGTGGCGAAGGAGCGTTTTTTGATTTGGAACCGGTGGATCTGCTAAAAGACTACGAAGGAAAGCTAGTCATCGACTGGGGCGGATCGGCTCGAATGTGGCATCAGAAAGCCACGACCGAAAAGCCCATCGTAGCGATTGAGTCGAAGAATCAAAAGCCGTTTGCGGGGTTTGAACAGCTCATTCTGTCCTTTGATGATCTGAAAGAAGTGATCGAAAATGATACGGACTATGAACTGTGGCATGCGGCCATGTCTTCTGTCAACGCAGTTTATCTGATCGTGGATACCAGGACAGGGAACCGATATGTCGGATCGACATATGGCTACGACGGACTTCTGGGGCGCTGGTCCGTCTATGTATCCACCGGCGGCCACGGAAATAACAAGGGCATGATCAGCCATTTGAAGTCTGCGGACCACAGCTGTCACGATTTGCAGTTTTCTGTTCTGCAAGTTTTGTCAAAATCGCTTTCGGATCATCAGATCATAGATGCAGAAACGCTCTGGAAGAAAAAGCTGCTGACCTGCGAGCCGTTTGGCATGAACCACAACTAAGCGTTTTGTAATATTTTTCGGATGATACAGCAATTCTCTGTTGGAGTGACAAATTCTATCCAGCACCCTATAAAACGCTATGCAAGGGTAAAAACCAGTCTAAACCAACCTTAAAGTTTACGGAAAAACGAAGGGATATGTGCCTTAACGGTACATATCCCTTTTGTCAGCAACCCCTGTCCGGCAACTGTCATAGTATTTGTTTCTCAAAACCTGCTTTATGGACAGCTTTTTTAGAATAGAATTATGCCGCTCTATACGCCGCGCGAAGCGCACTTGTACTTTTCCGAAGCCGTATGCTACAATAAAACCACTACATTCGACAGAAAGCAGGAACAGCCATGCGCACCAAACGGGAACAGATTATTTTTCAGGCATTTCATGACCAGATCTGCCGGTCAGAGTTCAGCAGCGGTTTGACGCTGTTTTTCGGGCTGCACGGAAACAGCTCAATCCGATACCAGTCCGCCGAGTACTCCATGCCCGCAGGCGCGCTGCTGGTTGTCAACCCGTTTGAATTATATCAGGTGAACTGCTCGGAAAAACGCCGAGATGATCGCCATGCAGATCCCCGAAAATCTGCTGCAGCTTGCCGGCTGGAGCAGACAGAATGTCTGCTTCTGCTACGCCTCCAGCCAGAATGAAAAGCAGGAGTACCAGACCATCCGCGTATTATTTGCAACGATTTTTCAGGATTTCTTTCAGAACCCGGAGCAGAACGCCTCCGGTATTGTCACTAATGTACTCAAGCTCGTTGATCTGCTGACAGCGCATTTTCTTATTTCCGATGTGCCCAAAAGCAATACCAAGCGCGAGGAAACCATGCGCCGCATGAAGCGCATCATGGATCATATCCATTCCGGCTGGAATGAGGATATTTCCCTGCGCGAGCTTGCTGCACGCGAGTTTCTGTCCGAAGGCTATCTGTCCCGATTCCTCAAGCAAAATCTGGATATGACCTACTCCCAGTATGTCATGGGGCTGCGTCTGGAGCACGCCGAAAAGCAGCTGCGCAGCACAGATCACTCCATCACCCAGATCGCCTACGACTGCGGATTTCACAACGCCAGTGCTTTCATCGAAAATTTTCGTCAGAAACACGGTCTGACACCGCGGCAATACCGCCAGCAAGCCACCCAGAAAGCCGCCGCTGACCCGACCGGTGAAGAAACCTTACTGCAGGACGGCGTTGCCTATCTGCTGCAATTTGCCGTTCCGCCCGATCCGCAGCGCGAGCTGCCGCATGAGACGCGGTACATCACGATTGATGAGAATGTACAGCCGCACAGACTTCGCCATACGTGGAAAACCCTGCTCAACGCCGGATACGCCAAGCACCTGCTGACATCTGCTGTGCAGCAGCAAATCATCAAAATCCAGCAGGAGCTCGGCTTCCGCTATCTGCGATTCCATGGCATGCTCGATCAGGAGCTTCACATCTATCAGGGTATGGAAAACGGCAAAGTGAAGTGCTGCTTCACCTACTTCGATATGGTAATTGACTTTGTGCTTGAACAGGGACTGCGCCCGTTCCTGGAATTCAGCTTTATTCCCCGGGAACTGGCGAAAGCACAGACCAGTATCTTCGAGACCGGCTCCATCACCGCTGCATGCGCGGACTGCACGGCATTCAGCGCACTGGTTGAAGCTATTCTGTGGCACGCAATCTGCCGGTACGGCTGGGACGAGGTATCCCAGTGGAAGTTCTCTACCTTTCAGATTAACTATGTGTTCTTCGACTGCATGACCATGGAGGAATATCTCGAACTGTATGACTGCGTGTACCGTGCGGTCAAAGCTGTCGATACACGGCTGCAATTCGGCGGACCCGGTGCCATGTCAAGCGTGGTATGGGACCCGCGCGGCATGCGTGTCTTTCTGCAGTATGCCAAAGCCCACAACTGTCTGCCGGATTTCCTGACCGTGCAAAGCTATCCGCATGAATCTTCGTCCGCCGATGCAAATTTTATGAGCTATACGCTCAGCCAGCAGTCTATCCCGTCCGTATTATCCAAGGATACGAATTTCGTTAAAACCTTCCTCTATGACCTCAACGGCATCTGCCGTGAATTTGAATTGCCCGACATGGAGATTTTCATCGAGGAATGGAACTCCACACTATGGCAGCGCGACCTTTCGAGCGACACCTGCTACAAATCCGTCTGGCTGGTAAAGAACATTTGCGAAAACATGGATGCGGTTTCTTCCTTCGGCTACTGGACCCTCTCCGACCTGATGGACGAGCGTGCGAACTTCGATTCCATGTACCACGGCGGCTACGGTCTGTTCACCTACAACGGCGTGCCCAAGAGCGGTCTTGAAGCACTGCGCCTGATGAATCAACTGGGTAATACCTGCATTGCCTCCGGCGACGGCTGGTATCTCACCCAAAGTGAACAGGAATGGCAGCTGATTCTATATAATTACACCCATTACGACAACATTTACCGCTATCGCTACCGCCGATTGGAGCATCCGGAGGATGCCTATTCGGTATTCGAGAGCGGCAAGGTCGTGCGGTTTCAGATCACATTTCCCGCTCTCGGACGCGGCCTGTACCGGATTGAGCAGCAGGAAATTACCCGTACCTCGGGTTCCTCGTTCGACCTGTGGCTTGCCATGCGGCGCACCGCCCTCCCCTGACCGAGCCTTCCTGCAATATCTGACCGAGCACGCTTCCGCGCACCGCACGCTAACCACCGAGCAGGTGGATACCGCGCTGCGGCTCGAGACCGCACTGCAGCCGCTTGAAGTCCGGCTCTTCCGCATCAGAAAGATGAATTTTTCATAAAACTTTTGCGAAATATCTGTTTTTTGACCTTTTTCTATCTGTCATTTCACATTGCGCGACAGAACCGCCGTTTTCCCTCTGAACAAATACAAAATATATCGCTACATCCAAAATGAATATCCTATATTTTCTCTGCCTATTTCGACTATACTATAGTCATATTCCAAACAGAAACGCTGCGCAGCCGATTCTGAACAAAAAAGGTGGTAAGGAAAATGACGAAAAAACAGCTTTCAATGAATGACACCTCATTCAAAACCAGTCTGATGGAAAAAATCGCATACGGCATGGGCGACACCGCCTGCAACGTCGTATTTGCAATCACCTCCAGTCTGATCGTATACTTCTACACGAATGTAATCGGCATGTCTGCGGCACTTGTCGGAACGATTCTATTGGTATCTCGTGTATTTGACGGCATCAGCGACCTGCTGATCGCCCAGATTGTAGACAAGGTAAACTCCCCGAAGGGCAAGGCTCGTGCGTGGATACTCTGGATGGCAGCACCATACGGTATTGCCTCCCGTGCTGATGTTCTGCGTGCCGCCTCATTCGAGCACGATGGTGCAGGCAATTTATGTATTCATCACCTATAACCTGTGCACCACCGGCGTATATACCGCACTCAACCTGCCGTATTCCAACCTGGCGCCGATGATGACCCGCAATGACGATGACCTTGCAAAGCTCAATCTGTTCCGCATGGCCATGTCCCCGATCGGCAACCTGATCGTTACCGCACTTACCCTGCCGTTCATCAACATGCTCGGCGGCGGCCAGAAGGCATGGATCACCGTTTGCGCGGTTTACTCTATCGTTGCTTTCTTCATGCTGCTGTTCTGCTACAAGGGCTGTCAGGAACGTTTCCACACCGATGCAGCCAAGGAAGCCGAGGCTATGCCGTTCGCACAGCGTCTGAAGGCTACCCTGAAGAACAAGTACTTCATCGTTCTCACGCTCACCATGATGGCCGTTGCTCTGTACCAGAACGTAAACGGCACCGTTGCTACTTACTACGCACAGTATATGCTGAACAACGTCGAAATCATGGGCGTTATGCAGAGTTTTGAGAATATTCCGAAGATCATCGCTATCATCTGCCTTGCCCCGTTCATCAAGAAGTTCGGCAAGCGCAATCTGGTTCTGTTCGGCGCTGTACTCTGTGTACTCGGTCAGGTTGTTGTCCTGTTTGCGCCGCAAAACATGACTATGGTCATGGCTGCCGCTGTTATGCGCGGTATCGGCGAAGCACCGTTCTACGGCTGCATCTTCACCATGCTGGCTGACGTTATCGAGTACGGTCACTGGAAGACCGGTATCCGTGTACAGGCCCTGATCTTCTCCGCATTCACCGTTGGTCAGAAGTTCGGCGGAGGCGTTGCAGGCTGGCTTGTTGGTCAGCTGATGGAGGCTTCCGGCTTTACCGGTCTGGCAGTGGAGATTCCCTCCGCAGTAAGCATGGTCAAAAACCTTTATATTTACGGCAACATGATCGCATGGGCCTTGGTTATCATCCTGATGCTGGTCTACCATCTGGATAAGGAATACGACGGCATTATGAAGGACCTCACCGGCCGTACGGCGTAACAGAAAGCGTGAACAACATGTATACCCATAAGATTTTAGACAAATGCGACCCGAAAACCTATGCCCCCAAGTTCTCCGGCACGTTTGAGCTGCCGGTAGAGTACGCGGGCAAAAAGCGCCGCATGTTGGCCTATGTGCCGCATGATATCCGCGAATCCACCGCCGGTATTCTTGTGCTGGGCGAAAACGGCGAGACCGCCGATGACCTGCTCGAGCACAGCGGCTGGTGCGAGATTGCGGACACCGAGGAGTGCAAGGAACGTCTGATTGTGTTCTTCCTCGAGCCGGAAAACGGCACATGGAACATGGACGAAGCCTACGGCACACCGGATGGCGATGTTGCGTATATCAACGCGGCAGCCCTTGCTGCCGCAGACCGCAAGCTGTTCTGCGTGCACGAATCCAAGTTCTATCTGGTCGGCTGTAAGGAGGGCGGCGTGCTCGCCAATATGGCGGCGGCTTACGACCCGGCGTTCTTCGCAGGTGTGGCTTCGGTCGGCGGCTCGGCAGTTTCCGAACGGTATCTGACCGACTGCGGACAGGCGTATGCCCTTAATCTGGACGGCTTTGAGGATCCGGAACACCGCAAGGACATTCGCAAGCAGGATATCCCGATGCCCGCATGGATTATCGACGACCCGACCGTATCCACCGGTACCGGCGATGCTATCCTCACCTACTGGCGCAAGGCGTGTGAGGCTGAGGAATGCCGTCAGCTGTCTCCCGATCAGTACGAGTATTACCGCGTGAAGGAAACACCTTACGCGCCCAATCAGGAGAAGGAAGCGTACCGTGTCTGCCACAGCAGCATTTCCGGTGCGTCTGAGCAGTATGCCAAACGCCTGCAGCGCCGTATCTGGAAGGACTTTCTCTATCGTCAGCGCCGCTGGATGAGCAGTCCCGGCGGTGAACTGCGCGTGACAAAAGATCCGGTCCGCGACCTCGGTATGGAATACCATTACGAGGGGATCGGCGGCTGGATGCGCGAATGGTATGTTTACATTCCGCAGTCGGTACAGCACAATCCGAACAAAAGGTGCCGCT
>VOFI01000154.1_pt1 | contig 62000 bp, 98 predicted proteins | sample 5384131 | NCBI WGS metagenome assembly VOFI01 (sample SAMN12384728, study PRJNA508395) | human gut metagenome | isolation source: healthy gut H | host: Homo sapiens
TAAACTCATCTAACGTAAAGATAACACTATATCCTATATCATAATCTTCTAGAACAAAGAGTTATAGACATCTCAATAGGTTCTATAGGATCATATGGTCTAAAAATCTACTTTACTAACTTTTTTCAGTAAAAATTTACCAATTCCTTTGAGAAATTCATCTAAGGATATATCTACTTTATAATCAACATCACTGCTTATTAACTCTGTAAGTCCAGTCGGAGAAAATCCTATTGATATTTCTTCTTTACATGCGAAAAAATTTTTTAATCTTAAATTTTTTATTCTCATTTTAATTTTTCTTTGATCATAGTTAAGGCTATTAGAGTTTTATATCTTTCTTATGTACATTTCCCTTAAAAACCTTATATATGGAAATTATTGTTAATGAAAATTGCTTTAGTCAATAAGTCTGGTCTGCGAAGATCGGGCTTATTTTTTTGGCCTGAGAATCTTATACTTGAAATAAAAACCTAAAAGAATGGAAAGATTAGAACAAATTTTCGAAAATGAAGTATTAAAAATCTAAAAGAAGGTAAAATTAGTGGGAAATCTATCAAAGAACTTCCAGTATTATTTGAGAAGAGGAAAAGAAATGATAAAATACACCCACTCTGAGTTATCATATATTATGAAACTTAATGACCTAGGAATACCTTATGGATTAATCGCTAAATCTATATCTAGAACTGAAACATCCATTAGAAATAGATGTGTTAAGTTTAGAACAGAAAATGGAACTTATAATAAGGGTCATATAGAAGAAAAAATATAATCTTAACGATAAATTCTTAAAATATCTTGAAAAAGAAGATAGAGTAATGACTATCTTAGACGCTTATTCGGGGAGTAAGCCATTTTGGACAAAGTATGAAAAAAGAAGAGTAGTATTAACAAATGATATAAATAAAGATTATCCAGCTAAATTACATTTTCCTGCTGAAGATCTTGTTAAGGTATTATATGAGAAAGAATATGAATTTGACGTTGTAGATCTAGATCCATTTAATACTCCAATGAAATGTTTTGATAATGCAATTAAGATTTGTAATAGAGGATTAATCATGACTTTCGGGGATAAACGAGGAATAATAAGTAATAAAAACTTAGCAAAAGAACGTTATGGATGTAGGGTCTATGATGAAAGAAAAATAATACAACATTATATCAGAAGAGCTAAGAAATTTGGAGTGAAACTTAGAGTATGGAAATTTGTAAAATGGAAAATGACATGGAGAGTTTACTTTTAAAGTACTAACCCCGAGTTCCTTATAAATGTATTAATAAAAAAAATTAAACAATTATGAAAGTAAGATTTTTATCTACAAAGTTTTATGTGAGCGAAAAAAGAAGAACAGTAACTTGTGTTATGACTGCAAAATTAGACGATAGAAAGTCTGGTCAAAACAATTTCCGATTTACATGGGAAGGGGAAGAGAGATTCTTAGAACCTTTCGAAGTTATAACAGTTGCCCGTTGTCACAAAGATGATAAATTCGATGAGACAAAAGGAAGACGTATCGCTGAATCTAAAGCTAAACGTTTAGTTTATTCAGAAGGAATTCAACGAGGAAGAATGATACTAAAAGCAGAAAATGCTTATCGGAAAGAGTTGGAAACATTTGTAGAAAATACAGTAAAGTATAAAGAAAAGAAGTAGCTCATACATCTATTGTAATGGGATAAAAGAAAATAAGAGAGGATTTAACTTGACTTTTTAATTAGTCAAGACCTCTCTTATTATTTTTATAGTCCTTCAGCAACTGAATTAAGAATCGAATCTAGGATCACCTTTTCAGTTGTTGTTTTTATTTTCTTCAGTTTATATTCACCAGTACCTAAATAAATTATAGTATATTCGATAATATCTGAAGATTCTCTTTTCAGTTCAAATAAAACCATAGATGAATATACTAAAGTTATTTGATCAGGATAATCATTAGCAACGTACAAAGGATCTCCAAAAACATCTGATATTTCTTTAACTATATTCTTCAGATTTATCATAATGCTGCTAAGTAACGATATATATAATTCTCAATATCTTCATAGGATATAGTGATAAGTTCTTCAGTTGGAAGTTCACCTTCTGGTTCAGTTCTAATTATATACATAGGTACTTTAGAAGCATCAGGTCCTATCTCATCAGAATGAATTAAGAATACTGTTAGAATTCTTACTCCAGTTAGTTGTAGATAATGAGTCTTAACAACTGTAGAATAATATTGAAATGACCCTTTCCCTAGCTCTTTACATATATTTTCGAAAATCTTAGTAATTCTTTTTTATTTTCCATTAGTATCTAAAATCTCGATAAGATTTGTAAAAATAGTAATACCCTGGACCTCCATTTAAAGTCGGTCTTGGATCTACTCTAAATACTAAAAATTCCGGTGGAAGTGGTGGAAGCTGAATTGTATCTCTCCATCTAAACTTTATACGTTCTGGATCTCTTTGACTATCTAAACCAACTCCAATACCTTCTATATAACACAATCCATTATCTAAAATCTTTAACATCAAAGGAGCTTCATCTCCAATTGCACCTGATTCTACATAAGGATCATATATAAATATCTCACCAGGTTTTAGATTTTGATATTCCATAAGACTAAGATGATCATTTCCTATTCCTGGAAATCCAAGTTTCATTTCTGTCATTCTAGACTTCATTTTATTAACTTGATCTGGCCAAGTCTTAGAGAAACCTCTTTTTCTAGCGAATTTTATAAGAATATCATCATTTACCATTTTTTATATAGTTTTTAATATATTTATAAACATCTGTAATTAACCCTGTAGTCTCTTTATCTTGAAATAATTCATCAGATATTAAATTATTATCTACTAAATCTTTCAAAAAGCTTTGTTATATCATCACTGTTACTAAATGAAACTATATTTGTTATATGATAATATTGAGACTTATCTTCGATATATGTAAAAGTTAATTTGACATATGGAAGTCTTACTAAATCATATGAACCATCCTGATTTTGAGACTCTGAAATCAAACATTCTCCTGAAATATTAGTATAACCGTAAAGATCAAGAATTGTTTTTCCTGGAATACATTTAAGATAATTAAAATTCTTTACTATTTCGGTGTCCGAACTTCCTCCAGTAACCACTACATTATTATGCATCTTAGAATGTGTTTCTGTTTTCTTAAAGAATCCAAAAACTTTTTTCTCTGTTGTGTACTTTTCTTCATAAACAAAAAGTAGAACTTATGATCTTCAAGTTTTAATGATTCTGGATTTATTTCTATCTTTGTAACTCTATAATCTTTAATTGAGGGTAAGTCGTTAAATAATCTTCCTATTTTCATCATAATTTAACATTTTTTTTATTAATTTACTTGAAGTTCTATCATAAAATAAATCCTTATCAGTAAGTAGACCCTTTTCATATAATAGATTAAGAAACTCATTTAATTCTTTTTTCTGTTTTTAAATGTATATTCTTTTCTCCTTATATTATTCCCATACATATCGATTTTATAGTAAATTATAATATATGGAAGTCTATATACTTTATAAGATCCATCAGAATACATATCTTCTCCCTATTATTCCATCCTTAACACCACAATAAAATACTGAATTTGGAAGTCTTATAGATTGTCCCGGTTCAATATTTTCATATTTTCTAGATTCTTGTGAGTAAATCATATCTCTCATATAATTCTTTTTGACGACATTTGATAAACCCAAGGAACTTTTTGTATATTCTGGATAAAATCGATATCTTTCTTCTAAAACAATTGATTTTTCAATTGATACTGAGATAATCAATTCTTTTGTAAAAATTAATTTTTCTAATGTTATCATAATAGTAAAAGTAGTTTTTCTGGTCGATCCCAATAAGCTTCTATTGCTGATTTCAAATATTCATATGCATTAGTCTTTGGGATGTCAGGATTGTAATGTAAAATGAAATCTCGAATTTTCATTCTATACATTCTAAATTTCTTCAACATAAAATCATTATCTCCACCTGGACACTCTGGATTTTGATAAGCTTGTTCCTTGTAAGACTGAATAATATTATACAATCTATCTCCAAGTTCAATACTATAACCAGCAGAATATGGTCCTTGGTTATGATTTTCTTCAATTAATTTTCCAGATTCCCAAGCTTCTTTTTTATACTCTACTTCTTTTCCTAACGTTTCTAAGATATCTTTGATGACGTCTTTTCCTTTTTTTCTTTTACTACTAGTCATACTGTTCTTTTTATATATGAATAATTTATCTTTATTACCATCTATTACAAACTTCCAATCTTTCCGAAATATTACTTTAAGGAAATCAATATAATCAGAAAAACCGATCCCAAGTTGAGGTTTCATCCCATTTAAGAATATTTTATCAACTGAAGATATTCTTATAGTTCCATAATAACCTTGTAGATTTTCACGAGGATCTCTTAATACAGGATTAACGGAAGCAACAATATTACTAATTTTATAGTCAGTTACTATAACTTCAATGCATTTCCGTGTAGTTTTAACATACTCCTTATATTCTTTTGACCCTAAAGTTCTCTTAAGATCATAGGCTGCATATAAAACATCATAATTAATGCTTCTACACAACTCTTCTCCATACTGATAAAAATATCTATAAAACTAGAATAAGGTGAATCATCAATAATATCTAAGATCTCAGATTTTCTAGGATAACCAATAAAAGCTTCGAATTTAGTTTGAATACACCAACCCTCATTATTTAAAATCGAGAGTAAAGTTTTAAGTTGTTCAATATTAGTACTTTCACTCATCGAAAACTTGTTCTTCTGAAATTGGTAATACTGGAAGTTGCTGAATTTCTTCGGGAGTCATAAGGATCTCTGCTACCTTCATAATAACCTCCTCACACTCTTCCGATTTTACTTTTGGAGGAATTGTTCTTACTATCCTCCCAAATAATTCCTTAATATCTTTATATTTTTCAGTATTAGGAAGACTTAGGGATAAAGTTCTAGTATCTTGTCTAAGTCCTCGTACTGTGTGAATATATTGACATCTAGGACGATTATCAATTCTTCTATAATAAATTATGTTTCTAGCTCTAGCTAAAATACAATTTATTCTAAAGTCCATTTCTTGTTCGTTCATAATTTTTATATATTTTTAATTACATTATTAAGGGATTCAAATCTTTTCGGATCACTATTTATAAATCTTCTATAAAATATTTCTTTTTCTACAGCGTAACCTAATTCAAAATAATTTATTAAAGAATAACCCATAACGATACCAGTACCAATATCACTGAAACGAATAGAAAAAACATCTCTTAATCTATTATTTCCATCAAAAACCAAAACTCATTCTGTTGATTTACTCCAATAAAATTACCTAAGAGATCAAAAATACTTAGATTTATATAATCCTTCCATTGCTTTAGAAGATAAAATTTCTAATTTCTGATCTGTCTCCCATAAATACTCTTTTAATTTCAAGAGACCTAAGTTCTCCGAGAGTTGGAAAAGAATATTAGTATAATTATTCCAATCAGCCCAAGGAATTAAAATTTCTAGGTCTTTTCCATACAAAGGTGGTTTTTCTGGATTTACTTTCAAACATTTTTCATACAACTGTAATCCTTTTTTTTTTACATCCGAAGTATAAATTGAAATATAACTAATCATAATTACTACTAACCGCTATATATCTATTATTATCTAGATCTACTAATACTAAACATAGTTTACCACCTGACCTATAAAATAAATCACCTTCCCAAAATTCATTCCTATTAACTCCAACTTCTTTCCAAGCTTTTCTAAAGGATGTTATTAAATAATCTTTTAGTATAAAAGTTAGTTATTATAGATGATTTAGATATATTAACAATCTCTATAAACTTTTTAGAAATCGAACTTCCTGAAATAAATCCAAAAAGGCATAACTAATTCTTCTAGGTCTTTCTTTAATGATAGCATCCTCGAAACATTAAGATATTTCTCATTAATTGGATGTGTCGGTTCTTTTTACTTCTCCTAAACTAAAGAAATAATCATATAGCTCAGAAAATTCAGGATAAAACTCTTCAATTATCTTAGGATCCGCTGTTATAAGTTCGGCCGTATTATTTTCCCATCGAACCTTACAATATTGTCTAAACTTTTTATTTAAATCTAATCCAGAACATAAGACTTTTAATAAAAACTCATTATCCTTCATTATCATGTATAATATAATTCGTTAAATATGGAGTAATTACAAAACGGCCGGAAGAAAAACAGCGAAATATCTAAAAACCTTGATCCTCCAATCTCTCAGGTGGTAAAGGAAATTCATCATTATTTTCAAAAGTAGTGTAATTATGTCCATAAGGTAGACTTTCTTTATAAAAGCTATCTAACCCGGAGATATTTACTCTTGCATCATTCCCATCACTTATAAAGGATTACTCAAAAGAGTTTTAAAACTCTTTTCTAGGTTTCTTGTAAAATCATGTTTGAATGTTTTGACCTCCGTTTCTATTTCTCTACCACCAAAAAGAATATTTACTTGAAAAATATCTATATATCTCCTTAAGTCTGGTGAAAGAGATCTTATAATCAAACTTTCCTCCCGTTAAACAAAAAAACAGTTCGAAAAATATGAAACTCTGGATAAAATTCCTGAACTGCGTCAGAAATTATAGGCTCAAGATAATCATTAAATGGTGTTGTGATATACTCTTGATAAAACTTACAATATTCATGAAATTTTTGATCCATTGAAACTTCAGGATCTGACAAAATATTTTATATTATTCTTTTCCATAATAAGAAGATAAAAAGAGCTTCCTGGAAATTCCAAACAACTCTCTTGATTATTATTTCTTTCTAATGATTTCGTCAACACAACCGTATGTTAATGCCTCTTCAGCAGTTAACCAAAAATCTCTATCCGCATCTTTTTCTATCCTTTCATAAGATTGCCCAGTGCACTCAACAATAATATCGTATAACTGTTTTTTACACTTAGCCATTTCTGCAGCATGAATAGCAATATCTGATTCTTGACTAGTATTCATTCCTGACAAAGGCTGATGTAAAAGAGTTTTTGAATATTTAAGAGCATATCTCTTTCCTTTAGTTCCAGACATCAATAATATACTTCCCATACTAGCAGCCAGTGCTAAGTTTACAGTACTTACATCAGAATTAATGAAATCCATTACTGAAACAACTCCTAATCCAGCAGAAACGCTTCCACCAGGGCTATTAATATATAACTTTATATCTTTTTCTTCTTCAGAATCTAAATATAGTAGTTGAGCCATAACAACTCCACATACATCATCATTTACTTCAGAATTAAAAGAAAATAATACGATCTGTCATCATTTTTGAAAATATATCTAATTGAGACATATTCATTTCCTTCTCAATCATAATATATGGATTAATATATCCCCTAGCTTCTGACATCTTATGCAATTTATCATCAAAGCTAGTCATCTTAAATGGATTCTGAGATTTATAAAAACTTCTAAAATCCTTAATTGTTTTATTTTTTCATACTTATAATAATTAAATGTTTTTATTCAAATATAAGATTTTGAAGGTTATATTAATTCTATTAATCTTACATTCTTTTCCCCATTAATATCTTTTAAAATACAACTCCCTGTTGATAATAATATCCATCAGGAGCTGGAATTCCTGTATTAATGTAACAAAGGTAAGTTCCATGAGAATTCAATCCAGTTTCTACTTCTTTTAATGTTCTTCCAGAATCTATAATATTTCCATTGGAATCGAATCTGTAGTAAATATAATTCATATCTTCTTTTATTTTCTCCTCATCTCCTTTATAACACCATAAAAAAATTGAACAATACTCTTTTTTGGTTCATATTTTCTACTAGCAGTTCTACATACTAAATCATTAGTACATTTAAAATATTTAGCTATATCGCCTGCACAATCCCATTCTTTAATAAATTTTCCATCTAAACTATATTGTTTTATTCTTCTATAATTCTTCTTTCTTTTATTTAAAGTATTTTTTTATTATTCATATTTTCTGTATGATTAACAAATCTCAAATTATTTGGAAGATTACACCTAGGATCACTATTTATATGGTCAACCTCTAATTTGGATAATTCAGAAAAATCATTAAAATTATCTGAAAATATAAAACAAATAATAGTATGAACATTGTAACATTTCTTATTTATTTGAATAGTACTATACCCTCTTTCATTTAAACTGCCCACAGTCCCTATATCAAATAAATATCGATCTGATGTACTATTGTATTTAAGAACTCCGTTAAGATTTGAAAAAATTTCTACACCATCTATTACTTTTTTGATTTCCAGATAATACTATTCTTTTCATATTGTTCTTCTGTTACATACTTACTATCTAATAAATATTCTTTATAATTTATTAAATTAAGATCTACTTTTTTATAAAATTTATCTCTATACTTTTTTATATCCGATTGAGAAGTTCTTTTAAACTTTATACTTTTTATTCCTAAAGCAGATAATAATTCAGAAATTGTATATAATTTTTCATTTACTGGAAAACCTTCACTATTAACTTCCATATATCTAATATTTGTTTTAAAGGGTTTTTTATCCATATTAGAATTTTCTTTAGGAGTAACCCAATTCAGATCTTCCTTTTTAAAAAGAAATGCATAATCTTTTTCAATACCTTTATGATTAACAAACGGTTTATTTTCAGAATTAGGTATATATAGAACCCCTGTTATTCTGTGAATAGGAATAGTATTACTTCCTTTATCCAAAACTGTTACAGTTGGATACCTTTTATTAGAATTCTTCTTGAACCTTTCACCTATTTCAAAGAAATTCATAGTGTATTTAACGCTCTTTATCTTATACTCATTATGAATAAATTTAATTTTTCCATAATATTTTCTTGGCATCTCAATTCCAGTTAATAATTCATAAGCTTTATCAAAAGGAATTTCATATCCATCAGGTTTATCATCCCAATAATATGTCATAAGAGCTCCGGTTTGCTTATTCATAATTAAATCTAATTCACTCGAGTATAGATAATTTCCAAATGGATCTGGAGAATTTGCTAAAAAGAATAAAGCCTTTTCTCTGTTCGTCAGTTAATATTACATTTTTTACAATCATAATTAAAATATATTAAAAAAAATTAATTAAGAAGTTAATACAAAATCTAATTTACAAAACCAGAGAATTTTCTATAATTAGCTTTATTATAGTAATTTTCTCTGGCCTTCATGATTGTAAATTAAATGAGATTAACTTTTTCTCATTAATTAGATTTATAGCTTCTCAAAAACGCAAAATAGTAATATACTTTATTATTAAAAAAATATAATATTTTTTTAAATTGCGGGATTAAAATCTATACTGTGTTCAAAAATAAAAAGAAGACCGGATTTCTCACAGTCTTCTTTTGGTTTTAACCTGGAAATTTATAAACATAAACAGGCTCTTTTTCGAATTCTAAGTCTTCAACGATACAAGGAAATGAATATTCTGAATGTAATCGTCGGATGATTCTAGGAAATAATTCTTGATCTCCTCGATTTTGTAAGTTATTTACAAACTTATACATCTTAGGTCTTCCATCAGCTGCTACAATCTCTAAGTTATCTATCCACGTATTCCAGATTCTTTGAGCTTGTTCTTCAGAGAGTGCTAAGATGTAATATCCTTTCCATCTATAAACATTGAAATTTGTTGGGACAATTGAAAAAATTCCATCTGTATATACTCTTTCACCTAACCCATCAAGAGTTATGTAATAAATTGGCTTAGGAGAATCCAATTTTATAACTTTTTCAACATTAGTAACTTTGTACTCCTTTTCTCTTTCAATTTCAGGAAAACCGATAATTTCTGGAGATATTACAAGTTTAACCCCAATTCTTAAGATTCCATCTTCTCTGACATAATTAATTCCTTGTTTTTGTTTTAATTCTTTTTCCATGATTCTTGGATTTTATTGGTTTATCTCAAAAGTAAGGTTTTAAGACTTTTTCCAAGAAAAGGATCTATCAGTTAAATCAACTTTTATTCCTTCTATCTTTGACGATGAAGTTATTCCAGGGAGTCTTATTAACCTTCCAAATTTCTTTAGGAAGGCTCTATATTCCCAAGTTTTAGAATATCAGTACCTTGCGCCGGTAATATAATAAATTTTGAATATTCTTCATAAATTTTAATAGCTGATTCCTTAGATTTAGCAAATATAAAATACCAACAAAAATCAATATCCGGCGCCTCTATTTCTACTTTATAAACTTCCATAACTCCTATAACATTCCCATTCTTTCTAAAATTGTTTCAATAGCCTCCCAATCAACACACAAGAGGTATATATAGTTTTTATTTCTCCAGTATCGAAATTTACATACTCGGCTTCACCCCATCTAAGAGGTATTCCAAGAGCTGTATCATCTATCAAGAAATCTCCCTAAAACTTTTCTTGCATATCCTATTACACCTTCTTCCTCTGGATTATCATTTACAATACAGTGGAATTTCTCTTTCTCGAAACCATCTCTCAGCTTCTTCTAATGATGTTTCAGTTCTAAATTTTCCTCCAATATAATTATATGGATTATTTCTAGAATTATTCCGACAAGTCCAAAGAATCAATCTATGTCCAGCAGAAACTATCCTTTTTAAAACCCTTTCAGCTCCTGTATCAACCTCTGAAAAACCGGGTTCAGGAAGATTAGGAACACAAGTGCCATCGAAGTCTATCAAAAAAAGTTGCCATAAATTTTCTATAGGTTTTGAGTTAATAAAAATCTTTTTCAATCTCAGGAGAAATTGGTTTATTATGATAAAAATAATCAATCCAATTAGATATAACTATTTCTGCTGTAACTCCCCAAGGAACATAAAACACTCGAGATTCAGATATAGTATTCCTAAGTTCTTTGATAAAATCTTTTTGTTTTAAAATAGGTGGATATTTATATTTCCATCTACATAGAAAAAATTCTTTAATCTCCTTAAGTTTTTCATCTGTAATCTCTCCAGAATTATTAAGTGTTATTGGAAACCAATCGCTCATTTCACTCGTAAAAATAAGTATATCCAATTTTAATATTAAAATATATCTTCCTCTGTTATTTTCCATCTTTTGAATTCTTGTTCATAATTCTTTCTTTTCGGAGATCTAGGTCTTAGTTGTTCTTCAAATTTTTCCCAAGCTTCATTCTCGGAGGATGCAATAATTGTCATAAATTCTCTGAAAAAAATATAGGATTTCCTAATTTATCAAAATCAGATATTTCTTTTACAAAAAAGATATGTCTTCATTTAACAAAGTGAGTTAGGTCATCAAACTTAACAGGCATACACTCCTTTCTGTAAAATTCCCACATATCTCCAGACATAATACCTCTTCTTCCACAATGAGATATCAATTCGATAATATTTAATTCAGATGCAGTATAAATTCTACGTCCTTTAAAGAAATAAAACTCAACTGATTCTTTAATAGTTTTTATAAGTTGTGCTTCTTTTGTAAATTATCTTAGGAGGATTAAGGAGATTATCTTGAAAGTATTTATTATTCATCCAAATAATTTGTTCTTTAAGATCAGTATAAAAATCATTCCAATCATCCCAATTATAACTTACTAACGAATATTTTTCAAGAATTCGAATAGCTACTATCTGAACTGAAGAGTTTAATTTCAGATATTCTCCCCATACACCTTTATCTATTTCTTCACCTAATTTCATCTTACTCTAATAACTAAAGTATTTTCTCTAAATTCCTTCCAAGACTTAGCGTTTGACATCATAAATCCATAGTTAATACATTCTTTCAAACCTTGTATCCAATCTTTCAGGGTAGTTCCAATTTCTACCCAAGTCCACTCTGAATCCGATACTTTTACTCTTGGCTTTCCTCCTGATGATCTCCAAGAATTTACATCTGAATAACCAGCTCGAAGTGCTTGCATCTCAGGGGTAGTATTTCCGAAATATTGTCTAACTAAATCTAACTCAGATAATTCGATAGGAGACATATTAACTAAACCCCCTAATTCTTGAACTTCTTCGATAATATCCTGATCTGACTTCACTGTTCTTTTGTAAATTGTTCCAGATGCTTCCAAGATTTTAGCAAATTCTCGACCAATCATTACATAATCAGCACCAAGTGCAATAGCTTTTAAGATATCTGAATGACAAGTAATACCACCATCCGCAATAACTTTAACTTCTCGAAGTCTACCTTTCCCTGATTTTCGAAGTGAATTAATTGCGCCGAGAATAGATGCCATAGGATAATGAAATCCATACTTATCTTGATCAACTAAAGAACCAGATGATATTCCAACACGTACATAATCAAATCCGGCGCCACTATACACTTCGTAGGTCTTAGGGTTAGCTATATTTCCACCCATCAAGATAACCTGTTTTCCATAGAGCTGTTTTAATCTTTGTCCAATTTCCATAAGAGCTACATCATGACCATTTCCAGAGTCAATGCAAATATGAAATTGTTGAGTTGAACCTCTTTGATCTATATTTATAAAATTCTCTCTCACCTCCTGAAGACTAAATGCACAAAAAATAAATCCACATGCTTCAAGTCTAGTTCCAAGTTCAACAGTTCTGGGGAGGATAGGTTTAATTCCAGAATCTTGCCATACTTTCCAATTATCAACTCCAACAATAGCTTCCATCGGACTTGTAAAAATAGGTAAACTCTTTGGGACCCCTGTAACTTCCTGATCATCTAGAACAAAATAATCAAGTTTCCCAGAGTTAGTCCATCCTAGGTTAAGATTATCAGGAACTAACATAACATCTGATAATTCTAAGTACTTTTCCATATTCTTTTATTATAATTTAAATAATTCATTCAACCTCTCCTCTTCGTAGAAAAACTTCTCTAAAAGCTCATCTTTACTCTTATTAAGCTCCTCTATTCTTTTTTCCAAGGACTTTATATTATCTTCCATTTTTGTAATTCTCTTTGACATATTTCTAATTCCAATACGTTTAAAAACATTAAATTGTTCTTCTAGCATCTTCTCTGAAAACGCTACACAATAACTACACTCTATTGTTATACGTTTTCCTTTAGAATCTTTAAATTCTCTACTATATTGATCTTTATATACTTCCCTAACAATTGGCTTATTATTAAAAATATTAAAAGAAGGAAGATAATATATGTATATCTTCTGGGTTCTCATATAATCATCATAATATTTTTTATATTTATTACGAACTTCATAATTATAAATAACTTTATAATAAGATATAGAGCGATCTATCGTATACTCCCACTCATACTCACCAATTTTCTGTTTATAAGTATAAGTATCTGGATTATTTTCGATAACTTCAGAAAATATTAATTTCCCTAAATCTTCAGTAATTTCTAATTCTCGTGTAAGAAAAACAGGTGGATAATCCACAATAGAAAAATCAAACCTATCAATGGGAATAATTGGTATTCCCGGTTTATATAATTTCTTAAGTTCTTGTTTATTAATTAAAGGATTATTAATTACAGTATTTATATATTCTGCTGAAAGAAATTCCTCACTTTTTGGAGAAAAATCGTTAAATAATTTTTCTATTATTGGATCGTCTTCTATACGATCCATTGTTAAATACTTATTATAAATTTCTTCTAATGTTAACATTTATAATTTTATTTTTATTACTACATATATAAGAAAATTAAAGGTTTAGTAGTTTCATCACCACTAAACCTATTCCAAATTCAATCTAAAAAGCAAATTCATCACTTAACTGACAAAGCCACTCTTGATATTCTTCATCACTCATAGTCCTTTGCTTCTCTTTTGCTACTTCTACAATTGTTTCTCCGAAGTTAAACGATTCTTCATATTCTTCCATAATTTCTTTTTTTTAAGTTTATTACATATATAAGGCTTTTAAGGAAATTATATACGGAAAATAAAAAAAAAAATTTACTTATCACAAAAAAATAAATTATATTTTTATTTCATATATAATATTTTAAGAAAAAAAAGAAGGGGATTAATCCCCTCCATTAAAAATATTCATTTACTCCTTCAAGACCTCCTGCTGATAAAACAGCATTACTCCAAGCAAATCTATCCTCCTGTTTTAATTTTTGATACATTTGAAGTATTTGTCCTGTTGGAGAATCATCAGTTATGTATCTGATTTTCCCTTAACATTTCATTACTAACATATGTAATAAAACGGAAAAAATTTTGTATCTTTCTGAAAAATTCCTAAGGCAACTCCATCATTCAATTTTCCTTCTAAATTCCATTCTCCCTCTTTTTTTTGAACTTCAGGAATTATTGTTGTAATCATTGCAGAATTAGATCTTAGATAAATATCTACAATCTTTTCAAAGTCAATATTATCTATTTTTAGATATCTTTCGCGATACCTTCTCATAAAATGTGCTTCGAATATTACAATATTCCTCAAATTAACATCAAGTGATGGGAATAATATAGCATTCTTTTTCCAGTTATTCCATTATTTACGATAGTATAAATGGTAGTCCCTTTTGAAAATTCTCTTTTATTAGGCCATGCTTCAATAATTGCTCGATATTGATTTCTTGATACATTAATAATCTTCGTCTCCTTAAACGGAACTGGAGACTTCGTTTGTTGATAAATCTTTAATATTTTATGTTTATTTTTATCTACCTCTCTATTAACTACGTCTAGTATAGTCTGATAATCTCTTTTCAATTCTTTAAAAGATCTCATCACTGTTCATGTTCATTGTAATCATAATTTTATTCCTTTCTTTTAAATTGTTAATAAATCTCTTTTTGATTGGTTTTTAAAAAAGCCGGAGACTTTATATCCCCGGCCAAGAATGGAAAAAAGAATTATACTAAACAAAAGAAAACCCTGATAAAACACTTTTCCAGGATCTTATATTCTTCATTTCGGTTGATGTACATTCAAACATATCCACTCCAAGTCTTTTCTTTTTATTTGGATCCGGACCTCCCGTTTGTAATGTAAACCGAAAGTTGTCACTATCTCTAAGGTGTTCAATTTTCACCATATAATAAGTTCCGTATTTTCCTTCTTCATTCTTTTCTGTAAATCGAACGAAAGATCTAACTGTATAATCTTTATCGTTCTCTGATACATAGAGCTCTTTAAGCGAGCCTTGTATGAATTCAAGATCAGCATCTTCAAGTTTTACTGCCAATCTAGTCATTCCATGAACTCCTATACCCAAAGAGTTCTACATTGTAATTTTGTTTGATCAATTCTGCATCTAAACGAATTCCTGACCAAATTTCTTTTAAGTTTTTCATTTTTTCTTAATTGTTTTCTGTCCTCTAATTGCTTCGGACGTTGCACTTTTGTTAATTTAATTGTCTCTAAACCTCCTCTTCTGTTACAAAGGAGGTAGTTGTTCTAAATCTTGAATCAGATCTCTTGTTTCTTTAATTGCTTTTTGGGTTTAAATGGAGATAATAATAAATACTCCAACTCTTTCTTCAAGTTATCTATTCTTGTTTTAGCCAGTTCAGGATCCGTCTCCATAACTTCCCTGATTAACCAATAATTAGCTGGAATTTCTCTACCATCTTTAACCCATAAGTCATCTAAACATAATTTTCGACCTAATAACTGTTCAAGACAATCTACACATAAATAGGTATGTCCCCATTTATCTTTTGGAATTTTATTATTCTCTATAACTAAATCCCAAAGTTCCGATTTTATCATATACCAATCAGCTCGTTTCCTCAGACTACCTTGAATCTGAAGCTCTTTTTGACAATGACTACATCTAAATTCTCTTTCCATTATATTTTTATTGTTATTGTCTCTTCAAAGTAAAAAAAAGAGAACTAACTGACATTATTATATATCAATTAATTCTCTCTAGTAAGATATCTATTTATCTTCATATATAAGGCCTTTAAGGATTTTGAAATGGAGTAATTTTTGACTCTATTTTCCTTATTAATGTATAATAAAAATATAAAAAATTATGATAGAAAATGACAAATTACTATTTTTAGGTTTTATTGGAATTACAGTAATAATATGGTATATATTATTTTATGTATGGTTAGTAAAACGAAGAAGAGATCTAATTTTTGTTCGTGATGTTTGGATAGATGAAACTTCCGAAGTTGATATCATCCTACAATCTATGAAGGTATATAAACTTTCAGAATGTGTTACTCGCCAAGAAAGATATTATCAAGAATTAATCAAGTATAAGAACGACAAAAGGGATTATTTATTTTTCCACCCTATTGGAGATAAGAAGGGTCAAGAAGAATTTTACAAGAATATGATAATAGCAACAGAATTAGTCCTAGATATTGATTCTTTAGAACCAAATGATCAAGTTGTTATCAGTATCTCTGGAAAATTTTACTTAAGGAAAGTATATAAACTTGACTTCGAAAATAATATTATATATTATAAAGAACCGAACAATACAGTAGTATCTGAAGCGAAATTATATAGTGTAGTATCTAAAGTTAAATTAATATTTGGTAAAGATTTATTAAAAAGAAATATTATGAAAGATTTAATTAAAGAAACATTCAAAGTAATGTATGTAAAAGAAGGAATGAAACAGACTAAAAACTTAATCTCACAAGAAGATTACGAAGAAAAAGTCAAACCAATTCTGAAAGAGATTCAAGAACTAGAGTCGAAACAATCTGAGTATAATAAGAAAAATAAAAAGTATCAAGAACTCGAGAGGGAAATCAAAGTACTTAAGGGAAAACTTAAACCCCTAGGAGAATGGTTTACTTCTGGATCACCTCTTGGAAAAGCCTTAAGGAATGGTGGACTTTTAATATTACCTTCACAACAAGGAGGTACTCATAAAGTAGAATTTATAAAAAGAAGAGGTGGTATGAGAATTCGAGAATCATTACTTAGAAAATCTGCTATATATGGAGTAGTATTTCAACGTTCAGAACCAAAGAAGTCATTTTTTAATCCTGGAAGACCCTGTAAAGTAATATTATATGTAACAGGAGAGATCAGACCTGTTGAATTTAATTATAAAGATGACGATACTATGGGATATGATGCATATATACGCTTGAAAAAAATGAACTTAATATAACTACAGGAGACGATGTTATAGAAATTATGAAGTTTATGTTGGAGGAAAAGAAAGAATGATAAAAATAGGTTGTTTATCAGATATTCACGGTTATGTTTATGATTTACAGACAAAATGTTATCCAGAAATCGAACTTCTAATTATTGCTGGAGATTTATGTCCCACAGATGAAGTTATGTATCAAGAAGAGTGGCTTGAATATAATTACCAGAATATATTCATGAATAAGAAAATATTTCGGATCTTCAAGAAATTATAATAGTTCCTGGAAATCATGACTACTGGATCGAAAGACACTATGATGACTTCCTCACGCTTAGAAAGATATTTGGATACTCTACTAAAGTTCTGGTTGATGAAGGGTATGAATATATTTCTGGAATTACTGGAGAATCAGTAAAGATATATGGAAATCCTAGAACTTCTTTATGGTTACATGCCTTTCCACATAAACCTGGAAATACTGATATCTTAGAAATTCCGGAAGGGATAGATATTTTAGTAACTCATGAAGCCCCTAGAATATATCAACTTGAATGTATAAAACAATCTCAGAGGTGGTATGGAAAAGATGAACCTGGAAATCTAGCATTATCACGAAGAGTCTTAGAGATCAATCCAAAGTATCATGTGTTTGGTCATATACATTACCCGGAAAGAGGTGAAGTATCAGGGATAAAATTTATGAATGTATCTCAACAAACTAGAGAAAATTATACTCCTGAAATACATATAATAGAATATACAGAATAAAAAAAAATAAAGAGAGGTCTTGACTAATTAAAAGTCAAGTTAAACCTCTCTTTTTATTTCTTAAAGATATTTTTCTAGAAATTCTTTTAGTTCTTCCTCTGTACTGTTTACGAAAGAAAAATATTTTTGTTTAGGTACATATTTTCCTCTAACTTTTCTATACAAAATACTACTAGATTAGTTCCAAAAATTTCTAGTTGATCCATTCCATCATATCCTCAAAGAAACTTCCTTTTTCAGTTTCATACAAGTCCATTTCTGGATAATTCTTTTCAAAATAATTACAAACTTCTTCCTGTGTCATATTTCTAATTTTAAATAATTACAATATTAAGGAAATTAACCGCCCAAAAAAAAACCTGTTAGCCTTATATATGAAAAGAATATCAATCAATAATATATAACTATTGCCAATAAAATAAATAACTGTTATTCTTTTCTTATAAAATAAAAAGAGTATGGTATAAATAAACCTACTCAAAAATTAAATGACAACCGAAGGGGCGCCAAAAAGAGATGAATTGAATACATAAAACTCTTTTCCCTTCGGTTATTTTTTTTTCTGTTTAATAAAAAAATTCGACCGTCTGAGAAACCGGGAAAATCTTATAAATGTATTAGAAGACACAATAACAAAAAAAAGACATCATAGGCGTCTCAAGAAATGCGTAATGTATAGCTTGAGCTTGTGAAGAACTGAAAAATCATGTAAGGTTTAAATCTCACTAATCTCTTCAGAACTTCTACGTTTATGAGGTGCAAAATTAAACAACTTTTAAACGACACAACAACAAAATTAAAATTAAAATAATTAACTGAATCTATAGACAAGATAGTTTAGCGGGTCAAAACACTAAGATAATTGTTTATCTTAGAATCTCAGGTTAGAATCCTGATCAAGTTCTCTAGATTTATAATAGTTAATTATTTTATTTTTTTCAACTGGATTCTGTATTAAAAATATTTTCTATCTCAAAAATACTGAAAAGCCTTATATATGAGAAAAAATAATGTAAAACAATACTCCTTAAGCAATGATAAAAGCTTAAAGGAGTTTAATTTTTAAAAAAAAGAAAAACTTATGAAAAAGATTAACAAAATGAATGAATTGAATGTAGTAAACAGCAAGATAACAGCTGATTTGATTAAACCAGAAATTACAGGACATGCTACATCAAATTTTGAAACAACCTTCCCTATTCCAAAGATAGGAGAAGTAAAAATGAAGATTGACGTAACAAGTACAGTAACGTCATCAATAGCCGCTCAAGAAAAATTGGATGAGTTGGCAGAAAAAAAGAGCAAACCGAACCTTAGAAAACATTGGAAAATTTGTAGGTTTGGTACTTGAGAAATCTCCGAAATATTTGATATGTTCCAGAGTTTCGCAGAAAAAGAATGAACAATACAAAAGAAAAGTTCAGAGAAAAACAAAGCTTGGAAGAATGGGATGAAAAAGTAAATAATCTCATCTTCCTGCTAAGACAAAAACCTAGTTCAATGACGAATCTAGAGTTTTTAGAAGAGACGTTAGAGAATGGGGATTATGAATCTCAAAAATCTCTAAATGGGCGATCTTACAGTTTAATAAAAATAACCTTGGATTGCTGAATGAAAGACAAAGAGATTCATTAGCTAGTATAGGTTTATTGGCTATTGAAATTTAAAAAGGTAGAAGGACGATAAAAAGTTCTTCTACTTCTTTTTCTCCCTTGACTTTCTTATATATGTATTATTAATAAAATATATTATGGGAACAAATTTCTATGCAGTAATCCCAGTGAAAAAAAGGGATAAAGAAAAAAGCAAAAAAAATTAATTGACGAAAACAAATTTAGTGAAGCAGCCGATCTTTTAAAGGATATAACAAAAGAAATACACCTAGGTAAAAGATCGGCCGGGTGGAAGATTTTTTATTCAACGCCAATCTCGGAAAATATTATGAACTTACTCGCGAAGGTATAAATAAGTTCTTCGCGAAAAATAATGTCATAATAAAAAATGAATATGGCGTTGAGTATACGGCCGAGGAAATTTTGGGAGAGTGAATTAAAAGAGTTCTTGGATAAAGGATATGACTTAGAGAGCTACTATAATGATAATCCAGATGAAGTTAGTCCATATTTTAGCTACTCTCGATCAATACCTTCCGAACTAAAAAATATAACCCAAATAAATACGGGGAATTTTATAGTGACGGTCTAAGATTCACCATCACTGAAGATTTTTGTTAACGTCATAAAAAAATAAAGGATATAAGTGTAATAAAAGCTTGTATCCTTTTTATTTTCTGTTCTTGAAGAAAAAGAAAAAGGATAGCACATATACCACCCTTTTCTCCTAACCGTCTCAAAAATGCTAAAAGCCTTATATATGAGAGAATAGAAATTAAACTATAGAATCCTAAAGTATTGAAAGAAATTGGATATAATAGTTCTATTCTCTAATATTTTTAACTAAAACTCAATTAAATATTTATTATGAACATTGAGATTTTTTAACATAACACTATTCATACTATTCGCTGTAGTATGGATAGCTGGGAGTATCTTAGTGATATCCCTAGTAGCTTCAGTCTTAGTAAAAATATTACTGAAGGCTTTGATAGCTATTTTCAATTTGGTTATTAATTAATCAAATACACCCTGGGCAAAATGTGCCTGGGGTTTTTTCTTTCATATATTAGAATCTAAAGGACTATAGAGAGCAAAATTGTCCTTAAAGTTCGAAGACAAAAGGAGCTTCCGTTATCTATCCCTCCGATCGCTACCGCTGAGGGGATCTAAGGAAGAAACTTTGAATAAGATATATGGGAATGATAATAGTTTTTCCGATTATTTAAGTATATAGATTTTATTTAGATTTCCGCCTTCAAGAGGCGGATCTTATTTTAATATTAAAAAAAATGTCGAATTTTTTTTAGATATATTCTTATATAGTAGAGAAATAAAACTTTTCAACTTTAATCTACATTTTGCTCTTCTTATCCTTTCAAACTCTAATTAATGAAAAAGGGATCCTCCTGTGTCTTCAATTTTAAAAGACAATTTTATTAAAACTGGATTCTGTATTGAATTAAAAAATAACAATTAAAATATTAAATATTTATGATCAATAAATTACCTGATATCATAGTGCCAAGAGGTATTAGATATATTTCAGAAATGGATAGTTTATTTAGATTTTATAAACTACCTGTAAAATGTATAATAAATAAGCAATTACCTGGCTGCGGATTTACAGAATATTGTATTAATGGTCCAGAAAATGTTATTTTATGTAGTCCCAGAAAGATGTTAAAAAATATAAAAGGATCAACATGAATTTGAAGTTTATCTCGTAGTAAATGAACTTGAAAAAAAGAGATTGAAGTAGATAAAGATTTGTCAAAAATTAATAAATCTATTAGTAAAAGTGATCAATTTTTAGAAAAATTAGATGAGATAGTTAATGGAAAAGATACAGTCTATAACCGATTAATGAATGAAATAAAGGATTATATTAATTTTTAGAAAGTCTTATGGTAAACCTTATAAGATATTAGTTACCTATGATTCATATAGAATTGTAAAAAGATATCCTAGAAAGTTTAGGAATATTTCAATCCTTTTATACTATAATTGATGAATTTCAAAAACTATCCTACATGATGCTAGATTTAAAAGTGATACCGAGTTAGATTTCTTTATCATCTTAGACAATCACACAGTGCATTATTTGTATCTGCCACTCCAATGTTAGAAGAATATTTAAACATGCTAGATGAGTTTGATGGTTTACCTTATATAGATATGAATTGGGGAAAGAAGATCCTAATAGAATTATAAAGCCTAATCTTAAAGTAGCATCTATGGTAAGTGTTGGTGCAAAACTTCCAGAAATTATTCAATCATATAAAGATGGTAACTTTGAGAAAGCTATTAGAATAATTAATGGATATCCCAGAGAAATAATATCAGACGAAGCAGTATTTTATGTAAACAGTGTTAATCATATTGTTAGTATGATTAAGAAGTGTGATCTTCAACCTGAAGAAGTTAATATTCTATGTAGTAATACTCCCGAAAATCTTAAACGTATACAGAAAAAACTTGGAAAAAGGTTTACTATAGGGGAAGTTCCATTAAGGAGTTAAACCTAAAATGTTTACCTTTTGCACGCGTACTGTTTACCTAGGTGCAGATTTCTATTCAGAGTGTGCACGTAGTTTTATTTTCTCTGACAGCAACATTGATACTCTAGCGGTTGATATTTCTGATGACCTTCCACAAATCCTAGGAAGACAAAGATTGTTTGAAAACCCCTGGAAAAATGATGCAGTATTTTATTATAGATCTATCTGTGACTATAGAAAAATTAGTCAAGAAAAAATTTGATGAAGAATTAGAAAGGAAGAAGAAGGCTACCAGTGATTTATTAAGATCTTTTGATTCTGCACCAGATGATGCTAAGTTAACTTTAGCAGAAAAATATCAGAAAGATGCTAAGATGTCTAATTATAAAGATGATTATGTTTCTGTTAATAAACATCAAGGGTCAAGTTTAATTCCAGTGTTTAATAATCTCGTTTTAGTAAATGAAATTAGAGCATTTAGAATACAGCAATATGATTATAAGGATAGATTTACTGTATTTTCTAGTGTTCATTCATCTTTAAGTACAGAAGATTTAATTAATCAAGAAGTTTCATCTGTTTTATATGAATTTGAACAGAAAACAACTTATTATGATAAAATGAAATTATTATGTAATACTAATTTATCTAAAGAGGCATTAGAGTTAATTTTAGCTCAGATATCAGAAGAGGATGATATTAAATCTCACTTCTTAGCTCTTGGACCAGAAAAAATAAAAGCTTTAGGGTATAATATGACGAAAGTTAGAAGAGAACTTGGAATAGTTATATTTAGTAAGGAACTTTTGATTAATACAATTTTATTAATTTTAAAATAGGAGATCGTATGATAAATTCCAAAATAAAAGAGAAATTAAAATCTTTATATACTTCAATTTCTTATACTGCTACTCCTAAAGCAACAGATTTATTAGATTTTTTTGAAATTAAGAAATGTAAGATATCAGATGGCGTGAAAAGATTAGATGGGCTAGAAATTATAGGAGTAAAACCAGAATACCAAGGAACATATAATAACTTAAAAATAATAAATAATCAATTATGATAACATTTTTATTCTATTATTTTCTTATTGCAATATTTATCGGATTATTCTTTATTCATACTCTAGATAATATAAAAAATATACTTCCTGAAGATGAATATAGGAAGATGAGACAGACTATTGTTAATTTTATGCCTTTCTTACCGATTGCATTGTTAGTTATCTTGTTTTGGAAGAGATTTTAGCTTTTTCCATATAATAATCTTTCAAAGCCTTATATATGTAGAAATAAACTTAAAAGAGAGATTATGGAAAAGTTAAAATTTTGGTTAGATGAATTAGATCTAATCGCAAAGGAATTTAATCGTGAATATGAACAATTATGTAAAGAACACCTCACAAGATTGCAAAAAATTAATATGGAGCTAGATGAGGGTAGTCAGAACATATTTTTGCATGTGAATATTACTACAATCTACTAGATAATAGATTGGAAAGTTTGAGAAGCCTTGGACAATTTTATATGTTATCAGTTACAAAAATGGACGAGGTGCTTAAGAAATCAAGAGAAAACGAAAATCCCGTTAAGAAGACTATAAGAAAAACGATAGATAATTTCATGGAATCTATTGAGAACCTAATGAAACTTCAGAACGGACTTAAAGGTTATTTGATGTCTCATATTGATAGTGTAAAATCTATCAAACCGGAGATGCAAAAAATGATGAATGAGTTCGAGACTAAGAAGTTGGTTAAGATTCCAGAAGGTTGGGATTTTTAGAAGTTGATGATGAATATAATGTCATCGTAGCAAGGGAGAAAAAAGGGAGCTTAATGCTTCCTTCTCTTTTTTTCTTCTCCCTTGAATTCCTTATTAATGTGGATTAAAACTATGTGAGAACTAAAACAAAGTAATAATGAATCAAAAATCAAGATCACCCTGAAAAAAGATAAAAGTTATTAGGGTTAAAACTATTATGAAAGAACTATGCGATGAGTGTGGTTCTTTCTTTTTTGCTTCTCTTAAAAATGCAAAACCTTATAATTGATGGAAAGAGAATCAAAGCTTTCCATCCTAAAAGAAATTATGAAAAATGAACAAGAAAGAGATTTATACTTTTGTGCAGATATTCATGGAAGTTTTCGAGAAATTACATGGATTATAACTCAACGTTATAAACTTAAAGATGCTAATATTATTTTTCTTGGAGATGTAGGATTAGGTTTTTCTAAGCCAGGGGTATTATAATCAGGAGTTTGAAAGAATTAATACTAGACTAGAGAAAAATAATATAACATATTATTTTATAAGAGGGAATCATGATAACCTAGAGTATTGGAATGAAAAATTAATAAATGATTTCCCCAGAATTAAATTTCTCCAGGATCATGAAGTAGTAGAACTCTCGGGGGAAAACAATATATCCGATCGGGGGAGCAACTTCAGTAGATTATAAATGGAGAATGAATTATAATGGATTGATGGAGAGAGTTGGTTCGTCTAAAAGAGTATGGTGGGAGACAGAAGATATAATTAAGAAGCCTATTAAAGATCTTCCAGGGAGGGTTGATATAATAGCTTCTCATACTGCTCCACTATGTTTTGAACCAATTATTACACGTCACGAAGAGGAAGCAGAAGATGTTTACCTCAGAGACTTAGAAAATCGAAAATACTTAGATCAGGTATTTAGAGGAGTAAGATGTAAGTATTGGTTCTTTGGACATTTTCATACTTCAATCACATCAAGTCTTGAGGATACTATATATAAATGTTTAGATATTAATGAATTATATATGTTTAGAAATCATGAGTAGTAGTAAAATTTACAATTTCAAATCCGTTATCAATGCCTATTGGAGAAGTTTTTTTTTATGTTGATCATACTAAAAAGCAGTTTTGGATAGTAGTATAAAAATAAATTCAAAAGCTATCTTAGAAGAAATATTGCATTCTAAAGATACTGACCTTCAAGAGGATTTAAAGCTAGTCATTAGATATCTTCAAGGTTGTTTAGAGGAAACTATGGATAATCCTTGGTTTTTTGAAAGAGATTAAAGACTTGAGGAAAAAGCTAGAGGAAACCGAGAAACGATGTGATGACTTAGAGGAAAAGTTAAAACATGTATTACATAATGAATAATATTAAAAGTAGAATTAAATATATAACAGATCTTGAATTTAAAATAGAAGATAAGTATTTAGTTCTGGGAGGATATTATAATTCACTAAAAAGAACAACACCTAGAATTATTGCTAAGAGAATTACTACATTTTTCTTATCAGATGGAGGTAAAAGTGTTGTATTCTATGATCAAGCTTATTCAGGATTGTTTGAAGATGAATTTATTAAACCTATACTCCAGAAAATATTATCTGAAGCTAAACAATTATTTTCAACTCTCTCAGTAGATTATAAGATAATTCAAGATTACCTAAAAAAGTGAATTTTGCTATTTAAGAGAGGTTAAAGCCTTACAATTGAGAAGAACATTAGAAAAATTTATAAAAAAATATAGATTAATCTAGTGTTCTTTTTAATTTTTCATTCTAAATTTAGGGAGATAATAGAATAATAGAGATCCGGAAACTTTATTACTCTAAGTCTCCCTTTCCTATAAAATTTAGAATGAATAGTAATTAATAAAAATGCTTAATAGAATGAAAAAAATTTAATGTTAATCAAAACGAAGCAGAATCTGTCGTTGGTGAAGATATGAATAATAGTAGTATCTACTTACCTAAATGTGATTTAAATGGAGTACCATTATTAAGAAGAGTAGAAAAATATCCAGATCTCCCTGAAGATGAATTTATACCTATAAAAGATTGTTTGGGAATAAAAGAAGGAATGTATAAAATTAATAAAAAAGGAGAAGTACTTAGTATAAGTAAAGAAGTTTTATTAAAAGGTACATTAAATTCTGGTGGATACAAAACTTATGGACTCGTAAGAGATGTTGATAGGAAAATAAAAAATCCTTCAAAGAGATTATTTAGTTCATAGATTAGTGGCTACTATGTTTCTTGAAAATCCTAACCCAGAAATATATAAAGTAGTTAATCATATAGACTGTAATAAATTAAATAATTCTCTTTCTAATCTTGAATTTACAACACCAGCTGATAATAATAGTTCTGAAAAAGTTAGTTGTAAGAAAATTTCAGAAGATAAACTAATAAATTATGTAGCTATTGATGATAGTGGAAATGAGATATTCAGATTTACAGAGTATAGTCGTCCAGATTTATATAATATTGATTGTATTTCAAGATCTATAAAGAATAATAGAAAATATAAAGGATATTATTGGAAAAAAAGATAATAAAAGGGTGATTCCAGGATTTTCAGGAAATTTGGAAGATTATGAATGGCTTGAACATTGGAAATATCCTGGAATATTATATGTCTCCAAAGAAGGATTTGTTAGAATTGATAATAATATTTTTTATAGTATTAGTCATAGTGGATATGTTATAATACAATCAAGAAAGTATAAAATAAAAAAGCCCTTCACATAGAATTATAATGGAGTATCTTTTAGGAAGAGATTTAGAAGATGGAGAGATAGTAGATCATATCAATACTATTAAAACAGATAATAATTTTTCCAATCTTAGAGTAACAGATGCAAAGGGAAATATGAATAATCCATTAACTATAGAGAAATTATCTACAAAAAAGTAGTATTGACTGACTTATCAGGTAAGTTCATTATGAGTGGATATCCAAAAGAAGTTTTTGAGTTTGTATATAAAAGAAAATCAAATGGATATCTAGATAGTGGAAATATTAGTTCTATGATTGTTAATAATATATTAAATCAAAAAAAATATTTATGTATTAGACCAGGAGATATAGAGTCATTACATAAGAAGATGAAAAAAAGTAACTTATGTATTTAATAAAGATAAAACAGAATTGCTTGGAGCTTACCATTCAGCTGTAGAAGCATCTAAAAATACTACAATAAAACCTACTTGTGTGTACAATCATATTTATTCTGAAACTATAGCTCCAGATAATAGATATTACTTGAAAGGACCAGAGGCTGTAAAATTAGTTATAAAGTTGGGATATGGAATGGCAAATGAAATGTAATAAATAGCACTTCAGAAACCCTCAAAATCTAATAAATGAGGGGATATTATATAGAAACTCCCTCAATGATTAAAGTTATAAAGAAAAATAAACAAATTAAAAAAGCTAGAAAAATGGCAAAATCAAAAAAATGACAACATTAACATTTCAATTTTTACAGCATTGAAAGTTAGTGAGATTTTCGAAGGTACCAGTATTGATCATGTCTAATCCAGGTCTTGGTAAATCAACTTCTGTAGAGATGTTTGCAAGTGTACGAGATTATCATCTTGTTTTATTAAGAGGTAATAGTACAACTGCAGAAGAAGTTCTTGGATATGATGTGGCAACCTCAGATGCAGAATCACCTACGACTAAGCATCTTAGGCCTTCTTGGTATACTGAAATCTTAAATATTGCAGAAAAGGGAGGTAAATCATTGTTATTTTTGGACGAAATTACTACCGCAAATTGCTATACTCAAAGTGCTTTGTTACACTTAGTATTTGAGCGTAAAGTGGGTTCAGAAAGACTTCCAGAGAATACATTGATTGTTTCTGCAGGCAATTATGCACAGAATCTTTCGAATTCTATGGAAATGCTACCTCCGTTAATGAATCGTTTTATGATTTACAACATTACTCCGGATCATACAGACCTGGATACATTCCTTTGTAAATATGACGGAGCTATTGCATCATCAGAAGGTAAGGTTAAAGATTTCATGGGAAGTCTTAGAGATACGATGAAAAAACTTGATGCTCAGGAAGTAGAAATTCCGGCTGATCAATATAATAAGATTGGCGAGTATATCGAACGTGGTATTAAACAAACTGCTCGAGCATTGATGACTTCTGGTGGTAAACCTGTAGACTTAGCAATTACAGAACTTAATGGTATCTATGCTGATGCCGAAAATGAGACTAAGCTTTATGGATTTACAACTTTCCGAACTTTGAATTATCTTAGAGACGTTACAATTGCAAGTTTCAAGTGTTTTGGTAAGAGTGGTATTACTTCAGATAACTATCGTAATATGATCGATGGTCTTTGTGGTATTGGTATTTCTCGAGATCCAAAAACAAAGAATTTGATTAAGACGCCGATTTCTAAGGACTTCTATGATACTATGGTTAATATCGTTAATGATATTGAAAAGATGAAGAATGATAAACTTCCTAAGTATACTAAGTTCTTCAACGAAATCATAGATGGAAAGAAAAAGCTAGAAGTTCCTGAAATGCAAGCAATAATCAATAAGTTATCAGAACTTAAATCAGATAAGGACTTAGAACAAATCGAACGTCCGATTGATCCAGCTTGCATCGAAATTGTTTAAATTGAGTAAGGATTCTGGTTCTTCTATTACCAAGATTAAAGTATCTACTACTGATAAATTCTTGGATAAAGTACCAGTAGAGACATTCATCGGATATGTATCTTATTGGAATACAATTTCAGATCTTATGACTTCTATTCAAAGTCTGATTACAGATTCTTCTAAGGGTTATAAGGATGATACTTTGGCATTGTTGAAGAATACTCAAGAAGACCTTAGAACTTCTGGATTTAAACTCAGATCAATTCGTAAGATTATTCTTCAGGAAGATCCGAGCATGGGAAGTATGGTTCCTGATATTAGAAGTTTTAAATAATTATACTATTATATGAGTGTTAACCTTAGAGAAAAATATGTAATGATCATGTGGATTTCTAAGGTTAATTTATTAGAAAAATATCAAAATTTAAAATTATGAGAAATCAGACAGAGTTAGAATTTATTAAAAGATTCATTGACAATACTTATAGTAGATTCAGGGAATATGTTAATGGTTAATACAGAAAAACCATTTAATCCTGATAATCCTGAACTTGGATATTGTTTTAAATATAAAGATGATATCTCAGGAAATGTTATCTATAAAATTGTCTGCTCAGAGATTAAGATTCCACGTACTGATTTTCGTATTCTTATGCATAGTACGGACATATTTACTTAGGACATCTTGATGGTATTCATGAAGAGCTTGATACTCAGATTTGTAATACCTTCAGAGATTATCGAGGTGAATTGATTGATCGAATTAATAAAGAGTGTGGAATTGATTTTGCAGAGAAGTTGATTGAGAGAGTAATAGATGATCCAGTTCTTAATCACAGTCTTCATAATATTGCTATGGATATGGAAGTAAATTCTAAAATCCTAAGTACTGAAGATGTAGAGGAGATGGAATCAGATATCTCATCAGTTCTTCCTAATTATCAACTTGAGCTCTTGAAATATAATAGAGATCACACTGATAATGAAGAAGCAAAACAGGCTCTTGATGATATGATAAAGAAGATGGAAAATGAGGCTAAAAAATTAAACTCATTGTTCCAGAAAGATATTATATATCCGAAGGTAACCCTTTCCCAGTGAACTTAGTTACCCCGAATATTTGATGCTAATTGTTCAACACTTGGATCAGTTTGTTAAGATGTTGGTTTCTATTAAAAAGGTGGAAACGGTGATACATCCCAAGTTACAAATCAAGATATTCAAGATGCACTTCAAGGTAATGGTTCAGGATCTGGACAAGGTAATCAGCAAAGTGGTGGTGGAATGCAAGGTCTTTCTGATCTTATGCAGGAAATGGGTATGACTGATGGTTCTGGTAGTGGTTCGGGATCTGGACAAGGTAATCAGCAAGGTAAAGGTGATCCCAAAAAGATTGTCCATATAAAGGAAAGAGAGATTCTGGTTCAGGTGATTTGAACAGTAACGGTAAAGATGAGGGTGGAACTCATAAAGATCACAGAACAGACTCTAGAGACGATGCCGATAAAAAACGTGAGCTTGGACAAATTCGTTCAGGAGGTGGCGTTGGATGTGGTTCTAGTGGAGCTCAGATGCAACGAGACTTGTGGATAAGACAGACAGAAGTAGATATGGCTCTAGATGAAGTAATGTTAAATTATAAATCTAGAGTGGTTAAAAGTTGATACAAAGAAAGATCTTATGTATCTTTATAATCGTGGTATTAATCGTTCTGTTATTGCTCAACTATTAGAAGAAAGGTAACCATGTCTAATGAACCAACTATTGTATTTTTTAATTGATATTTCGGGATCTATGGATACACGATTGGTTGATAAATTTTGAATACTATTGCCAATAAAATGAAAAAGATTGGACGTGGATTAAAGTATAATATTATTTCATGGTCTACACAGCTTGGAGATCATATTAAAGATATCGACCCGAGAAAGGGTGTTCCAAGAATCTCTATGGGAGGTGGAACAAGAATGGCTAGAGGTATGGAATATTTCAGACAGAATTATGGACCTGAAGCTATCTTGATCTTAATATCAGACTTTGAAGATTACTTGGAAGAATGGCATGAACAAGAACTTAAGATGTCTAACTATACCATGTACGGATTTAATTATGGATATAGTAATTATAATCAAGAATTTAAATATTTCAAAGTGAAAAATTTTAAAAACAATGGCAACTATTAATAATGGAAACATAAATAGAGACAAAAGTCCATTCATTGGTTGAAGTATTTTATCAACCATCATTTAAGACTTTCTATGTTAATTCAGTAGATGGAGAGACATTTGTAAAGCCTGTAGGTGTATTTGTAAGTTTAGGAATAACTACGTCTTTGAAGGTCTTAGAAGATATCAAGAACATTATTTCCGGAAGTGAAGGTTATAGTGCGACTTTGGCAGAGATTAAATCTAAGAAGGTAGCAGGTCAGTTCTTAAATACTGTTACATGTACTACCGGACCTAAACAATATAAAATTACAAATCTTTCAGAGGATATTATGGGAGAGGAGGAGTCTAAGGCAGAATTGGAGAGAATGAAGAACTTGATGAATCCGTCTCAAGATTTAGATATCCTTAAAGAGTATGCACCTAAGATTTCCAGGTTGCAAGACTTGATAGATAAATTAACTTCTACACATGGTTGGGATGCTCATTTGATTCAAAAGAGGCTTCCGGAGACTATCGAATATTCCATCAATATATTAATTATAAAAGGAAGGCGAATTGGAATATCGTGTAGGAATATTCGTAACAGAAGATGTTGGAAACGATTAAGAAGGCTGTTTTAATTTCATTACTGTTATTACTTGGGTTTGGATTGGGGGTATTATATTACTCCCCTCCTCTCAAGATAAATCTAAGGGGAAACTATATTACCTCCTCCAGAAATTATACAACCTGAAAAAATAAAATTGATTCCCTTGAAGTAGAGATAATATCAAGGGATAGTATTATCAGTTATCTCAGAGAAAAGATTCATAGGATAGAATCTACTCGAACTGATAAAGTAGATAGTATTAGGGAATTACCGACAACAGAAGCGATAGAATTTCTTAGACTTAAACTTAGAGAATTTGACAGTAAGTATTAAAGAAAATAGAACTTAGAGAACTTACTTTCGTGTTGATAAAAAGCACGATTACTGTCAAGTTCTCTAAGTTTTTTATTTTTTCAATTTTAAATTGTTGAATTATGATCATAAAAAGATATTCTCAAAAACAATTTACTTTTTACTGGTAGAGATTTAGTTGAGAAATTATATTCTGAAGGTTGGAAAGTAGAACAGAAGGAATATGGATTAAAATCAGCAGCTATTTCTGGAATAAAGAAAGTTGGTAAATTAATTGCTAAAAAATTAGATGATTCATCTAAATTAGATAGTGAAAAATTAAAGAAAATAAATGAATCTCTTAAGTCTGTTGCTAAGGATAGAAATCCTGAGGTATTAAAAAATATTGGAAAAGATGCTAAGAAATCTAATATTAAAATACTAAATGGAAAGAAAAAATTATCAAGTAGTGAAAAATTTTTTAGAAAACGATTTGATAAAACAAAATCTTGGGAGAAGAAGTCAAGTGATGTTTCTACTAAAGAGAAAATAGATTTGACAAGATCTAATGATAAATTTGATAGAAAGTTGGGAAAAGCTTTTTATGAGTAGTGATCATGTAATAAATTTTCCTCCTTCCAGTGGACAAGCATCATTAGCTCATGAAATTGGACATTCAAAAAATTCAACTGGTAAAGGATTAGATAAGATAATATCAGATAAAAATAATGATATTAGAGGGTCTTATAGTAATAAAAATAAAAGAGTTGGGATTAGAAATGGATTAAAGACTTTATATCAAGGGAGTATAGTAGTTCAAGAAGAGAAAAATGCTTCTAAAAAGGCATTAAAATTATTAAAAGCTGCTGGTGCAAGTAAAGATGAATTAAAAAAATGCAAAAGAAGAATTGGATTTAAGTCTAAAAACGTATAAGATTGGTAGAAATAAAGCCATTAAAGATTCAATCTCGAAACGATTAAAAGGATTTAAGAAAACAAAAACTATGTAATTATGAATATTATAAAAGTTATTGAAATATTACCACAAGATGTTTTCTTAAGATCAGCAACTTTATTTACAACAGCTTTTAGTGAAGAAATTATTGGATTATCTTCTTGTAATCGAATTAATTTAAAATGTAATATTTTTTATTTATTAAAAAAAAAGATAATTTTAATATTGAAACTAATTCCGAATTATATACGATTGTAGATAATATTAGAGATTTTAAAAATATCTGTTTAAAAAATTATTATATTATTAAAATTGATTCTGAATTTTTTTATGATGGATTGGATATTGTAGATGATATTAAACTTCAAAAAAATAGAGAGAAAATTAGGGATAAGACAGATTGATAAAGTACAAGTAATATATGATTTAGATTATATATTAGATACTAATGAATATGTAAAGATAGTAGAACGAGATCTATATTATCCAATATCTGTATATGAAAATGAAGTTAGTCATCCTTATTATATCTATGAAATAAGAAAAGGAGATAATTATTTAGATTATTATGATGATGTTCTGTGGCGATATTTTTCAAAGAATCAACCAAAATATGAATTAATAGTTAATCGTATTGATCTAGAAATAGGGAAAATCCTTTAGAGAAGATTAAATAAATTTATTCCTAATAATGATAATGGATAATATTATAGTAGGAGTATATCAAGAATCTTCAAACCATAGATCTATTTATCTTCTTATTCCTAAATGTGAATATAATATTATTAATTATGATAAGTTAATTTTTCCTGATAACTTACCTCCTGACAGTGAAAAAATATCTTGGTGGAAGTGTATAAATGATATTAATATAGAAGATTATTATATATTTAAGTATCCAAAATCTATTCCAATAGAGATTCCTTTCATGCTTTCAGTACCAGATAATTATTTTTGGAAATATCATTATAAAGAAGATATTGAAAATTTCTTGGATATTTTTATAGAAAGACTTAAATAATTTTCATACATACTTATTATTTCTTATGAAAAAAAATAATCTATTGTCTCTTATTATCTCTATTTTTTATCACTAAAGGATATTCACAAGAGATAATAGAGCATCACGGGGATACAATGATAGTTATATCTCCTGAAAATCTGAAAACAATTAATAGCATAATAGTAGATCTTGAGTCTTCCGAAAAAATTATAAAACTTCAAGGAGATATAATAAAAGAGGATTCGATTAAGGCAGCGAATCTAGACTCAATTATATCTTACCAGTCTATGATGATGAGGAAAAAAAGATGATTATTATGTTAACTCTATACAAGCTTTAGAAAATAGCTTAAAGAAAGAAAAAAGAAAACGTAAATTATGGGCAGGTGCTTTAGGTTGTGTAGCAGTAATCCTAGGTGCTCTTGCCATAAGTAATTAAAAAGTCATGGTAGAAGTAGTTATTAATTATGATCAGTCTACACAAGAATATAAGATCTACGAACCTACGACAGATACTCTTTTGATATCTAGTAACCTGACTGAAGCGTTCGTTAATCTTTCTGTATTCTTAACATCAGCTGGATTAATTCAGGGCGACATATTGAATTATCCAGAAATATCTTATCACTTCGACAGTCATACAGTAAAGTCGATGATAGAGAGTAATGTAAATCTCCTTAAACGTCTACAAACAGCTCCTTCAGGATTTATGATTAGTAGTCAGAAGTTTGGCGGCTCTACTACATCTCCTATCAAACCTAAGAAACAAGAAAGTGGGTTTGATAGTAATGGTTTTAATAAATCTTATCAAGCAGATAGACGTTTTAGTGGGAAAAAGTCTTCTAGTTTTTTCAGGGAAGTCAGGATTTAAGACATCTAATAAAAATTTGGAGGACAATAAATAAATTTTAAAGTTATTAATAAAACTAAGAAAAAATGGGATACCAATTACAAGTTAAAACATCATTTGTATCTCCGGTAACATTAAAAATATTTACAGAGAATGGATATTTACCTATTTTTATAATAAGAAATATTAGTAATTCAGAATTAATTGGTAAGTATAATGGAACGGCAGTACATTTTAGAAATTTAGCTCAAGTACAGAATTATTTAGAGCAAAGAGAGACGGGCTTATTGATTTTACAGAATTTTCTAAGAGATATATTATTGAGATGTCGAATGTAAATTTTGTAGAGGTTATTGATAAACTTAATTACTTGGCTGAACTTAGTAATGCAAGAGGAGTTATATTAATGGGTTATGGTTCTGATGATAAAATATGTCACAGATCTATCTTATCTAACCTAATTAACAGTATGGGAATATTAAACAGTCATATAACAGAAATAATACTATGAGAAGTAATCCTAGAGAAATTGAAATCCAGGAAGACATAGTAGCTAAATTAGATAGACTTGACATACATCCTTACTCAATAATATGTTCTTTTGCGATAGGAGAAGGAATTATATCAATTACATTTTACCTGAAACAAGATTTATCCGAGTTTCTTGATCTTTTAAGTTATAGAAGTCAATGTGATAAAACGGGATATTTAGTGATGGAAGATAATAATACAATAATTCTTTCAGGGTTGGCTTTAATTAATTTATATACACTATTATGAAAGATGCCTGGTTTAAAGAAGTATTTACCGAGTTTTTACAAATTATCTTATATACGAGAAGGCAAATCTAAGAGAATCGTTCTAAAAGGACTTAGTGATCATAAGGTTTTAGATTATGTTATCCTAAGAATTACACCTACAGAAGATGTTATTTATTATCTCTATAATGGTTCTTCGATTCATATTCCAGAAAAGTGGATTGATCTATTTTCAAGTTTTAATACTCATTCAGGGTTTAGAGTCTTGGAGTGTTATGATAGTGATGTAGATGGATCTTTAAGTCATTTTGGATATCTTATGACAAGGTTAATTTGTCACTTAGATAAAAGTCTATCTAAAATTGAAGGAGAGGAGCTTTTGAATGTTCTTGGAGAGATAAGTGTAATTGGTACGAAAGAATTTAGAGAATGGTGCCTTGAAGAATTTGGATTAGAACTTGATCCCTTCGAATATCGTTCTTTGGATGAAAATTTAGATATTTAAAATTGATGAGATGAAACAGTTTGATATTTATACTGACGGATCTCACCTAGACAAACAAAATAATGGAAGACTTGGTATCGGAGGAGTTCTTATTGACCCTACCGGACCTGGAATGGGAACTATGCTTAATAAATTCTCAATTGAATTAACTCCTGAATATATGAATTTATCTTTTGGAGCTCAGAAGTGTAGCAATCCTAGTGCGGAGTTAGTAGCAGTTTTACATGCTTTATATGAATTTCGTGGTTCTTGGGGTCCGAATGATATTGTAGTAGTCCATGCAGATTATCTTGGTGTTCGAGAATGGATGACTGGTAATTGGAAAGTAAAAGAACCATACATTGCTCGAATTAAAGGTGATATTGATAAAGAAATAATTAAACAGGGTTTACAAAGAAGAATTGAGTATAAGTGGGTAAAGGGACATCAGAAAAATAATGGTGTTGATGCCGATATATACTGGAATAACTATGTAGATTCTCTAGCTAAAGGCAAAGGATAAAATGTTGAATAGTTGTAGAAACTCAAGAATTGTAGGTCCTTCTGGAATTTGGGAATATGAACAGTTGATCGGTGCTAAGGTAAAAGTTAGTTCATTACCTGTTAGTAATTTCTTTGGTTGTTTCTCAGGTGGAGGAAGTAATGATCTATTAACTATTAAAGATATTTATTTTAGAATATCTCTTGATGGAAAAACTATAACAGTGATCGAATTAACCGAGTATCCAGGGAAAATATTTACTTGGAAAGATTTGGAAATTATCGAGCTTAATGTTATTAGTAAGTTTAAAGCTGTATGTGGAACTTTCTTATCTAATCAATCAATTTGTGGATATGGAGTTGATACTGAAGCTTCTTGGATAAAAAGATATGTCAAATGGAATAGCTTTTATCGATGAAAAGGGAAATATAATAACTAATCGTATAGTGAGAATCGTTGGAGCAAATGTAGAGGATATTAATACCGATACAAATGAAATTACAGATATAGATGTAAACTTCAATGGTGATATACTAGATAAAAGATAATAAAAAATGGCACAATCACAGTTAACAAGATTTGAATGTATTTATGCCAATCGAGATGAAGCACTTAAGGCTCTCTCATGTGCATCTAGACAATATGCTGAATTAGTTGCTGTAAGATATTATAATGAAGTTGAAGATGTTTGTATTCTTTTAGTAATTTTTAAGAGTGCAGACTTAGGTGATTTTGACATTGTTTCAGATACTATGGAATTAAGTCAAGGTCCTAGAATATTTACAGCAAAAAAACAGTCAGAGGAACAATCAGATCAGGAGTGTATCTTGATTGCGTTGTTTGGTGAAAAACCCTAAGAATGGAGATGTAGTAATCCTGACTTCTTATGACGGTACTACTTCCATTACTTATACAATGATCGGAGGACAGTGGATAAAAACTGGTGGAACTACTGCAGATGGACTTGGAATTATATTTGAAGATTCTAATACCATCGATTTTACAATGAGTCCTGGTCCTACTGAATCTAAGAAAACATTAACCGCTGATGTAAAATTGGATAATAATAATTTGATTTATGATGAGAAGGTTGATGGAATTCGTATTAATAAAATCTATGGAGGAACATTCTAAATGAAAAAAGTAAGAAGCCCGAAAGATATAAAAGTGATCTCCGGACGTTCTGCTAGAAATACAGCTCCTTTTGTTGGAAGACTTGGTAAACCTCTTAATCCAGGGGCTCTAAAATTTAAGCAGAGTAATATTCCAGGAGGAGATATATTTAATGATTATCTCTTAGATTTAATGAAATTAAAATAAGAAAAATATTATGGACTTGCTTGATAGAACTGATGTTAGTAATAAAAATCCTGGGGATTCATTAACTAGTGCTGATATCAATAGTATAAATAATACTGTTAATGCTGCAGTTAGTTATATAAATGAAAACTTAAAAAGATTTTTTTGTAATGCTAATGCTGAAATAAATAATTATGAAAGAAAATTAACTCTTTCGGGAGCAATTAGATTAGTACCTGAAGCAAGACGACGTAGCGGATTGAAAATTAGATTTCTTGGTAGTGAAGGTGCATATTCAGAATATATTTATAAAGGACCAGATGCTGATGAATCTAATTGGGCTAATGAAGATAATTGGAAATCTCCTTACAACATTATTGACGGAGGAGAGTGGTAAGTTTAAATAATAACATAAATTATGAAAAATAGTTATATAAAAACTACATGGATTGATAATAAAACTCCTGTTAATGCGGCTAATTTAAATAAGATCGAGAGTGCTTTATCAGATCTTTATACTAACGCTCTTAGTTCTTCTGAAATTTTAGAAGGAGATGGTATTAGAATTACTAATACTAGTTGTCAGTCAGATTGTTACGGTAATACTACAAAAGGTATTCAATTTTCTGTATCAGATCGTGTAATGCAGTCTGATTCTTGTAAAGGTGTTGATATTGTAACAAATACCTTGGATATCCTTCAATTTGAAAAGGATAGATTATACCTATTCTTAGATCCAGAGAAAAAACTTTGGTTAAGATGGTAATAAACGGAGTTACTATTTTTGAAGTGAAATAATAATGAGATGGAACGATAAAAACGGATACATCACATATAAACAAGCTCTTCAAAATATTAAATCATGTCTAGGGATAGCTAAGATAGATTATTCCATGAGATGTGAATTAGCTCCGTATATCACATATATCTTAAAATATATATCAGATAGATTAACTTTACTTCCAGAAGGATCAGATGTCAAAACTTATATTCAAGAGTTTTTTGATATTCGAGATCATGGTGAAGCTAAGATTGTATTTTATGCTGTAGATGAACTTAGATGTGAACTTGGAATTGATAATGGTGAAATATACGTTGAAGGTTCTGAGATTCCATACAATGAGGATAGATTTATTTATGCATGGAGTAATGTTTTGACTGCTATGTTAGTTAGAATTTTATTCCAGTATCAAAATCTTCTAGCTCAACCCGAATCTAATGACTGCCCTTGTAATAATGAATGTGGAAGAGGACAGACTACAGCGGATTACGAATCTTGGAGTTCTGGTGTTTATCCAGAAGATGAAAGTTATTCTTACTATAATTATAAAGAAGTAAACAATACGGAATGGAGAACTAATAATGATGTTCCGGAGTGTACAAAATGTCTAAGACAATGAGTGATATAATTGTAAAAATCAACTTCCTGAACCAACCGTAATTATTCTTAAAAATTCGGTAGAACAGGGAAAGATGCCTACTCCAGAACAGCTTGAAGTAGGTGAATTAGGTTTAGGTCTTCATGCCGGAGAGGAAAGTATATGGGTCAAAAATTCTGATGGTGTAGTTGTAGATCTTAGAGTTCCTAGAGTTGATAATTTTTGGGGTGATTTTCTCCTTGAATATGAAACTCTTGAGGAATTTAATGCAGATCTAGAAGCCGGAAAAATTAGTGATACTTCGATAGCTTTCATCAAAGGATCTAGACAGGCTTGGACTAAAGGAACTTTCTTCGCATTATCGGAGGAAGAAATAAATAAACTGATCGATAGTAAAGTATTGTTATTCCCAAGTATGACTTCTGAGTTAACATCAGAAAGTACATCTGAAGAAATAGCAGAAATTTTTGGTGGAGCAGAGAATTTTGTTAAGCTTACTGAAAAGATTAAAGATCAGATTTCAATTGCGTCTTTAAGAGTAGATTCTGGGAAAGCGATAGTTCCTGTATCTATTCAATCTAGTATTATAGAGTGTGAAACTCAGTGTAAAAAATGTATTAGTTCTAGAGTGGATTTATTCAGGGAAATATTATTCAGAAAAAGATTATCCTGAATAGTTTTACATCTGAATTCTCAGTTGAAAGAGAATTTACAGAATCTACTTTTTATTGAGGTAGTAGAAAAAATAGATGAGCTTTTTAATACAAACTTAGAACTTGTAGAACCTAAGATTAATGGAACTTGGGATTTCTATAATAATGCATTCGAACCTATAACAATTACTCCAAGTCCAAATAAATATAATCCTGTAATTGAAAATGGATATAAGGCTGTTTTCAAAGGAGTTTATACATGGACAAGTGAAGATGGAAAGAAAGATCCTACTGGAGTTGTTAAGGGTTCATTCTGGGATACTCTTACAGGTACTGATGTTAGTTCTGATATAGTAACTAGTCCTTATTATACAGAAGATGCTACTATTTCTATTAAACTTGAAGCTCCTAAGACTGGTTTTATGGTTAGAGGAGAAGATGTTGTTAGAAGTACTGGCGTTTATGATTATACAGAAGATACTAGATCAGTAACATTCGCACATAGATTATTCTATGGTGTATCTACTAAGGGAAAAGACTTAGTAGAGTATGATATTAAATCTCTGAAAACATCTGAATTAATTACTGAACATCCTAAAAGACTCTAGAACATTTTTTCTACAGAAATGGATGAATATGCTATTTTTGCTTATCCTAAAGTTCTTGGTGAGTTAGATAGTATTTATCAGGATGGAATTCGTGTAATTAAGGCATTTAACAAAGTAGAATTAGAAATCACTAATGGTGCTGGTGTAGTAATAGATTATATAGTTTATGTTACTAATAATCCAGGTGCTTTTACTGATGTTGAGTTAGAATTTAAATAAATAGTACAATGGCGTTAAATTTTGCAGATAGATTAGTGTCCAACAATCCTAGTGCATATGGAATTGTTAGAGCTATAGAAGTTAGTGGACACAAAACAGTATCTTCTCTTTCAGCATTGTATAAAATTCCCTGACTGTATTCTTTCTGATACAGGGGATAATTCTGGTAATGATTCTCTTGGACAATTGTGGTATGTAATTGATGCCAAAGAAGTTTATCAGCTTGTTAATTGGGAAAAAAAGAAATGAAGCTGGAGGATGGAAACCATACTTATCTGGAGTAATTACAGATGAAGCACTGGAAGAGATATTAAAGACTAAGCAAGATAAATTGATAGCCGGAGAAGGGATTAGTATCAGTGAGGATAATGTAATTTCTTGCACTATAGATACATCACTTTTTCAGAATGGTGGATGAGCTACCTTCTTTGGAGGAAGCAGAGACAAATAAAATTTATCTTCTTAGAAAAGAAAATAATATCGGAGAACTTCAGAGTTATACTGAATATATAGTAACTATTAAGGTTGACGAAGAAGGGAAAGAAATAAAAGAATGGGAAAAGATCGGTGAATATGATTTATCTATTGAACTTGCTCCCTATCTTAAAATAGAAGATGCAGAAAAGACTTACGTAAAGAAGGAAAACATCGTAGATTCATTCGAAGGTGGTGATCCTAAAGAGCAAGTTTTATCTGCTGAAAAAGGAAAAGAACTTAAAGAACTCGTAGATTCATTAGAGGAAAGAAAAGTAGATAGTGTAACAGCTACTGAGGGAAAAGGAATCATAGTAGAAGGTACTCATAACGATCCTACTATTGGTGTTCTTCGTGATCCTGAGTCTGAAGGATTTTTTTTACAATCGAAGAAACAGGTCTTAAACTTAGTGGTGTTCAGGATGCTATTGATGAAGCAGTTGGTGAATTAACTGATAGAGTAGAACTTGAATCTGATGTAGTCTATAATATCAATGAAATATTTCCAGGTGAAGGTAAGGGAGAAAATGGAGATCAGTGGCACATCCAATATGCTGCTGCTAAATTAGATGCTTTCCTTCCAGCTGAAAAGAAAGTTCCAGGTATAAAAGTTAAGTTTATTAACTTAGACGGTAACTGGAGAACTTTCACTTTCAATGGTGGATATTTCTTGGATGGTAGAAACTGGAGTTATGATATCACTTCTAATGACTTCACTGAATTAGCTACAGAAAATCTTCCAACAGCTACTCCAGAATCAAATGGAGTAATGTCAAAAGAAGATAAAGCTAAACTTGATGGAATTAGTGAAACTATCAATAAAGATGTAGATGATAAGATTGCAGAAGTTAAAGAGACAATCGATAACTATACTGTAAATGGTTATAAAATTTCCACAAATCCATCTTTAGATAGAAATGATATCGGTCTTGGAAATGTTACTAATGACGCTCAGATAAAACGCTCTGAAATGGGTGTTCCTAAGGGTGTTGCTACTCTTGGAGAAGATGGTAAAGTTCCGGAATCACAACTTCCAGATTCAGTTCTTGGAAATGTTAAATATCAAAGGAGTTTGGGATGCAGTTAATAATGTTCCTAAACTTGAACTTAACGATTTTGATTCCAATGGTCATTACTATATAGCTATTAATAAAGGCTCTCAATTTGGATATGATTTTGATCCAGGTGATTGGGTAATTAATAGTAATGGTAGATGGGTTAAAATTGATAATGTAGATTCAGTTAAGTCTGTAAATGGTCAGATCGGAATTGTTGAATTAGGTATAGAGGATATTCTAATCTTAAGGAAACTCTAGATTCTAAAGCAACTAATGATGATTTCAATAGACACTTAACAGACTATAAGAATCCTCACAAGGTTACTAAAGATCAAGTAGGTCTGGGTAATGTAGATAATACAGCAGATAAGGATAAACCTGTTTCTGATGCTACACAGGCATTAATTGATCAAACAAGAACCGTACTAGAAAATAAAATTTCTGAATTACAAACTAATACTGAGGCAGACTTAGAAGTATTTAGATCAGAATTTGAGAATAAATTAGCCGAACTTGCTGCTAAAGAAGAAGCTGATATTGTTGCTGTTAATAATAGTCTGAAGGAAGCAAAAGACAGAACTTCAGAATAATATTGATAACTTAGCATCAAAGACAGAAAATGATTTAACAGTTGCTAAGAAAGAGTTGGATAATAAGATCTCTGAATTATCAACTAAAACAGAATCTGATCTTTCTACTCTTAGAGCTGACTTAGAATCTAGTATTTCTGTAACTAAAACAGAGCTTGAGAAGAGTATATCTGAATTGGCATCTAAAACAGAAAATGATCTTAATACTGCTAAATCAGAACTTGAAAAAGCTATATCAGACCTAACTGCTAAAGAAGAAGCTGATATTGTTGCTGTTAATAATGCTCTTTCTGAAGCTAAGAAAGAATTAGAAAACAGTATCTCTAGTTTAGCATCTAAGACAGAAAATGATCTTAGTTTAGCAACAAAAGATTTGAATAATAAGATCTCTGAATTAGCTACTAAAACAGAATCCGATCTTTCTACTCTTAGAGCTGACTTAGAATCTAGTATTTCCGTAACTAAGACTGATCTAGAATCTAAGATCACTGAATTAGCAACTAAGACTGATGCTAAATTCCAAGCAACTGATTCTAAGATTGAAGCAACTAAGACAGAGCTTCAAACTAATATTGATAACCTATCTCATCGTCATGATGATGATATGAAAGATATTAGAAGAGAAATCGAAGAGGCTACTGCTGGTTCTAATGAAGCACTTAATACACACATCCAAGATAAGAGTAATCCTCATCAAGTAACTAAAGAACAGGTAGGTCTTGGTAATGTTACAGATGATGCACAGGTTAAGCGTTCCGAAATGGGTATGCCAGAAGGAGTTGCTACACTTGATGCAACCGGAAAAGTGCCTTCATCTCAATTACCTAGTTTCGTAGATGATGTAATCGAAGTAGATTCATTTGACTTACTTCCTGAAACTGGTGAAACTGGTAAGATCTATGTAACTAAGGATACTAACTTGACTTATAGATGGTCAGGCTCTCAGTATGTAGAAATTTCTGAATCACTTGCACTTGGAGAAACGTCTAGTACAGCTTACCCAGGAGACAAAGGTAAGGCTACTACAGACAAGGTTAATGCTCATACTTCAGACTACAATAATCCTCATAAAGTAGATAAAGCTCAGGTAGGTCTTGGAAACGTTGATAATACAGCTGACCTCGATAAACCAGTATCTAATGCTACACAGGAATTAGTAGATAATACTAAGAAAGAGCTAGAAGAAAAGATTAATAACTCAGGAAACGACTTACAAGATAACATTGATAAGATTGACGAGAGAGTTACTAATATCGAAAACTCAGTAGGTGCTCCTGATGGTATAGCTACACTTGATTCCGAAGGTAAATTAGAAGTTTCACAGATCCCTAACGAAGCTCTGAATGTTATCGAAGGTAAGTATATGACTGAAACTCAATTTACTGATTCTGAAGGTGTAGAGTTTATTCCAAGACATAATACTATTTATATTGATAGTATCGGTGGTTCGAATAAACTTTATCGCTGGGATGGATTCAAGTATGTAGAAGTATCAGATTCAGATAATGTTACAGAAGCTATTGACAATCACATCAAAGATTTCAATAATCCACATAAAGTAACAGCCGAACAAATTGGGCTTGGAAACGTAGATAATACAGCCGATATTGATAAGCCAATATCTACTGCTGTTCAAGAAGCTTTAGATACTGTAAACACTAAAGTAACTGAACACACTGAGAATAAAGAAAATCCTCATGGTGTTACAGCAGAACAAATTGGCTTAGGAAATGTAGATAATACGGCTGATTATGATAAACCTGTTTCTAAGGCTACTCAAGATGAAATCGATAGAATTGACGGTCGTATTGATACAATCGATAATTCAATTGGTGTTCCTAGTGGTATTGCAACTCTTGATGGCAATGGTAAATTAACAGATTCTCAAATACCAGACAAGACGATTAATGTTCTTGTAGGTAAACTTATGAGTGAAACAGAATTCAAGGACGAAGAAGGTAATACTTATGAACCTAGAACTGGAGTAATTTATATTGATACTGTTTCTGGTACTGAGAAAATATATAGATGGAATAAATATGAATATGTAGAGATTTCAAATACAGAATTACTTGAAGGTGCATTAAATTCTCACGTTCAGGATAAGAATAATCCTCATCAAGTAACCAAAGAGCAGATTGGGTTAAGTGAAGTAACAAATGATGCTCAAGTTAAGAGATCAGAAATGGGAACTCCGGAAGGTGTTGCTACCTTAACGAAAATGGTAAAATTCCTGTGGAACAACTTCCAAGGACAAGTTGATGAAGTATTTGGAATTGATCGTTTCGTATCAACAAAAACAGATATTCCTTCTTCTAGATTAGTAATTGGTTCCACTTACTATGTAGAAGATGAGAAGAAAATATATACAGCAATTTCTGAAACGGAATTAGATGAAGGTGCTACTCCTGAAAAAGGTGTAATCTATTCTAATCGAGAAACTAATATAATCTATCGTTGGGATGGTGCTGAATTAGTAGAAATTGGTAACCCTATTCATCTTGGTGAAGTAGCTGGAACTGCATATCCTGGAGATAAAGGTAAGGCTACTACAGATAAAGTTAATGCTCATGTGGCTGACTTTGAAAATCCTCACCAAGTAACTAAAGAACAGATCGGTCTTGGAAATGTAGATAATACTTCTGATGCTGATAAGCCTATTTCTAGTGCAGTCCAAGAAGCTTTAGATGCTGTTAATAAAGAAGTTTCAGAACATAAAGCTGATAAGAATAATCCTCATGAGGTAACAAAAGCTCAAGTAGGTTTAGGAAATGTAGATAATACTGCAGACCTTGATAAACCAGTATCTAATGCTACACAGGAATTAGTAGATAATACTAAGAAAGAGCTTGATACTAAGATAGATAATCATACTTCAGACTTTAACAATCCTCATAAGGTAACAAAAGAACAAGTAGGACTAGGGAATGTTGATAATACAGCTGATATTAATAAGCCTGTATCTGTAGCACAACAAGCTTTAGTAGATTCTACAAAGGCAGAGTTGAAGAAAGATATTGGTGATATTGAAAAAGATGTTACTAATCACATAGCTGACAAGAATAATCCTCATGAAGTAAATAAACTTCAGGTAGGTCTTGGAAATGTAGATAATACATCAGATATCAATAAACCTGTATCTATTGCACAACAAGCTGCTTTAGATAAACTTAAGAGTGATCTTGAATCTATTATAGGTTCTACAGGAACAGATCTTAGTGCTCACTTGAAAGACTTTGATAATCCTCATAAGGTTACTAAAGATCAGGTTGGACTTGGTAAGGTGGATAACACTGCTGACCTTGAAAAACCTGTCTCTGTAGCAACTCAAGAGGCAATCAATGCTGTTCAGTCTAATCTTGATAAGACCAATATTTCATTAGAGAATCATATTGCAGATAAGAAGAATCCTCATGAAGTAACGAAGGAACAAGTAGGTCTAGGTAATGTAGATAATACATCTGACTTAGATAAACCTGTTTCTCATTATCAACAGGATGCTCTTGATGAACTTGAAAGAAGACTTCAAGGTTCTATTGATGGTTCTGGTTCTGATCTTAGTGCTCATATTTCAGATTTTAATAATCCGCATAAAGTAACTAAGGATCAGGTTGGACTTGGTAATGTAGATAATACAGCTGACAAGGATAAACCTATTTCTGATGCTACACAGAAAGCTTTGGATAGTATTAAGACAGAAACTAATACTATTATCGAAACTCATATAGCAGATAAGAATAATCCCTCATGAAGTAACTAAGGAACAGATTGGATTAGGTGAAGTAACAAATGATGCTCAAGTAAAACGTTCAGAGATGGGCGTAGCTGGGGGAGTTGCTACACTTGACCAAGAAGGCAAAGTTCCTAGTTCTCAATTACCTAGCTTTGTTGATGATGTTATTGAAGTAGATTCTTACGATAACTTGCCTACTACAGGTGAAGCTGGAAAGATTTACGTAACCAAAGACACTAACCTAACCTATAGATGGTCTGGTTCTCGATATATTGAAATTTCTGCTTCCTTAGCCCTCGGAGAAACTAGCTCAACCGCATATCCAGGTGACAAGGGAAAAGAAACAACTGATAAGGTTAATACTCACGTAGCTGATCTTAATAATCCTCACCAAGTAACTAAAGAACAGGTTGGACTTGGAAATGTAGATAATACTTCAGATAAGGATAAACCTGTATCTGATGCAACCCAACAATTAATTAATGAAGTTAAGGAATCTATTAATAGCGGAAATACTACTATTACAGATAACTTAACTAAACATATAGAAGATTACAATAATCCTCATAAAGTAACGAAAGATCAAGTAGGTCTAGGTAACGTTGATAATACTTCAGATAAAGATAAACCTTTGTCTGATGCAGCTAAAGAAGCTATCAACGAGGTTAAGACTCTAATTACTTCTTCTGGAACTGACTTAAGCAATCATATTAAAGATTATACAAATCCTCATAGAGTAACTGCAGAACAAGTAGGTCTCGGAAATGTAAATAATACTTCCGACCTTGACAAACCTATTTCTAATGCTACTCAGAAGGAACTTGATAAACTTGACGCTAAGATTGATAAGATTAATACAGATCAGGGAACAGATCTTAGTGCTCACTTGAGAGATTTCAGTAATCCTCATAAAGTAACTAAAGAACAAATTGGACTCGGAAATGTAGATAATACTGCAGATCTCGATAAACCAATATCTACTGCTACACAAAAGCAATTGATGATGCCAAAGCAGCTAATAATACTGCTTTAGATAATCATGCTAATCGTACAGATAATCCTCATAAGGTAACTAAGGATCAAGTAGGTTTAGGTAACGTTGATAATACAGCCGATATTAATAAACCTGTATCTGTAGCACAGCAGAATGCTCTTGATACTTTATCTAATAGTTTAAATACAGCTATTAATAATCACGTAGGTAATACTAATAATCCTCATCAAGTAACTAAAGAACAAGTAGGTCTCGGAAAAGTAGATAATACATCTGACTTAGAAAAGCCTATTTCAGTAGCAACTCAAAACGCTATTTCTGAAGTTGTTTCTAATCTGGATAAACATATTGCAGATAAGAACAATCCTCATGAAGTAACAAAAGAGCAAATTGGACTTGGTAGAGTTGATAATACATCAGACCTCGAGAAACCTATTTCAACAGCTACTCAGGTTGCTCTTGATAAGAAGGCTGAACTTGGACCTGATGGAAAAATACCTGAAAGTCAATTACCTGAAAGAACAATGCATAGTTTGTTCTATAAGGGTACTTGGGATGCTGAAAGGAATTTACCAACACTAGCTAATGGAGATAAGGCACAAGATGGTGATTACTATTTAGTTAATAATGATGGTGAGTCCTTTGGATATAAATTCATGGTAAATGATATTATATTCAATGCCAGTGGAATTTGGTATAGAATGATGGGCTCTAATAAGAGAGATAATCCTACTGAATTTAAGATTACTAAATTCACAGCAGATAGAACTTTATTAGAGAGAGGTGAATCAACAGAAATTACTCTTGAATGGGAATATCAATTGACCCCAAGTGGACAAATTAATTTCCAATTCATAGATACTCATGATATTCCTGTTGAGGAACGTACTTATAAGATTACTGCCACTGGAGGACAAACATTCACATTGAGAGAGGTTCGTATCTAAGTGAAGTTGCAACAGCTACTTTAACGATTGATACAGCTGATAAGGTTTATGTAGGTGCATCAAGTAATTCTGCTCCTACTGACTCTGACTTTATAGCAATGAATTCTTTCTTCTCCTTCGGTGATAATGAATTCCCATTCACTCCCTATTGATTGTTCAGGAGGTAAGTATATTTACGTAGCAATTCCAACAGAAGAGTATAGTAAGTATAGAATCTATTGTAATAATTATCCTGTTGATGATGTAACAGTATACTCTAGACGTATAACTAACATCTTTACTGGCTATACTGATTATACAATTACTAAACTTGCTAATCTCTATCATGGAATACTAAATATTGAAGTTAAATTAATTGATAAAAAGATAATGCCAGAAAATAATTTAAAAGGAACGGTACTCTATTCGGGTATCGTTCCCACCAATACTTCTGACGTATATCCAACACATTCAGCCATTTATGGTATGGGAGGCTACCGCTCAGTGAAAACAATAGCTGAGCGGGATGCTATTCCTGTAGAGCGTTTAGAATTAGGTGCTAAGGTATTAGTTACTGACCTAGAGACTGAATATTATGTACGAAGTATTGCAGAGGAAGGTACTGTAACTTGGGAATTAGATACTAGACTAATAGCAGATAGATTACTTCCTACTCCTATGATGGAAGGTACTTGGAGTTTTTCTAATAGTCTTGGAGAAGAAGTAACTGCAGATAGCCTTGGTATAACAAATGTAAATTCTAAAGTTATAACTATAGAGAAAGGATATAAAGCAAGTTTAGCTGGTAGATTTAAATGGACAGTAACAGATTACCAAACATATAAAGATCCAGAAACTTGTAGTGGAGATCTTGGGACTACTTTACCTAGTAATGGAGTATTTTCGGAAATTAGTAATATAACTGGTATAACAGAAAATAGAATAATTAAGGAAACTATTTCAGCCAAGAAAAAAGGCTTAATGATTAGCGGAAATTCTGTTATAAAAGCAGAAGGACTTGATAGTTTTTCCGATCAATATGAGATAAAAGTTTAGACCAAGAATATATTTTGGAACAGTAACTAGTAAAACTCCATCTGCTAGTGATATATTAGCATTATCAGGAACAAAATTATTGGATGAAAGTAACTCTGAAAGAATAACTAATATTACCGCTTCAGGTACTCAGTATTATTGCTATTCTTACCCGAAAGAACTTGGAACTCTTAGTATGATTGTTCAAAATGGAGGTGCTGCTATATTAGAAGATTTTACTAGATCTGAAATTAATATAGTAAGTGGTTCTGGAATTTCAACTTCTCATTATGTATATATTTCGAAATACAAAGGAACATTTCAGAATGTTATATTAGATTTTAAAATTTAAAAATAGAATACAATGGCTAAATATCCGGCACAATTACAATCTGCGAATCTTAATGAATTCGGTATTGTCTATGCTGAAGAAATACAAGGCCATAAAACAGTTGCTACTCTGAATGCACTTTATGCTATCACAGATCCTATTCTTAGCAAATCCGTAGTGAATACAAATAATGATGCTATCGGGCAAGAATGGTTCGTTACATCAGAGGGTTGTTATTACAGATTAGACAACTGGGCCAATAGACATACAGCTTCTGGATGGACTAAACTTCAAGTAATAGATACAGAGTTTAATAGTCTTTCTGCACATGGAGCTGATAAGATAAAAAAATTTCACGACATCTCCTAGCACAGTTACTCTCAACTATAATACGTGGAGATCTTCGACTGTTAATGAAGATGGAACCGCTGTGATAAACGCTGCTACACAATCTGCAGCGGGTGTTCTAAGCGCAGCGGATAAAACTAAATTAGATGGATTAAATACAGATTCTATTAATGATATATCTGTAACATCTAATGCTAATAAAGCTACTATTACATTTGTATCTGATAATGGTAATAAGGAAGATATAAGTACTACTATAGATTTTCCTATATCTACTACTACCGCAGCAGGTACAATGAGCGCATAAAAAGATAAAACAGAATTAGATAGAATTAATACTGCTAACTTTGCTCTTGGCGCTGTAACTCCTGCTGCGTCTACTGTAGGAATAGCTGCTTCTAAAACAAATGCAACTGATGGTACTACCGCTGCGAATAATATTACGCTGCCTGCTGCTACACAATCTGCAGCGGGTGTTCTAAGCGCAGCGGATAAAACTAAATTAGATGGATTAAATACAGATTCTATTAATGATATATCTGTAACATCTAATGCTAATAAAGCTACTATTACATTTGTATCTGATAATGGTAATAAGGAAGATATAAGTACTACTATAGATTTTCCTATATCTACTACTACCGCAGCAGGTACAATGAGCGCCAAAGATAAAACAGAATTAGATAGAATTAATACTGCTAACTTTGCTCTTGGCGCTGTAACTCCTGCTGCGTCTACTGTAGGAATAGCTGCTTCTAAAAACAAATGTAACTGATGGTACTACCGCTGCGAATAATATTACGCTGCCTGCTGCTACACAATCTGCAGCGGGTGTTCTAAGCGCAGCGGATAAAACTAAAGTTGACCGAATCACAGGTACTAATCATGTTATCTCTCAGCCTACTACAACAGCTATCTCAAGAGTAATTACTATAACGGGTATAAATCCTACAGATAATAAAGCAGTTTCTAGTTCTATTACTCTTCCAGAAGTATCAGAAACTCAGGCAGGCCTTGCAAGTGCATCTGATAAGAAGACTCTCAATGCTATTAAAACTCTTGGGAATTCTTCTCACTTAAATGATGATAATTGTTGGACTAGAACAGCTTCTAATGTAGCTATAAACTTCACTTGTACTAATGTTAGTGGTAATTCTACAGATACTGACGCAAAAAGTGAACATTCTGTTAATATTGGAGCTGCATCATCTACTCTTGCAGGGGTAATGACTTCAACCGATAAGACTGAACTTGACAGAATAACCACAGCGAATTTTGCTTTAGGTGCAGTTACGCCAGCAGCTTCAAGTGTAGCTATCGCAGCAACAAAAACAACTATTTCTACAGGAGTTAGTGCAGCAAACAATATAACTCTTCCCGCTGCAACTGCTAGTGTAGCTGGTGTTATGACTGCTGCAGATAAAGTAAAGCTTGATACTACTCTTCCTAACTTAATTAACTCTAATAAAACAACTATTGATAATTATACTGTAAATGGAATTAAAATTTCTACTAATCCCGTTGTAACAGGAGCAAATACTAAAGTAACTGGGTATTCAAAACCAACTACGACTGGAGCTATTGCAGCAACTGATAGTATCAATGGAGCTCTTGGAAAATTAGAGAAAAAGTTAGATGATGAAGTAACTAATAGAACTAATGCTGTTTCAAATCTAACTAATACAGTAAATAATAATAAGACTACAATAGATAACTATACTGTTGGAGGAATAAAAATTTCTGCTAATCCTAAAGTGGCAAATGGAACAAATACTACAGTATCTACTGCTAATAGTACGATTACTTGGTCTCTAAACTCTACTATATCACTTACTAGAGTTAATGCTTCTAGTGGATTCTATCAGACTTCAGATAAACGTTTGAAATCAGATATTAAACCTTTGGAACATACACTTGAGGAGATTTGTTCTATTCCGACAGATTCATTTATTTTAGGTGGGAAAAAGACCTTGGAACTATAGCACAAGAACTTGAACCAACTTTCCCTGAACTAGTAACAGACGCCGAACTTAAACAATCCGATGTACCTAACCCTGAAAACTTTGAAACCATTGAGAAAGATGGTGAAACTTATGTTCTAGTTAAAGAAGTTGATTATGCTAAAATGAGTGTTCTAGCAATCGAAGGTATTAAATTACTTAAGGCCGAAATAGATGAACTTAAAAAGCAGTTATTAGATAAATAAAATAAAGGGAGGTTGATCAAGAGTAAAAAACTTGATTGCCTCCTTTTAAATTTAAAAGTAGGAATGAAATGGATCAAATAATTAATTTTAAAATAAATACAGAACTATTTACAAGTAGATCTGAAGCGATCCTAGCCTTAGAAAACATTATATTTACTCAAGGAGAGCCAGTTATTGCAATTTATGGAACTACTTCTCAAAATGCTAAAATTATTCTAGCCGTCGGAAAAAGAAATGGAGCTGGAAAAAATGCATTTGAAATAATTTCCACTAAAGAAGATATGTCTGAAACTTTGAATATTATTAATTCTTTGAATAATGAGTTCACAGAACATATCAAAGCAGAAGCAGGTGATAAGCTTGGACATGTAATAACAGGAGGAGATATTGTTTCTCTGGAGGTATAGGAACTGTAGTTTCGGCTGGAAAGGTAAAAAATAAACTTACTTTTACTGGTGGAACTTTTGAAGGAACAGATAAAACTACATTTGATGGTTCTGAGGCTGTAACGATAAAAATTCCTAGCCCCTCATTTACTGTTCCTAAACCATTAGGACATGCAATAGCTGGAGAATCTAAGGAGTGGGCTAGAGCTGACCATGTGCATGAAGCTCCTAAATCAGTCTCTGGAAATGCTGGTAGTGCTGATAAATTAAGTTCTAAAAGAAATATAACTTTAACCGGAGCTGTTACTGGAGGTGTAGTAACTGATTTTTTTCAGGAGATATTACAATTAATACTTCCAAAAACCATACACATGATATTTCAGAGGTTACTGGTCTACGAGGTGAGTTGAACACCTTAGAAGCAACTAAAGCTCCCATTGAAAGTCCTATCTTCACAGGAACTCCAGAGGCTCCAACAGCTCCACAAGGAACTAATACTAATCAGTTAGCTACTACTGCATTTGTTATCAAGGAAATTGGAGAAAAAATAGAAGCTGCTGTAGCCTTGAAATTTAAAGGAACTCTCGGAACAACTGGAACTGTTAAGAGTCTTCCTGCTCAACATACAACAGGTGACGTCTATGTTGCCACTACTGGAGCTCCGAATGTATCAGGACTTAGACTTGAACCTGGTGATATAATAATTTGTATCAAAGATGGTTCAACTGCTAATGATTCTGATTGGACAGTTGTACAGACTAATATAGATGGAGCTGTAACAGGACCAGGAAGTGCAGTTTCTGGAAATCTAGTACTTTTTAATGGAACTACAGGAAAAGTTATATCAGATTCTGGTCTTTCATTAGCAGACCTAGCAAAAGTAACAACTACTATCTCTGCAGGTCCTGGTTTAACTGGAGGTGGATCTATTGGAGGAAATCAAGTAATATCACATGCTTCTCAACCAACTACAGGAACTAATGCAGGGGGTAATTCTGGAGCTTTTGTCACAAACATTAAGATCGATTCCTTTGGACATGTTGTAGAAGCCTTAAAAGGAGACTTAACTGGATCATATCTAGCACCCTCCGGAGAATATATTTCAGGAATTACACTCTCAGGGAATACACTATCAGGAAATTCTAAACCATTCCCTAATATTGAAATTGAAAATGGAGAAGTAGGTGGATCGGAAGAATTTGTTACTGGAATCTCTGTAAATACTGTTTTAAATAATCATAGAATTCAAGTTAATAAAGGAACAATCCCTGGAATAATAGTAACTGGAGATGGTGGTGAAGGAAATCCTAGAAAATATGTTTCAGGAATAGAATCAGATGGACATCATGGAATATCTTTTACTACTTCCGAAGAATCTGGAATGGTTAAGGTTTCAAAAGATGGTTCAGCTGATTATTTAGGAAATAAAGTTCTCTCTGGAGTTAGTTCTGGAAATACTTATGCAACTACTGTAACTCAAGATACTAATGCTTTGAGATTAACTACTACTATTTCAGAGATAGATGGTGGAGATGATCAAGGAAGCCAAGGAAAACGTCAAGTAATTAGAGTAAAAAGATATACTACAGGTGGAATTCTTCCTAGTGGATTAGCTTCAGGGGAAATAGCAATAAACTTGGTTGATAATTACCTCTATGTCGGAAATGAAAAAAGGTGGAGTTCAAAGAGTCTATCCGAATGCTACACCACAAGTAGATGGTCTTTTATCAGCCGAAGATAAATCACGCCTCGAAAAAGCTATATCTGATATCGCTGATCATGCTTCAAGTCTGGGAACGATAAATACTGAGCTTGATGTTCTTGAGGAAGATTTGAAAGACACGAAGGAAAAATTAACTGAAAAAATTTCTCAAGAATCCGAGGCGAGAAAAACGGCTGATCAAGATTTTAAGGAAAACTTGAATACTGAAACTCAAGAAAGAACTACCGAAGATATTGCTATAAGAGAATATATAGACTCTACAAAATCAGAGTTAAATGAAAAGATAGATAAACTTATTGGTTCAGGAGGAGAGACTGAAGGAGGATTAGCTGCAGAAGTGGAAGCTAGAAAACAAGGAGATAAATATAACTTCGATCTCTTAAAATTTGCAATTCAGAGAGTAAATTCATCTGCTGGTTTTGAAGATCCTGATCCCGATGATGACAGTATTTATAGTAATTTCCCAGATCTTTCAGATACACATTACCTAAGAGGGCAGAGCAATTTAGTAGGATGTCTTAAGGTTCTTGACCAGAAAATTTATGAACTAGAACAAGCATTAACCATTAAAACACTCTAATATATGGCATTAACTAATTTTTATAAAGGACCTGAAGCTGAATATTCTAGAGAGAAACATATTAATGGTATCTATATGAGCACTGATTCTAGAAAGCTTTGGATATTCGGACAACCAACACAAGAATTATCAGATATTATAGAAAAAGCTGATTACGATGCTCTTGAGTCTAAAGATCCGAATCTAATATATATTGTAAAATTATCAGAAGAATGAAAAATTAATTCTAACCCTGATCACTACTCTATTAATTATTTCTTGTGGTACTACCCGAAAATTTAATACTACTTTTTATGAAGGCTTTTCGATAGAACCACAAAGAATAGTAGATAGTATAACTACAAGCAAATTTACTTCCAGCGTCTATAGAATATCAAGAATGGCCTAAGTTGATGTACTTTACTAGTGATTCAGTTATAACTACACAGTATACGACTAGAACCACTAAAGAAGATACGACTTATATATTCTCGATAACTGAATCCGCTGGAGATAGTATATACTTAATTAAATTTAGAAAAGAATAATAGTTATGGATTTTTGTATCAGTATTTTCAACATTAGCTGCTTTAGTGGCTGGTGTTCCTGTTGTTACGCAGGCAATTAAGAAACTTATAGGTAAAGAACTTCCAGGGTGGGCTAATCAATTAATTTCTTGGATAGTTGCCATTGGATTATGTATGTTCGGTTGGTTTTTCGATCTTGGATGTCTTGCTGAAGCTTCTTGGTGGCAATCTCTCATAGTAGGCGCTGGTGTTGGATTAGCTAGTAACGGTGTATTTGATATCGCTCTAGTTCAGGGAATACTTGAACTTATATTCGGAAAAAAAAAAAAGTAATTATGAGATCTTACGGTTATATTAAAACAGAAAACCTAGAAAGTTACTCAGAATATAAACCACAACCTATCACACTTCCGGCCGAATATAAACTCAAAGATATCGGCAAAGTGTGGGATCAAGGTAGTGTCGGAAGCTGTGTTAGTCATTCAATAGCAGAAATGTATAATTTTTATCAGCTAAGTCATGGAAAAACTCTAGAGAAAAAGCCTGATTGGTTATACTATCTTAGAGCTGATAAAACAATAGATGGAATGATGCCTGCCGAAGGTTTTGAGTTAATGAAAACGGCCGGAGAAATAAAAATCTTCTCAAGAATATCAACTATCGAAGGAATTAAACATGCAGTGATAACAAATGGACCTGCATTTATAGCTGTCATTGTAAGAGACGGAGAACGTGATGATTTCTGGAATGGTTCTGAAAACTTAGGAGGACATGCGATAAGTATTGTTGGTTTCTCTAGAGATGGATTTATGATAAAAAAATTCTTGGGGTTATGGATATGCAGAGTCCGGTTTTTTTCTGAGATGAGCTATGAAGATGCTGGAAAAGTAATTCGAGAAGCTTGGACTATAATAGAATAAAAAAGAGACTAGTAAAGGGTTTAATTTTCCCAATACTAGTCTTTTTATTTTCTTTATATTCTCTCTATAAATACTTCATAATCATCCTTACAATACCAACTTGGACATGTATGAGGATTTCCATGTCTATTTCTTTTTTCCTCGGTCTATATAACTTTTCCATCTATATATTGTATCAGATTTCTTAAGAGCTTTCCACCAAACATCAAGTGTCGTTTTTATCCATGAACCTTTCTCAGCTATTATGTCTGATGGATTAACTAAAGGTTTATTATTATCATAGTCTCTCAAGTGATGCCAAATATAAGGTCCAGTATATACAAATCTCTTCGGCCTTGGAGAATATACGGCGATGAATTTTTGGTCGTCAGAATAATCATCATCTCCTGTGTAACAAAAATCTACTTGAATCTCTTTTATCCCGACCCTCCTTAGTATCGCCGTTTTTCATCAGGCCGTAAATTATAATACTCATCTCTTATTATCTTTTTCCCAGTCAAATCTCTAAGATAAAAGAATCTACCATTACCTTCTTTCCCAGGGATCATATCTTTAGGAGACTTACCTAATAGAAAAGTTTCAATATAACCTTTGGGAAATGCATAAAATCCCTTCCTAACTGGAGCTGTATGAAATCCTCGAAAAGGTGAATCCCCAGGGAGTGATCCCTCTTTATGATCCTGTGGAGATAAAGTACCCCACCTAAAAAATTCATAACTATTCCTCTTTTTTCATAAACTCTATTTTTAAAAGTTACAGCCGAAAATCTCTTCTTTACTACTTTTTAAGACTTTTTTCTCCAAAGATCGATACTCATTAGAAGAATAATCACGTTTTAATTCAATATATTCCCAAGGCTCGTCGTAAATAAATTCCCAATCAGATGTGCACTTAATTAATTCAGCTGTCCATGGATCTGAATGTCTCCACCTAAGATAAATACAATAACCTTGAGATGAAATCGGATCAAGAAAATAATAATAACATTGACTTGGACACCATATTAAATCCTCTATCCAATAACCTAATAATTGTTCGTTCATATATAATATACTGTTTTTCATTAACATATATAAGGAAATAAACGTTCCTTTAAGTCAGAGTGGTAATTATACTTCTTGGACTTTAGGACTAGGTGATATAAATATTACACATTTTGATAGTATTCGTGGAGGTATTACAGGGAAAGTAGAGACTGTAACATCATCTGCAACTGATTATGTTATTAATGAACCAACAGATCTTATATATGAATTTAATTCATTGAATAATACTAGCGAATTTCCTATTCAATTAGTTAGAGTATTTGATAAAAAGACTTTTCGAAGTTTCTTTTAGTACTAGCTGGGAAAATGAAAATTATAATTTATATATAAATGAGAATAGTAGTTTTATTTCCATAATGTGGAGAATAAATTCTACAGTAAGAAATGCTAAATTAATAATAACTCCACAAGATAGAAATAGAGCTCCTGTAACAATAACTTTTACAGCTTATCAGAAATAATTAATAAGGCACATCAATATATATAGTAATAATTTGATCTTTATTTATAGTTCCTGTAGATGGAACAAATGATATAGGTCTATAAGGTTCATTGTAAAGATAACCTGATAAAGAATATCCTCCAGGTTTAACTGGATTATTACTACTTTGCTGTCCCACAAATACACCACTCATAGAAGTTACTCTAACATTATTATTATAAATATCTATATCATATCTTGAAGGAGAGGTAACGCTTCTTATTTGAAATCTTAAATATCCATAATATTCTTTCTTACCCTCTTGATTTAAAGGAACGTTTATTTCCGATCAATTCCTTATTAATGTATAAAAATAAAATAAAATTAATCATATGAAAATAGGAATTGAAACGTTAATTTCAAAGGTTGGGAAAAGAATTACTAACAAAACCGATATAGGAATTATTTCTGGTTTAGGAATAGATAAAACTACTGGAAAAGAATACGTTATCTTAAGCGTTTGTGGATCATCGAACATGACGAAAGATCAACTTAATGATCTTTGCGATATTAAAATTATTACTGAAAAACTTATTACAGAGACATTCGATTCTAATGGAATTCCAATGTTTTCTTATTGTACAATAGACGAATTCTTTAATTATTGGAATATCGTTAATGATGAAGAAATTAAAAAGTTCGATAAATTTAACTTTTAAAGAAGCAAAAGAATTATTTTCCTCAACAATATCTTGGGATATAAAAGAGAAGATCTTAAAAATTTATTCAAGAAGACAACTTGAAGGTCTTCCAGAAAAAATAGAATATCCAAAAGTACCACAAGATTATCCAGCTGAAAAATTTAGAGATAGTGCTAGAGCTTTTAAGGAACTAATTTGGTTAGTTAAAGAATATACCAAAGCATCAGCTCTTCAAGAACCTAACTGGAATGATTACTCACAAAATAAATTTGCTATTGTGAGATGTGGTGAAGCAGTAATGATTTCGAGAGAAAAAACTTTCTTTCCAATAGCCTTTCTCTAAAGAAGTTGCTCGAGTATTCTTAGAAGATCATAAAGAGTTACTAGAAGAATATTATATGATTGGAAAATGAAAAAATTATTGATTATCCTAATTTTAATATTAATTTCCAGTTGTGAAGTAGATCTAGAAAAGTATTCTGGATGGATTATTAAAGAAAAAGTCGAGAACCTTTAGGACTTAATTTTATTATCAGTGATCCAAACAATGATAACAATTGGAAAATTTTTAATAGTTCAGAAATATACATATAAAAAATATAATATTGGAGATACAATAAAATGAAAGAATTAAAAACAGCTTCTCTCTCAGAAATTCCAGAGAGATTAGAAAAATTATTAACTCCAGAGAATGGGTACTCACGAAAAACAAAAATATCTTGGTAAGATATGCTAGATGGTCTTTAACTTATAATAAAGTAATGATGAAATCCGACACTAAGTATGTAAATTTTGAATATAGTGTTGTTGGAATTTATCCATATATTTATCTTATTCCGACTATTAAAGTATATAAGTTAGATCGAATAATTGGAAGTAATTTAGTTTATTCGGTTATCGATACTATAAAAATCCGAGAGTTTGTTTGATATCCCAGCTCTTATAAAATTAGGAGAGAAGCATGGAGTGGAGTTTAGACAATATCGTGGAAAAGGTCCAAACAAGAAACCTATGGCGAGAGTAATGCTAAGAAAGTTCACGGATATAGAGAGCTCATATTTCTACCTCGAAGATTACATTTCAACAGATGATATAATAATTGAAACTTTCGAGGGACTTAAGAGCTCAGAACAACGTGATGTATTCTTAGAACTAGGAACGCCATGTTTTTATATGACGTTAGATTCTGAAACAAAAGAATGGATTTTTACTCTTAATCCTACTATCGGATCCTTCCCTGAGGATATAAATTTTCAAGGATATCCAGATGATTGGTCAAACGAGGGAATAATTCAAAGATATCAAGAATTTTCCGAAGATCTCCAAAAACCACGTCAAAAAGTAACTCCAGAATCGGTAGCTGAAGAAAAACGATTGGAGATGGAGAGAAGAAAAGAACAGAAACGTACTAAAAATAGGAATAATGATAGATCTAAGAAAATATGCAATGTTTCCGGAAAGTAATAATTTTTGGATAGTAGTACTCCAGGGTTAGAAGAATTAGAAAGATTTAATAAGATCATGGAAGAAACGCAGAAAAATTTGAATATAAAATCAGGATCAAGAAATGATATAATTTATGAAAAAGAAGCTGACAAAAAATAAATGGATAACTTCAAAAGGTGAGGAATTATCTTTAGAAGAAATGAACAGTTCTCATATATTAAATGCAATCAGAAAATAAAATCTTCAACAGGATGGGAGAGAAGATTGGCTTCCTATCTTAGAAGCAGAACTAACTAGAAGAAGTATGATAGCAAGAACAGATGATTATGAGAAAAGATCATAACTGATGAGGAAAAATGTATTTCTTATGTACTTCATGTGAATACCAAATGTTATCTGTTGAAGGTGGTAGTTTATCTGATATACTGAATATTACTATTAATGATCAAGTAAAAAAGTTATATAAGAGATAATATTTTTTGTATACCTCTTGAACAATCTAAGGAAAATTTTATTTCGGAGATGGATAAATTAATAAGAAAAACTAGAAGTAATTCTAAAGAAGATGCTGAGAAATTTATGAGTTATTATGAAAAATATCTTCTAATTAATGTCTTTTCAAAAGAATGGAGTAATTTTATGAACTTAATGTTAGGTCGTCGGTCGTCATAGAAAGTAGAATCAAAGAATCAATTATTAAACACTTAGAGTATCAAAAAAGTATTGCTAAAGATCCCGAAGGACCATTTATATGTTGTCCTATGCCTGGAAAGAATTCTTGACTATTTCTGAAATAATAGAGGAAGTAAGAAAAGAGACAAAATTTGGAGAGGAATTTGCAGATGATGTTATAGGATTAGCTATTGATATTTTATGTCGAAAGAATCAATAAATGAATGGATAATTCTCAAGGACTAACAACTGAAGATTTAGATTTTATGTGGGACTTTTTTATAGTTTTTGATCATCCTATAATATCTAAACTTGAATGGCTTCTTGGAAAGATTTACGTCCAGACTTAATTAAACAAATTCCGAACGAATATGAGAAGATGGTAGAAAAAGTAATATATAATAATAAGGAATAATGAAATTATTGAATTTAGAGGAATATTTAACTCCAGAAAGTATAAAAGTACATGATATTAATCAATGGGATTCATTTTTTATTTAACTTACTTGAAGAAGAAAATATATATCCACCTAAACTTACTGGACAATGGATAACAGATAAAAAAATAGATTTTATGAAAAGTTTGTATGTTTGAAAGAAGTAACTGAGAATACTTATTATCCTATGTATTGTAGACAATATAATCCAATTGAAATTACTATATATCATGAAAAGAATGGATTATATGATTTTAAATGTATGTTAATAAGTATTGACGATACAGCTTTTGGGTTTGGATGGGAAAAATTTAGAAAGACTTAGCATAGATAAATATGTTCTAGAAATTATATCTTGGATTGATAAAGTAGATAAATTAGATCATGAAGAATTAATTAAATATGGACTTTCTTTAGGTGCAGAAGATTTAAGTTGGTAATTAAATATAAACATGAATGATTTTAAAATAAAAAGATATAGTAAAAGGATTAATGATTTGTACTTTTATTTCAGGGTTTTTAATAGGTATCTTATCAGTTTTAATTTTAATTTATTCAACAATATGAAGAAAGAATTATATGATGAGTATGTAAAAGCTTGGGATATTTGGAAGAAAAGAACTGATGAATATTTTCAAAAAAGAGTTGAAATAATTAAAGATAAAACTCTCTCCGAAGAATCTCAATCAAAACTTTTAGACACATTAGCAGAGAATTTTGATAGAAAAGGTTTTACAGAAGAATATTTTGGACCTTGGACGGAAATAAGAGATGTTACTGATCTATTAAATCCTGACTTCATTTTACCAGGAATAGGCAAGAATTATTCAGAACTTCAAATAGCGAAAAAGATGATGTTCCAGGAAATTGGGGTAAGATTGCTAGAGATTGTTATGATCCTAAAAGATATGGAAAAATAATTGGACTTGGATATGATTCCGGAGATTATTATCTTATTATAGAAAACCCTGGATACTGGAGAAGAATCAACAATCTTAATGAATACTAAGTATACTATTGATTCATAAAAGAATATAAGACTAGGATTTTATTTTCCTAGTCTTATTTTCTCTTACTTTAAACGTTCCTTTAAATCAGAGTGTAAGATTAGAAATTTACATTTTGTTGTAGCTAGTGTTAATACCCCCTGATACATGGGATATTGAAATTACTATAAAAGACGGAAGTAATAATAGTATCCAATGGCTTACTTAAACGGAGTTTTTGTAGGTCAAGAAACTACAGAACAAATACCAATAGGTAATTTTAATATAGAGGGACATCTTTATGGAGAACCTACAAAAACAGTAAATATCTCCATATTCTGGATATTTAAGTGGAAATACT
>VOFI01000853.1_pt1 | contig 62000 bp, 52 predicted proteins | sample 5384131 | NCBI WGS metagenome assembly VOFI01 (sample SAMN12384728, study PRJNA508395) | human gut metagenome | isolation source: healthy gut H | host: Homo sapiens
CTAAATCGTTCAAAAGTGATACCTGTAGAATTGACCTACTGCATTAGAGGCCAACCCAGACGCGCCAAAATTAGCGTTTCTAGTAGATATTGCCGCTCTTGGAAACCCAACCAGCACATTTGTGACATGATTGGTAATGGTGGCAAACCCGAGCTTTCAAGCCAGACTTGACTTTCAAACCTCCACCTGCCTGAGGACAGGAGCCATTTCTTTAGCAATCTCAAGGCTTTCCTGCTCACCCCCAGCAGCTGCAGAACCTTTTTGAGAAACCCCAACAGCCAATGCCTGATTGCACAAACAAAGATTTGTTGAGAAGCATCGGGGAACGTAGAGAACTGGCACGTCAAATTCATTACCAGAATACATTCTTACACATATTCTGGAGCAGCTTGAGCTTCAGCGTAAACAATGATTGGTGCACCGGAAACGTAAAGGTAATGCTCCGCTGGAGAGCAAGCCCGATATCCTGGACGAAGCACCTAGTGCTTAAGAAAAAATTAATAACTGACCTGTTCTGATGGAACGAGACATAAAAGCTTAGATTTTGCCATTGTGCTTTTCATGGGCTTCTTCAATAGCTAAGTGCCTTTCTATGTAACCGAACAGCAGTTGTGCATACTCTTCCTGCTTGGATTGTTTTCCGGGCTGATGGGCCGGTTGCCTTGAAGCCACAAGTCCTTCATACCCGTTGTTACTGCAGATTAAAGAACTAGGTTCATCTTGTCAGAATTTGATTGGTGCCAAAGTGCCTTCCAGCCTTCAAGAACACACGAAAATGTATTTTCCTATAATTGGTTTGAATATTTTAAATTTAACAGTGATTGTTTGGCCTCAATCCCTTAAAAATTGTTTTTCAATAGGTTAAGGGCTACGCAATAACTGTGTTATGATCCGCCATCCCTGATTGTCTGGCTTTTGGGTGTGAAATTACATCATATCTCCAATCATCTGCAATCTTTCTTGGGGAATCAAGTTTGATTAAACTTGGGGCAGGAATGTCGGGTTATTTCCGTAGTCCTGATAGCAAAACTGATGGGAGCCTCCGATGAGATTATCTACTCTCTGGCTCCAAAATCCGTTACTACCCCGATAGCCATGGAAGTTACGAAATCAATAGGCGGCATTCCCGCGCTGACTGCCGCCGTAGTGGTCTGCGTAGGCCTGTTGGGAGGAATCCTCGGTTTCAAGACAATGAAACTCACCCATATCGGAAGCCCCATGGCCCAAGGGCTTTCTTTAGGGGCAGCAGCCCATGCTGTCGGCACATCCACAGCAATGGACATCAGCAGCAAATACGGTGCGTTTGCCAGCCTCGGTCTGACGCTTAACGGAATATTTACAGCCTTGTTAACCCCTACTATTTTACGATTGTTAGGGTTACTCTAACAAAATCTTTTTATCTTTGTTATTATATTCTTATAACCAATAGAAATTATTTATGATTCCATTTAAAGATATCGAACTACAAGATAAAGAGCTGATTACTTCCTTTACTTTAAACAGTCCGCGACGCAACTGCGACCTCTCATTCTCCAACCTATGCAGTTGGCGTTTCTTATACAACACCAAGTTTGCCATTATGGACGGTTTCCTATTATTGAAATTCTGGGCAGACGGAGAGCTTGTATATATGATGCCTATCGGCAACGGCGATTTAAACAAGGTACTGGATGCGCTGATAGAAGATGCCAACCGGGAAGGAGCGCCTTTTTGCTTGTTGGGTATCTGCGCCGGAATGTGCTCCGAGCTGGAAACCTTTATGCCCGGCAGGTTTCAGTTTACAGCAGACAGGGATTACGCCGACTACGTATATCTGCGCTCCGACCTTGCCACCTTATCCGGTAAAAAGTTTCAGGCAAAGCGGAATCATATCAACAAATTCAAAAAAGACTTATAATTACGAATATACTCCGATTACAGCCGACCGTATCCGGGAGTGCCTCGATTTGGAAGCGGAATGGTGCAAAGTCAACAACTGCGACCAGCATGAAGGTACCGGCAACGAACGCCGTGCATTGATATACGCCCTGCACAATTTCGATGCGTTAGGGCTTACGGGCGGTATTCTCCATGTAGAGGGCAAGATTGCGGCTTTTACTTTCGGCATGCCTATCAACCAAGACACGTTCGGAGTACATGTAGAAAAGGCCGATACCCGTATAGACGGCGCTTATGCCATGATTAATTACGAATTTGCCAACCATATTCCTGAACAATATATCTACCTCAACCGTGAAGAGGATTTGGGTATTGAAGGGTTGCGGAAAGCAAAACTTTCCTATCAGCCTGCCATTATTCTGGAGAAATACGTCGCCTGTTTAAAAGAACAGCCGGTAGAGGCTATCAAGTGGTAAAAAAGGTAAAGTGACAGGGCTATAAAACAGGGTGCACAATTATGATAAGGGGTGAAGCAATGCGGGAAAAGATAAAGAGTTTATGGAAACTATGCTTTAACGACAGCGATGAATTTACAGATATGTATTTCCGCTTGCGTTACAGCAATGAAGTCAACATCGCCATTCAAAGCGGTGAAGAGGTGATTGCCGCCCTGCAAATACTACCCTATCCCATGACTTTCGGAAAGAGCGAAATCAAGACAGGATATGTGTCGGGGGCCTGTACGCATCCCGATTATCGCAATCGCGGGGCTATGCGCGAACTGTTATCGCAAGCCTTTACCCGTATGCTACACAATGACATGTCCATTTCCACGCTGATTCCGGCAGAACCCTGGCTATTCGGGTATTATGCCGGTATGGGCTACGTACCGGTTTTTAAATACTCCTCAACAACCTTCACGGCTTCAGAGGTTACCATCGCTGACAAAGCGGCTGTTCTGAACAAAATAAATGATTATCAGGAAGAATCATATCGCTATTTAAACCGGAAACTGTGGGAACGCCCCTATTGCATCCAGCATACGGAAACGGACTTCCAGATAATCCTTGCCGATTTACAGTTGGGGGAAGGCTGCGTCTATACATTGAAGCAAGGCGATAAGATTACGGCTTTAGCCATCGTATATCCGGCAGGCAGTACTTGGCAGGCAGGAGAAATCGTAGCGGAGACTCCCGGTATGTACCTGTTATTGCTACAACGTATTTGCGAACAACTGAACCTCCCGTCCATCCGGGTTATTAGTCCGTCTGAAACAGAGCCGACCCCGCAAGTATTGGGTATGGCGCGCATCATCAATGCCAAAACGATACTGCAACGATATGCCGCCGAGCATCCGGAACTGAAAATGAGCATCGCACTTACAGACCCGCAGATCAGCGCCAATAACGGTTACTACTATCTGAATAACGGCAAGTGTATAAGTAGTGCCAAGCGGCTGCCGGGCAGCCACTTGGCACTCACTGTCGGCGAACTTGCCGAAAAGATATTATCGCCATCAAACCCTTACATGAGTTTAATGCTGAATTAACAGTTCTTACAATCCGCTGAAGTCTACCCCTTCGAATACCAGCGACGGGATGCGCCATGAAGAAGACATACGGGGATCATTACCCACAGCCGATAAAGAAGCCCAAAGCGTAATCATATTACCCGTGACATTCATTTCGCTGACGGGCTGGGTCAATTTGCCATTTTCAATCAGGAAGCCCTCTATACCGTACGAAAAGTCTCCGGAGCTGCTGTTACAATTACCGCCATTGAATCCGGTAACCAGGATGCCTTTCTGCACGTCGGCCACCAGACCGTTCAAATCTTTGCTTCCCGGTTTGAGCACCAATAAGGAAGGAGAGTTGACAGTCGGCTCCACTCCCATTTTTTTAGAGTTGTAGGTATCAATGAAGTATGTCTTCAACACACCTTCTTCAAAGATAGAACGCTGTTCGGTTGCCACTCCTTCGCTATCGAAATAGCGCGCACCGCTTGCACCGATTAAATGGGGCTCATCCATCAGATTCAATAATCCGGCACCTACTTTTACATTCAGCTTATCCAACAAGAAAAGAGTTTTTTTGCTGTAATGCCGAACCGTACAGCGCACTCAGTACCGGACTGAGCAAATTACTTGCATTCATCGGGTCTACCACCATTGTATACTTGCCGGAAGCAACCTTCTTCTGTCCAAGTTTCCGCAGTACGCGCTCCAAGGCTTTCGTTCCGACACCCGATTTTACCAGTTTGTCGTAAAACAGAGCCGATTCATACCAATAAGAAGATGGACGCGCCTCTCCCTCGCCACGCAATGCCACATCGGCAGAAACCGAAAACCAGGTAGACTTGGACTCGCCTTCAAAACCGTTGCTCGTCAACGGTAGGAAGAGCTTTCTCCGTCACCATACGAAGTTCCTACGGATATAATGCGGCTGTCTTTGCCCAAGACTTCTTCGGCAGCAGCACGCGCAATGGCAACTTTGTCGTCCGGATTAATAGTTTCGAAACGCCTGTCAAACAATTGCAAGTCCGGCTTTCCACCTTTATAATAACGGGAAGCATCGGGCAACACACGTGCCTCATCCACTGCCAAATAGCGCATAGATTCGATACCGTTCTTTATAAACGTCTCCAGTTCTTTCTTATCCAAACGGTTGGTTGAATAAGAACCGTACCTGCCGTCCACATACAAACTGATGCTCAACCCGCTTTCCGAGGCTTGTTGCAATCTGTCCATCTTGGCATCGCGTAATTCAAATGAAGCGTTGGAGTTGGAGTACAGCACCAACTTTACTGCCTGACACCCGTTTTTCAAGGCATAGTCCATTGCCCACTGCGCCAGCTTTTTATTATTGTCTGTAATCATATTTTCAGTTGATTGTTAGCTGTTGATAATTGACAATTAGAAATTATCAGTTATCAATGCTCCGTTAGTACTTAATTTTCCCCTCCTACGGTGAGTTTGCTGACTAATGCCGACGGCATACCGCACGTCACCGGACAAGACTGTCCATCCTTACCACAGGTCCATGTACCATTGTCAATCTTATCATTGTCGGCCACCATTGTGATGTCTGCCAATGCTTTCGGACCGTTACCTATGATATTGATGTCCTTAATGGGTTGCGTCAGCTTTCCGTCCTCAATCAAATAACCGGACTTCACGAAGAACGTAAAGTCACCGGCTCCAATCTGTACCTGACCATTCGTAAAGGTGTCTACGAAAATACCGTTCTTCACCGTAGAAATAATATCCGCTTCTTTCATATTGCCGGCTTCCATATACGTAGCACGCATACGGGGAATAGGCAGGTTACGGAATGTATCGCGGCGACCGTTTCCGGTGGGATTCACACCGTAATGCTTTGCACTGATACGGTCGTGCAGGTAGCTGGTGAGCACACCTTCCTTGACAATATACGTTTTCTGCCCCTCTACGCCTTCATCGTCGAAATTCACGGAACCCCGATTGAAAGGTATCGTACCGTCATCCACCACGTTAATATGTTCGTTGCACACCTTCTTGTCCAACTGACTGGCAAATATGGATATATCCTTACGGTTGAAGTCTGCCTCGAACGCATGCCCTATAGCCTCGTGCAGCAGGATTCCCGAACCGCCCGAACCCATTACAACGGGCATTTCACCACCTTTAGGCTTAATGGCCTTAAATAGAATAGCAGTACGATCTACCACTTCACGGGCAATCACGTCCACCACATCGTCGGTCATAAATTCGAATCCCTTGCGATAAGACCTGCCTGCATAGCCATTTTCCATCTTACCGTTCTCCTCCATGATGCAGACTGCCATAAAGGATACCATTGGACGGTAGTCGTAATAACTCACACCTTCCGAATTGCAGAACAGTACATGCGAAGTGCTGTCCTGCAAATAGGCCTGTACCTTTCGCACACGGTTGTCCAAAGAGAATATTTTCTCATTCAGTTTCTCCAAATAGGGAATCTTCTCTTTTACGCCCACATCTTCCCAGGGAGTAGCCACGGCATAGCGACTCCGGGCTATGGTTTTCTCCGTCAGCCCCACAGGCTTTCCGGCCTTACCCGAAGAAGCTATACGGGCAGCCGTACGGGCAGCACGCAGCATTTCTTCTACGGTCACGCCTTCTACATAGGCATAGCCACTTTGGTCTCCAGAAAGCACACGCACTCCCATACCGAAATCGATATTGGAGCCGCAGTTATTCACCTTACCGTCCATTAAACTCACACTATTATTGAAAGTGTGTTCGAAGTAAAGGTCCGCATAATCGCCGCCCTTTTCCAAAGCAACAGCCATTACTTTCTTTAAATCCGCTTCCGTCACACCAAAATGATTGGCAGCGGCAGCAACGGCAGACTTAGAGTCCGCACCGCCCAATGCTCCGCGCACAGACCCGGGCATAGCCAGCGAAGGCATAGCCAGTGAACCGAGAACGGCCATTCCGCCGGTTCGCAAGAAGTTTCGTCTATCCATATAAATTTGTTATAAGTTATAAATTACAGGTCGCTTATCCTCAATATAACGGGGGAATACAGAAAGGAGAGCTACCTTTGATTACCGAACAACCAATGCGCCTCAGCCCACTAATGCCGCATCTAAATTTCTTTTGTCAAAAGACTCTCCAATTCCTCGGCACTCAGGCGCAGATAAAACTGCCCTTTGTAGGCTACCGAAATAGAGCCCGTTTCTTCCGATACAATGATCGCATGGGCATCCGACACCTGAGATATTCCCATCGCTGCACGATGCCGCAAGCCCAACTCTTTCGGAATATCCAGATTGTGCGACACGGGCAGGATACATCCTGCCGCCTTAATGCGTTTCTTGCTGATAACCATAGCTCCGTCGTGCAACGGACTGTTCTTGAAAAAGATATTTTCTATCAGGCGCTGGTTTATATCGGCATTGATAATTTCTCCCGTACGCACCACATCATCCAACGGCATATTATGTTCCACCACAATCAATGCACCGACTTTCTGCTTGCCCATACTGATACAAGCCATTACAACGGGCATAATTTCATCGTGTTCCATGCCTTCTTTCTTGTTTCCCGTAAAGAAGCGCACCAACGCACTGGCATGCTGATGCGAACCGAGCGTAAGCAGAAACCGCCGTATTTCATCCTGAAACAAGACGATAAGTGCCAACACACCCACACTGACCAATTTATCAAAAATAGACCCTAACAGTTTCATCTCCAGCACCTGAGAAACCACCAGCCAAATCAGGATAAACACCAGTATACCCGTAAACACATTGATAGATCCGGAAGCTTTCATCAGCTTATATGTATAGTAAAGCAGGAAAGCTACCAGCAGGATATCTATAAAATCTTTTATGCCAAATTCAAAAAACACGGTCGCAAGTGATTAATGGTTAATTATTAGCGATTAACGCAGAACGGGCCGCATTCATGGCTTCCACGATTTTCACCGTTTCCACTGCCTCGCGCACATCGTGCACACGAAGTATATCAGCCCCTTTCAACAGACAGATGGTATCCAATACGGTTGTACCGTTCAACGCTTCCTGCGGAGTAGTTCCCAACAAACGATAAATCATAGATTTACGGGAAACGCCAACCAGCAAGGGAAGTTCAAATACGAAATTCCTCCAGATGAGCCAACAATTCATAATTATGCTCAATGGTCTTTCCAAAGCCGAACCCGGGGTCCAATATGATATCCTTTACGCCTAAATCGCGTAATTGCTGCACCTTACGGGCAAAGTACATAAACACCTCTTTCAGCAAATTATCATAATGGGGATGCTGTTGCATATTTTGCGGCGTACCCTGCATGTGCATCATGATATAAGGAACATTCAGGTCGGCAACCGTACGGAACATATCATCATCCATTTCTCCGGCAGCTATATCATTGATAATTGCCACACCGTATTCCTCGACACACATTCTCGCCACATCCGCCCTAAAGGTATCTACCGAAACAATCGCATCGGGCTGTACTTTCCTCAGAATACCCAACCCCATGCGCAAGCGTTCCATCTCTTCCGCAGGCGACACATTCTCCGCATTGGGACGCGAAGAGTAAGCGCCCACATCGATGATAGCAGCTCCTTCCGCCACAATCTGCCCTATGCGGCTTGTTATGTCGGCTTCCGTCTGCATGCGGCTGCCGGCATAAAAAGAATCGGGGGTGACATTGAGAATTCCCATGACGCAGGGAGAAGAAAGGTCTAACAGCGAACCGTTGACGTTTATATATTTGGATTGCAGAACTTTCATGGCAGCGTTTTTTGATTTATATATCTGCAAATGTAAACAAAAAAGCCATTGTTGGTACACCAAGTCTGAAAAATAAGGTATCTTTGTTCGCAAAATATCAATTTTATTACGAACTGCAAAACTCCCCGAAGGAGAAAGATATGGATATAACCGCTCTTTATCAGATATTTCTCGGCTGCACCGGCATAACCACCGACAGCCGCAACTGCCCCGAAGGCTCACTGTTTATCGCCTTGAAAGGCGATACGTTCAACGGCAACGCCTTTGCCGCCAAAGCATTGGAAGCAGGCAGCGCCTACGCCGTTGTAGACGAAGCCGCCTATGCTCCTGCCGGAGATACACGTTATATATTAGTGGATAACTGCCTGCACACCTTGCAACAGCTTGCCAATTATCACCGCCGCCAACTGGGTACGCGCATCATCGGCATTACAGGAACCAATGGGAAAACAACGACCAAGGAGCTTATATCCGCCGTATTATCTCAAAAGTACAATGTACTGTACACACTGGGAAATCTGAATAATCCGATCGGTGTACCGCTCACCTTGTTGCGCCTGACAACAGAGCATGAGCTCGGCGTAGTAGAAATGGGAGCCAGCCACCCCGGCGACATCAAGGAACTGGTGGAAATAGCCGAACCCGATTATGGGATTATCACCAATGTAGGAAAAGCTCATTTGGAAGGCTTCGGTTCTTTCGAAGGCGTTATCCGGACCAAAGGCGAACTGTACGACTATCTGCGCCGGCAGGGAAACTCCACCATCTTCCTTCATCAGGACAATCCTTACCTCAGGGAAATAGCCCGGGGACTGAATCCGATAACCTACGGAGAAGAAAACAGTCTTTATATCAACGGCCACGTTACCGGCAATTCCCCCTACCTCGCTTTTGAGTGGAGAGCCGGAAAAGAAGGAGAATTTCACCAAGTGCATACCCGGCTGATTGGCGAATATAACTTTCCCAATGCTCTGGCAGCCGTCACTATCGGACATTTCTTCGGAGTAGAAGCAGAGAAGATAGACAAAGCCCTGAATGAATATGAACCCCGGAACAACCGTTCGCAACTGAAAAAAACGGCCGACAACACCCTGATTATCGATGCCTACAACGCCAATCCCACAAGCATGCTGGCAGCCATCGGAAATTTCCGCAACATGCAAGCCGAGAAAAAAATGCTGATATTGGGAGATATGCGCGAACTGGGAAAAGAGAGTGCCGAAGAGCACCAGAGAATAGTGGACTATCTGGAAGAATATGGCTTTGAGGATGTAATATTGGTAGGCGAATTATTTGCAGCAACCCGCCACACGTATACCACTTATCCCGATGCTCCGGCTCTAATAGCCGCGCTCCAAAAGAACAAACCCTGCGGAAAGACAATCCTGATAAAAGGCTCGAACGGAATAAAACTGAATACGGTAGTCGATTATCTCTAATCTGTAGATTTACGCATCACTCTTGGTTTCAGCACGAAACAAGCCACCAATGACGCCAGGACAGCTCCCGTGGTATTGGCTGCAAAATCCAGCCAATCACCGCCACGGTAGGTAGTACAAAATGCCTGTAACAATTCTACCGCTCCGCTGAACAATACCGGACAGACAAATGCTCCTACCCATGCGTGCCACATAGGCGTACGGTCTCTCCGATGCGCCCGCAAGAACTCCAGCCACAACATACCGGACATGCCGAAATACATACAGATATGCACCACCTTGTCAAGGTTAGGGATAGTGCCCAGATCGGTAGTGGGCGGTTTAAAAAACGACAGATAAATTACAGCAAGTATTATCACCAGCGATACCGGATATTTCTTAATATAATATAGCATATCTCAAATTATGAACAATCTGTGTGCAAAAGTATGGAACATTTTCTATATTTGTGCGTTTTAAGAGCAATTAATAACGAATTGTAAGAAAAATCCACGTTTTATGACAAAGAAATGAAAGAGCCAACTTTGGAAGCAAATTGGGAGTGATACTTGCTTCAGCCGGTTCTGCAGTTGGCCTGGGTAATATCTGGAGATTCCCTTTTGAAACAGGCAATCATGGCGGCGCAGCCTTCATACTGATTTATCTGGTATGTGTACTTATATTAGGTATTCCTATCATGATAGCCGAATTTCTTATCGGACGCCGTTCACGCGCCAACACTGCCGGAGCGTATCAAAAGCTGGCTCCGGGAACCTATTGGCGTTGGGTGGGACGAATGGGTGTATTAGCCGGATTCCTTATTTTGGGCTACTACTCGGTAGTAGCGGGTTGGACCTTGGAATTTATAGGAGAAGCCGCAACCAACAGTTTTGCCGGTAAGTCCGCCGCAGAGTTCATCGCTTCCTTCAACGGCTTTGTCAGCAATCCGTGGCGTCCTGTTATCTGGTTGGTGGTATTCTTGTTAGCCACTCACTTCATCATCATAAAAGGAGTAGAAAAGGGTATTGAAAAATCAGCCAAGATAATGATGCCCATGCTGTTCATCCTGCTGGTAGTGCTTGCCATTTGTTCCGTATCACTACCCGATGCAAGTGCGGGTATCGAATTCCTGCTGAAACCCGACTTCAGCAAAGTGGACGGTAATGTTTTCTTAGGTGCAATGGGACAGGCATTCTTTTCACTCAGCCTCGGTATGGGATGTCTTTGCACATACGCTTCTTATTTCAGAAATGACACCAACCTGCCTAAAACAGCACTCAATGTGGCAGGGATTGATACGTTAGTCGCCATTCTTGCCGGATTCATTATCTTCCCTGCGGCGTTTTCCGTTGGCATCCAGCCGGATGCAGGACCGAGTTTATTGTTCATCACCTTACCCAACGTATTTCAACAGGCATTCGGCAACATACCCTGGCTGGCAATCGCCTTATCCATCATGTTCTACGTTTTGCTGGCGCTGGCGGCATTGACTTCAACCATTTCCTTGCACGAAGTGGTAACAGCATATCTGCATGAGGAGTTCAAGTTTACACGAGGAAAAGCAGCCAAACTGGTTACCGCCGGCTGTATTGTGCTGGGAGTGTTATGTTCGCTGTCATTGGGCGTAGGAAAGAATTACACGATTTTCGGCCTTAACCTGTTCGATTTATTCGACTTCGTCACCGCTAAAATCATGTTGCCCTTAGGCGGGTTCTTTATCTCTATCTTCACCGGATGGTATCTGGATAAAAAGATTGTATGGGAAGAAGTCAGCAATAACGGAACTTTAAATATACATATATACAGATTACTAATCTTCATTCTGAAATATATCGCCCCAATAGGAATCGGACTTATTTTCATCAACGAATTGGGCTTCTTCAAATAAACCATAATGAAGAATCCGTTTAAAGACTTCTTATACTTCTCCCGGGGAGAAAGGCGAGGTATCCTTGTTCTCATCATTGGGATAGTCCTCATCTTTCTCTCCGGGTATATCTATTCTTTCCGGCAAAACAGCAGGCAACTTTCTGAAGAAGAATCCAGAATACAGGCTGCCGCCTTGAAAGAATACGACAACTTTATCAGTTCTGTGCGGGAACAAGAAAAAAACGAGAACAGCCGTTTCAAGAAATCGGAGAGATATAAAAAGAGAACAGTTGTATTAGCTCCTTTCGACCCTAACCGTACGGACTCCGTCACCTTCTGCCGCTTAGGTCTTCCTGCATGGATGGCAAAGAACATCTTACGTTATCGAAGCAAAGGGGGAAAGTTCCGTAAGGCCGAAGATTTCAAAAAAGTATATGGATTGACAGAAGAACGGTACCAAACGCTCTCTCCCTACATCTATTTTACGGCAGAAGACACTATAAGAAAGGCGACCTCTCTACTCACTCTTCAGCAGACACCCAAAGACAGTATTTATAAATATCCGGCAGGCACCGTGCTTAACTTAAACCATGCAGATACCACTGAATTGAAGAAAATTCCCGGCGTAGGCAGCGGCATAGCCCGGTCGATAGTGAACTATCGGCAACGTTTAGGCGGCTTCTACCGAATAGAGCAATTGCAGGAGATTCATTTGGATTATCGCCAACTGCAAGCATGGTTCACCGTTACGCCTTCTGAAATCCGACGCATCAATCTGAACCGGGTCGGCATAGAGCGCCTTCGCAACCATCCTTATATAAACTTTTACCAGGCAAAAGCCCTTGTGGAATACCGTAAAAAGAAAGGAATACTCCACAACCTCAAACCATTTGCCCTCTACGAAGAATTTACCGAAAGCGATTTGGAGCGGCTTAGCCACTATGTTTGTTTTGAATAATGAAAGGACGGACAGCTATTCCTTACAAACTTCACCGTCTTTCAGATGAATGGTACGGTCGGTGATTTGTGCCAATCCCTCATCATGCGTCACAATTACAAATGTCTGGCCCAAACGGTTACGCAAATCAAAGAACAGTTGGTGCAGTTCTTCCTTATTATGCGTATCCAAACTTCCGGACGGCTCATCCGCCAACACCACCGCAGGATGATTGATGAGCGCACGGGCAACGGCAACCCTTTGCTTCTCTCCACCGGACAACTCATTGGGCTTGTGCGAAGCGCGTTCCGCCAATCCCATGAAGTCCAATATTTCGGCAGCCGCCGCTCTGGCTTCCTGCTGTCCCACTCCGGCAATGAAAGCCGGTATCATCACATTCTCCAAAGCCGTAAATTCCGGCAACAACTGATGGAACTGAAAGACAAAGCCTATATGCTTATTACGGAAAGCAGAGAGTTCTTTCTCCTTCAGGCAATTCACCAATGTACCGTCAATCGTTACCGAACCGCTATCGGGCATGTCCAAAGTTCCCATAATCTGCAACAAAGTGGTCTTGCCCGCACCGCTGGGACCGACAATACTGACCACCTCCCCTTTTTTTATCTCCAGGTCGATGCCCCGCAACACCTGTAAACTGCCGAAACTCTTCGTTATTCCTTCTAATCGTATCATTGTTTTAGTTACTGTTTATTCCTTACGGTCATGACACATTTTATCTTTAACACATAGGTACGTTCTGACTGTTTGATAGCCCTATTACAACCTTTTAATGACGTATTCCGCAAGGTAACAGCCGAATACAGCCGGCATATAGCTTACAGTTCCGCAAGTGGACTTTTTATTCTGTTCATCTTCCGTCAACAGCACTGCCTTAGGGTCGGCTTGCTCGGTACTGAATACAACCGGAAGTTTACGTTTAATCCCCAGCTTCTGCAAACGTTTCCTCACCGCCTTACTCAATCCGCAATGATAGGTATCCCATATATCGGCAAAACGTATCTGCGTAATATCACTCTTTGCGCCCGCCCCCATACTCGACACAATCTTAATATGCCGTTTCAGTGCTTCCGCTATCAAATAGCATTTGGGAGCAAGTGTATCGATGGCATCCACTATAAAATCATATCGGGCGGCATCAAGCAGTTCGGGTATATTATCGTCTTTCAGAAATACCGGCAGCACCGTCAGCTGTATGTCCGGATTGATATCTTTGAAACGTGCCGCCAAAACCTCCGCCTTCTCCCTTCCCATAGTGGAATGCAAAGCAGGCAGTTGACGATTTATATTGGTAGGTTGCACCGTGTCCGCATCCACAATCGTCATCCGCCCCACACCTGCACGGCATATCATTTCGGCTGCATAAGCGCCTACTCCACCAAGACCTACAACCAGCACATGCGCCTGTTGCAGCCTTTCCATTTTCTCCTCTCCCAGCAAAAGCCGGGTTCTCTGTTTCCAATCCTCCATCATCGCCAACCACTAATCATTAATCACTAATCGCTTATCACTAATCACTTACTAATCTTCCTTAAACCATTTATAAACCCACTTTCCTACCTTCTCGTAATGCTGGGTTCGCCCAACTGGTCGGGATAAAGTACAATCAAACTATTATTGGAAAAATATTTGCTCAACTGTGCCGGAAGTTTCTCGAAAGAACTGTCGTAGGAGATAGAACCCCTACGCGCGCTTATCACTACCAGCAAATGGTCGTAATTCACTTGTCCGGTCAATATCAGCAAGTCCCCCCAATCATCCAGACGAGAGAAATCCGTCAAGGTCTGTCCATACTTTTTCTTCACCAATGCCTGCAACTGTACAGTTGTTTCCTCGTTTGCAAAGAAATGTACCCGGCAGCCCAACGTACCGCCCATCCGGCAAAAATGCTCCACCCACTTCTGAAAGCCTGCTTCGTATTCCGCCTTGGGAGGAACGGCTATGATGATTCGCCGTATCGTATTAATCGGAATCAGGAATTTGGCAATCATAACTTCTCGATGCAGTCCTTTCAGCAGGTTCTCGGCAAGCATACCGAAGAAAGAGTCTACAATATTGACCTTACGGTGCAAACCGATAATCACATCGGTCACCTCATATTCTTTCGCCGTATGGATAATACCCGAAGCAATATTCAAGTCATACCGTGTAATCTGGCGCAACGGCACATCGGCAGAAGCCGTAATCATGGCTGCCTTCTCCAAATACCTTTTACCGCGAAGCTCCAAACCCTCGGAAGTATTGTTGTCATTGATTACGTTCAAAGCCAACAGATTATCTTTCTGTTTGGTATCACGTATCAACAAGGACAGGTTCATCAGATATTCAATCGTATCCGGATTCGCCACCGGAATAAGAATCCTTTCCGCCTCAACCGTACGCTCCTCTTCCAGATGCGCCTCGCACATGGCAATCTTGCGTGCGGCCCTTTCCGTAATAAAGGAGCTCACCACACATGTCACAAGAATCAGCAATACCGTACCGTTCAGCACATCCTCATTCAACAAACGCTCACCGTTCGGCAAGATAATATTATAACCCACCAATACCGCCGCCAGCGTAGCTGCTGCTTGTGCATTGCTCAAGCCAAACATCAGCTCACGCTCTATGGGAGCCATTTTATAAATTTTCTGCGTCAGGCAGGAAGCGATCCACTTGCCCACCAGCGCCACAACAATCATAACGGCAGCCACCTTCAAAGCGTCTCCCTGCCCGAAGATGACATGAATATCAATCAGCATGCCCACCCCTATCAGGAAATAGGGTATGAACAGAGCGTTACCGACAAACTCCAGATGATTCATCAACGGTGATACATGCGGTATGAGACGGTTCAAGACCAGCCCTGCCAAGAATGCTCCCAAGATGCCTTCCATTCCCACGAACTCCATTAAACCCGCTCCCAGAAAAACCATGGCAAGTACGAAAATAAATTGCATCACGTTATCATCATAGCGGCGGAAGAACCAGCGTCCGATACGTGGAATGAATACATAATCAGCGCTCCGAGGAATATGACCTTAACCACCAGCCACAGCCAGAACAGTCCGCCGGACTCTCCTTTAAACAGACCGCCCACCACAGCCAGCACCAGCAATGTAAGCGTATCCGTCACAGCCGTACCGCCCACAGCAATACTTACACTGCGATGACGGGACACACCGTAACGAATTACAATCGGGTAAGCCACCAGCGTGTGCGAGGCATACATACTTGCCAGCAATATGGACGTCACGAGACTATACTTCAGCAACATCATATTGGTAACCAAGCCTATGCCTATCGGAATGACGAAAGCCAGCAATCCCAGCATCACAGCCTTTCCGCGATTCTTCTTGAAATCGCCCATATTCATTTCCAACCCTGCCAGGAACATGATATAATAAAGTCCGACCTTGCCGAACAACTCGAAACTGCTGTCGCGTACCAAGATATTGAAGCCATGCTCACCAATCACCAATCCCGCCAGAATCATACCGATGATGTGCGGTATACGCAATTTATTCAGCAATATGGGCGCAAACAATATAATAAGGAGTACAAGGAGGAATATCCATGTAGGGTCTGTTACAGGAAGTGTCAAACTGAAATTGAGCCAGTCCATACGCAGTGAGTTTTAGGTTTTGAATGCAAAATAACGAAAAAGTTTTCACTTTATGCGGTGTCATACAGCAATTTGTTATAAATTTGCAGCCAACTCTATCATTTATAGATAGATTAGAACTATTTTATAAACTAAATTAAAACAAAAGAAAAATGAAAGTAGCTATTGTTGGAGCAAGCGGAGCCGTGGGACAAGAGTTCCTGCGAGTGCTCGATGAAAGAAATTTCCCGTTGGACGAGTTAGTATTGTTCGGTTCTAAACGCAGCGCCGGCACTAAATACACCTTCCGCGGTAAACAGATCGAGGTTAAACTCTTGCAACACAACGATGACTTTAAAGGGGTTGACATTGCTTTCACTTCCGCAGGCGCAGGCACCTCTAAAGAGTATCTTGAAACAATCACCAAGCACGGCGCTGTGATGATTGACAATTCAAGCGCTTTCCGTATGGATGCCGATGTTCCTTTGGTTGTACCCGAAGTCAATGCCGCCGATGCCAAAGACCGTCCGCGCGGCGTTATCGCCAATCCTAACTGTACTACTATCCAAATGGTAGTGGCACTGAAAGCCATCGAACAGCTTTCTCATATAAAAACCGTACACGTATCCACGTATCAGGCTGCAAGCGGTGCAGGCGCCGCTGCTATGGATGAGTTGTACGAACAATATCGCCAAGTATTGGCAGGTGAACCCGTGACCGTGGAGAAATTCGCCTATCAACTGGCATTCAATCTGATTCCCCAGATTGATGTGTTCACTGAAAACGGATATACCAAGGAAGAGATGAAGATGTACAACGAAACACGTAAGATTATGCACTCCGACATCAAAGTCAGCGCAACATGTGTTCGTGTACCTGCCCTCCGCTCGCATTCGGAAAGTATATGGGTAGAGACAGAACAGCCCATCTCTATCGAGGAGGCACGTGAAGCATTTGCCAAAGGTGACGGACTGGTATTAATGGACAATCCGGCAGAGAAAGAATATCCGATGCCGCTGTTCCTCGCAGGAAAAGACCCTGTATATGTAGGACGTATCCGCAAGGACCTCACCAACGAGAACGGATTGACTTTCTGGATTGTGGGCGACCAGATCAAAGAAAGGTGCTGCATTGAATGCGGTACAGATTGCAGAGTATCTGATTAGAGAGAAAGCGCTTTAAAATTTCTCCTAATCCATAAACCGATAAGGGTGTGTCAAAAATAGAATGTCATTACTATTACAGCATTCATTTTTAACACACCCTTGACTATGTTGCTTGAGACTTTCGGTTTTTAGGTCGTTTTAAGTATATCAATAAGACACAGTTTCTGAAACCTCACTTTCTGCATTATCTTTGAATAACGAAGTCACAAAATAAACTCCCTTTTCCGATAATTTAAATGACGTTCCTTGGGTAATACCTACCAAATCGGCTTTCCGCTCTTTCCCATTATCTTTATATATAGCGTAATAAGCAACATTTGAAACCGCTCCCCAAGACAAATCAGACCCATTCAACCTGATATTGTCCGGTACCGGAGGAAGCACTGCAGCAGTTCGTCCTAAATAAGGAGGCAATACTTTCTTTCCATATATAGCCTTGACCGCATCTGCAATACCAACCTTATTTTCTACCAAGTTCTTGGCACTGTACAATACACTTCCCTTTACCTTCGGCTTTGCACTTGCCAGTTCAAACTGCTTCATTAAGTCATCTGACGATTGAAACTTACTTCCATATTGCGAATCACCAAATTTATAAATGCCATATCCTATCAATAAGTGGTTTTCATATGTATATTGCGACCATAAATCCAACCTCAGATTAAAACTGGTAGCATCATTACCTGTGGCAAAGTACAGCTGCGGAATAACCACATCCACCCAGCCTTCCTTTGCCCACGTATTGACATCTGCAAACAATGTGTTGTAATTACGCTCCATATCAGCTGCCGGACTAATAGAGAAAATCACTTCCGGACGAGTCTCAATAATAGTTTTCTGGATATTCCTAACTACGGTATTTACATTATTACGCCTGAAATCCTCGACATTCTTAAATTTATCCTTCCCATATTTTTGAAATTCCGCACCATCATTCATTGTCTCAGAAGCTTCCAATGACGGATAGAAATAATCATCCATGTGAATACCGTCAACGTCATACTTGGTAATAATTTCCTTGACAATATTTACAATCCGTTCCTGAACTTCCGGCAAAGCAGGATTATAAACTCTGATTTTCTCATAATCCTTAACCAGTTCCATGGGTATTTTGGCATCCAGTTTTGGGAAAGCAGCATTCTTATTTGCACGCGTAGCTATACGGTATGGATTTAACCAAGCATGAAACTGGATACCTCGCTTATGAGCTTCCTCAACAAGAAATCCTAAAACATCATAATCGGGTCTTACCCCTGCACTTCCTGTAATATACTTACTCCAAGGCTCATATTCCGATTCATAAAATGCATCTGCCATACCTCTGATTTGGAAAAATACCGCATTCATGTTATACCCGACCAATAAATCCAGATAATCTGTATACAACTTTTTCTGAACATCGGCATCATACTTTTCCATAGGCCAATCGAGCCCCCATACCGTAGCTATCCATACTCCTCTCAGTTCCTTTCCGGGCAGAACAGACGAAGAGGTCTGACCTTCTCCCTGAGAATGGCTACCATCATCCAAAATGCCTTCATCGTCTTTACTACATGCTGCGACCAGCACAAGTAAAATGATTATATATATATATTTCAAATGTTTCATCCTTAAATTTCTAATAAGAAAAAGCCGCCTGATAATTTTAAAATAGACGGCTTTCAAGTTGACAATATAAAAATTCAATTTAAATGTAGAAAATCAGCATATTATTCCTCTTCCTGCTTAATAGGGAACTCGCATATTACAAATCCTGATCCTGTGCGTGATGCAAACACACAAAGCTTGGCATCTTTCCCGTTCTCATCTTTTCTATATAATAATCTGTCTGCGCCAGGGCGTTTCCATTTCCACTTCCACCTAATTTAAATTGGTACAAAGGATTGTGATTGTCTCCTTCGTCAAATTTCCGCAAAGCCTCTTCTATGGTAGCTCCTTTGCTCAAATCATAAATTTCCAAAGCAATGGTTGCAGTAGATGCACTACCCTGACCAGCGGTACAAACCAACAGATAACGCTCCTCATTAAAATTGATTATCCTTGGAGCCACAGCCTCTCCTTTTATGCTCGACGCATATATTTCGCCTACAGACTCATTGACCAATGTTACAGGAATTCTGACACCCGACCATAAATACAGGTCTGTATTTCCCACTCTATATACATTGGTCACCATCGTAGCATCAGATTTTGACGGTAATACTTTAATGGCAGTGGCATCAACTGTTTTATAGCCGCTTACGGGTATTCTTAGAAAATCAGTAGCTGCATTATCACCAAAGAATATAAATCCGTTACCATTCTCATCTATATTATAAGAGGCATTATCACCATGTCTGTTTCCTGCTCCGGAGATACTTCCAACATTAATATTGGCTATCGTTTCCGGTTGGGAATCCGGTGTTTCCCAATGATAAATCTTAAGAGGAGAAGCTTTGGCACCCGACAAACTTGAAAGATATACATGACCATTACTCAACGCACCCATGTTATAAGAGAAAGTACCACCGCTAACTCCAGTCAAATCCAGCAGAATCGGATTGATTTCCCCCTTCTTCAAATCCGATACTTTAAGAAGATGAGGTTGTGTAGCTCTGCTGACAACCAATACATGTTCGCCATCATAAGAAGCACAACGGGTAGATGCAGCATCGGCATAATCACTATAAATGTTATCTCCTGAAAAATTATATACAGTAGGCTTTTCAAAATCAGCCCCATACACAGGAACTCTTTTCCGGACTTTAACAAAATATTCCTTATACCTCTTATTATTTACAATCCGAAGTATCAAAGTCTTGTCGGAAGTTTCCTCATCCATTGAGAAATCCATGACCGGAGTCTGAAGCTCCGCGCCCTCAGAAAGTTCCGCCTCAAAGCTCAAAGCTGAAAAATTAGTCTCAACATCCAAACGGGGGAAAATTAATTGTCTTATTGGCTTCATCAATTGTTCCTTCCACCACTGTTTTCCCGTCTGCCCCGGCATTAACTATCTTTATTGCTAAAAGCTCCGTATCATAAGGTGCTATATGGCTTTTAGGATAATCCTCCTCACAAGAGACAAGACTAATACCAAGCAATACAGCCATAAATCCTAAACTTTTTATTAATTTATACATAATCTCATGTTTTAATTAAAAACCATTGTTAACTCACGGATGTATCCGTCAATTCAAACTTGCCGGCCATCCCTCCGTTTGAGTAAGTGTATATCCTCTACTCTTATAATCTTCAATCTGATTAATTCCGATAGGTGAGAGATATGGGTTTACATTAGGCACATTCAAGAAGGGCAGTCGTCCTTTATTCTGTTCCGGATAGAAAAATCCTTTCATAGCAGCAGCATTAGTGCCATCATAAACGGTCAGACTTCCATCCTTGCCCATAACCCTGATTTTCCCGCTATTCTCTGATTTCAGTTCTTCGGGAACCTCATCCTTGAAATTTACCCAAGTACCTACCAGCAAATCCTGATTTCTATCGGTATCCATGTACTCCAATTTTTTCCAACGTCTCAAATCGACGATACGTGAGAATTCAAAAGCAAATTCCATTCTTCTTTCCCGTCTGATTTCCCAAAGTAACGGAGATACCGTGACATCTCTACCCGGATCATCAGGCAGAGCATCTAACTTCATGTCTGCTGTCCTGACAACACCCAACGCTTTTGCTTCCTCGGCAATCGGTCTGTTACGGATCTTGTTAATAGACTCATCTATATCAGTCTGGACAACCGCCGGCCCTCCCAATGTAGCAAGTTCCGCTTTAGCCTCAATCCAATTCAATAAAACTTCAGCATAGCGGATTACCGGATAGCCAGTCACATTCTTTTCACCCTGGAATTCCGGAGCCGGAGAACCGCCTTTTTCAATATACTCCAATGCACTCCGAGGGATAAACTTAGTTACATACAAATAACAGCTTTTAGCTCTGGGAGTCGGCTTATTGTAAAAACTTGCCTCAAATCTGGCATCTCTTGTCTTTATCAGGTTACTTAAAGTAAAATCGGCTGCATTGGCAACTGCAGAAGTTTGCCAGTCCTTACCATCCGTACAGATAAACGCCTTAATCAAATCCAAATTCGGGCCGACATCGGTAGGGTCATTCATGTTACAAGTCGATGCTATGGAATGAGTCACACCCTTATCCGCATCATAGGTACGATACAGGATACAGTCTTTCGTACTTTTCGTCGACCCGAATAAAGAGCGGAAATCAGTCACAATATCATATTTTCCACTGCTCATTACCAAGTCAGCCGCAGCAATAGCCTGCTCAAAAAATTTCTTCGCACGTTCATCATTCTTATAATAATATTTTTGCCAACTTGCTTCAAACAATGCCCATCTCGAAACAAAAGCAGCCACCACATAACGGTTCACATATTGTGCATCCCCGTCATCCAAACGGACATTCTTCATGGCAAAATCAAAATCATCATAAACGGCATCCATCACTTCATTTCTCGGAGTACGATCCTTATACAAGGCATCCTTATCCGTATTCAACACCTCTGTATCGTAATAAGGGACATCACCAAAAACATTGACCAGACGAGCATACTCCATCCCTCTGAAGAAGCGGCCTATTCCCATCCAATGATTGTATTGTTCTTCGGTCAGAATATCCTTCATTCTGGCAGACACACGATCAAGCATGACATTCGCCTTCCTTATCCAAGCAAAATTCCATGTCGGACCGGTAAATTCGCTCTGCCACATCATATCCAGACTCGTTGAGCCTTTTGATGTAGGGACAGTCCGTCCAAACTGCGTTTGGGTGGACAATCTCACTGCATCATCATTAAAAGTATAATTTGCATTAGGAGCATACGTCGTTTCATACTTCAATCCATATCCTACAAAGAAGTTGGTATAAAAGGCATTGGCATACAAACGTACCCTATCCTCACTGGTCCAGTAAGCATCATCTTCCGATGTAGTCAATGAAGGACGGTCCAGCACATCATTACAATTCGTAAACAGGAAGATGATTCCGGTTAAAATCATATATATTTTAAATCTCATAATTACTCTTTTTTAGAAGGTTAATTGAACGCCACATGATAAAGTCTTGAAAACAGGTGTGCCCATACCCGTACGTCCCAAGTTATAGTTTGAGTCAGACCTGAACATCGAATAACCTGAGATAGCCTCCGGGTCGATAGGCAATCCGTTCAGCTTGTCAAATGTAAAGAAGTTCTCTAATGACATATAGAGTCTGGCCTTGGATATATACACTTTTGAAAGAAGATTCTCCGGGAAAGTATATCCCAACGTTATATTCTTGATTCTCAGGTAAGACATATCCAGCAAATAACGTGACTGTTTCTGCATACTGAAACCAGTATTGCTTCCACCCAAATTCCATGCTCTCGGATAAAATGCATCCGTACGCTCTTCTGTCCAATAATCGGTTGTGAAGGTTTTGGGAAGAGCACCCTCTTTGGCATTATATCCGGGAATAGCCAACTGACCGCTACCCCAAATCTGACGCTTGCCGATGCCTTGGAAGAAGATTGAAAAATCAATCCCCTTATAATCCGCTCCCAAACGGAAGCTATACTCATAGCGAGGAGTAGAATTGCCAATCACAGTCTGGTCACCGGGATTACCATTCGTACCTGTTCCCGGTGTGATATAACCGTCTCCGTCCAAATCCACGAATTTAACGTCACCCGGTGCAAAAATCAATTTATTATTGTCTTCATAATGTACCTGATACACCGGATATGGGGAAGATTGTTTATTGGTAGTATGCGCTGTTCCGTTATAAATGACAGTAATTTTTTCTATTTGTCCGTCTGCTCCGTAAACAAAGTCCTCTTTTTGAAACAATCTATCTGTCACAAAACCATAAATATCGCCATATCGTCTTCCGGTAGAATAGGTTGTCCCTAATTTACGGTCTTCCCATGGAGTCAGATAGTCCGCGCCTTTGGTTATATAGGTAGTTGCATCGGAAATAGAAGCCATAACATTAATTCCCAATCCATTGGAAAAACGATGGGTAAAATCAGCCGACAACTCCCAACCTTTGGTTCTCAAACTGCCGTAATTACCTTTAGGAGCTGTAGCACCAAGTGTCACCGGCAAGCTTTCTCCTTCAATAATCATGTTTTTCGTATCCCGACGATACCAATCGAAAGTTACTCCGAATTTATTCTTAAAGAAACGCAGGTCTACTCCAAAATCCAAAGTCTCAATCTCTTGCCAACTGATATCACTGTCCACTAACGAAGGAGTACCGTACAAAGGCATCTTATTACCGCTTCCGTCCAGCCATGACGATTGGCCGTCAGCCAATATGGCTTTGTACAAGGTATTGGATACCGTCTGGTCACCAATACTACCCCATGAAGCCCTAAACTTACCAAAGCTCAAAATATTTTCAACCGGTTTCATGAAACTTTCATTGGTAAACACCCAACCGGCAGAAAAAGAAGGGAACCAACGCCACTGCAAATTCTTCGGAAATTTAGATGAACCATCCCTACGTATATTAGCTTCTAAGAAATATCTGTCTTCGAAAGAATAATTCAGACGTCCGAAGAAACCTAATTGAGCTTCCCAATTGCGGTCTCCTTCAATGAACTGGTCACCGGATGCCAATGGAAATTGCGGGTTTGTCAAATCAATAAGATTTGTTTTCCACCCTTTATGCGAACTCCATTTACTGGTAACCCTGTTCATACCCACCATAAACTTAAAGGCATGCTCTTTTTCAGCTCCCAATTGCAGGTTATAGGTGGTATAAATATTGAACGTATTATTATCTACCGATTTATTCTGATAGCCGACCTGACTAGCTCCCGGACCCGAACTGTTATAATATTTTTCTACAGGGAAACGGTATGCCGGCATACCTCCCGTGTCTACTCTTTCGCCTTGTTCATTGACAAAGACCTGACTGCCGTTCTCTATCCACGCCGTAGGCGCATACCATGTAGCACCGGCCTCGTATTGGGTTACAGACGAATTTGTTTCCGAAGTTTGTCTGTCGTAAGTATAATCAAATTTAACATCCCAATTCTTCGTAATATTCAATGTAAAACCCAGGTTAACGTTATAATATTTATTTTGCAGATTATCTGTATTTGATGCAGCCATTTCATACGACGGCTCTTTCAAAGGATTGCCATGTTCTGTCACTCCCATCGGAAACAATGGGCTCCAACGATACATATACAACCAAGGGTCAGCAGAAGTATTACCAATACCCGGATAACGTTTATTACGGTCGGAATAGATAGAGCTGGCTCTCACTGTAAGATATTTATTCAATTCCGATGTTACACTGACCGATGCATTATATCGTTTAAAGTCGTCCTTCTTGGCAGTCTTGGACATACCACTCTGATCCAAATACCCCAATCCTATATTATAGCTGGTCTTGCCGCTTTTACCATTTACCGATAAATTATGGCTCATGGTCGGAGCCCAGTTCCTGACCATAGCTTTAGCCGCATCATAAAGTCTATATCCATATTTATCTTTTCCGTCATAATACCAGTCGCGACCATATACTACCGGATCATTCCATTTTACCTTTCCTCCATACTGTTTCTGCCATTCTATGGCTTTCTCCAGGCTTTCGGGACTAATACGCCAAAAGCCACCCGCCGGCATCGGTTCTCCTCTGTTTATTTGAGCATCCAATGTGTACTGCAAGGCTTCAATTCCACCAATTTCAATGCTTTTGGCAGGATCTTGCCAAGAAAAGTTATTGGAATAGCTAACTTCAAATTTATCTGTTTGCGCTCCCGATTTAGTTGTTATCAAAATAACGCCAAACGCAGCTTTTGAACCATAAATAGAAGATGAAGCTGCATCTTTCAATACGGAAATAGACTGGACATCGTTGGGATTAACCATCTGAATACTTGGAATTTCCACGTTATCCAACAAAATAAGCGGAGTATTATTTCCCGAAATGGATCCAATTTGACCGCGAATTTTAATCAAAGGGTCCGAACCGATTTCTCCCGTTGGAATTGTAATATTAACACCCGGCACTGAGCCTTGAAGTCCACGACCGATATCCGCAATAGGACGACTGTCCAATGTTTTATTTACGTCGACTGTTGCAACTGCACCTGTTAAATTAGCTTTCTTTTGAGTTCCATAACCCACCACAACAACTTCCGAAAGTAACTCGCTATCCTCTTTTAAAACAACCTTTACCGTCTTGGTTGCTTTTACCTCTTGAGTTTGATAACCAACGAAAGAGATTTGTAAGGTTGAACCCGGCTTTACATTCAATGTAAACTTTCCGTTAATATCAGTTATTCCACCATTTGTCGTACCTTTCTCTACCACACTAGCTCCGATAACCGGTTCTCCGTTTACATCTACAACCAAACCATTGACTATTTGAGTTTGCAACTGTTCTGTCACTCTCAAAGAACCGTCAATGGTAGTCTGAGTAGCTATCACATTTCCACTGCTTAATAGCAAGGTGCTGATTGCTACTACCGTGAGGATCTTTTTATTAGACAATCCTCTTTTTCTGCAATCTTCATTCATAAGTGATTGATGATTTTGTTAATTAAAAATAGTTTTTTCCAAAAATGGTAAGATAGAAATTAATAAGAGTGGGATAGAATCACCCAAACTCTTGTGTTTTCACTTTTCCATAGGCATTTCTCAATTTAAGGGTTCATAAATGGTATGTTGTATCTCTTTTCTCTCTAAAATTCCAAGTCCACCGGGAACTTAGACAAAACGTTTTATTTACAATAATGGCATCAGGAAATATTAAATGCTTGAATAGCAGTTTCTTTTATTTTCTTTCGTATCAGTTAACCTCTACGATTGCAAGTAGTAATTCGTTAAACCTTGGTTGCCCTTTCGTTAGACCATGGGTTTATCCTTTCGTTAAACCTTAGTCTAACGAAAGGGCAACCAAGGTCTAACGAATTAAAAATAAACAATCAACTGCTTATTTATAACAGATGCACAAATAGTTATCAGCTTACAACTATTTTATTTAAAAAGACTGTTCATTATGAGGAATACCATCTATGTAGTAAACTTTTTGAAGAATTATCGCAAGAATATTAAAAATAACTATATATTTGTATTCAATTCTAAAACTAATTAGCTATGAAACTGATTGCGGAAAGTGGTTCTACAAGAACTGAATGGGCACTGGTTGAAGACAACCACTTGATACAGCGTGTTTTTACCGAGGGATTGAATCCTTTTTTTCAAACAAGAAGAGAAATTAGCCGGAGTGTACGTTTAGGATTACCCGATATTTTTTTCAAAAAGAAATTGGAACAAGTATATTATTATGGAGCCGGATGCACCTCTTATGAAAAAAAGAATATATTGGGTGCATCCTTAGTAGCACAATTCAAGACCCCTATTCAGGTTGAAAGTGACCTGCTTGCAGCGGCACGCGGTCTGTTTAAATGCGAAGCCGGCATTGCCTGTATCTTGGGAACTGGCTCTAATTCATGCTTTTATGACGGAAAAATAGTAGTCAAGAACGTCAAGGCAGGTGGTTATATCTTGGGCGATGAAGGCAGTGGAGCTGTATTAGGCAAAATGTTTCTGTCCGATGTGTTAAAAGGCTTGGCACCTAAGGATGTAATGGCCGATTTTTTTGAAAAATTTCGTATCAGTTCTAATGAAGTAATGGAATCGGTATATAACCGTCCTTTCCCAAACCGTTTCCTCTCAACGATTTCTTACTTCTTGGCAGACTATACAAACGATGACTATGTATTTGAACTGATAACTAATAATTTAAGAGGATTTTTCACTCGTAATGTCTGTCAGTACGACTATAAGAATTATCCCATCAGATTTGTTGGCTCATTAGCCTATAGCTATGCGGACATCTTAAGGGAAGTTGCCGGTGAATTTGGAATTGAACTGGACGTAATTGAAGAAACTCCAATGAATGGACTGATAGAATTTCATTCTTTAAATATAGAAGAACCTTAAACCATTTATATAATAATGTATATAGGAAAAGAATTTGCAAATTTTAAAGTATAAGACTAAAAAAAAGCAAATATATGTTCTTGATATTGAATAATAATATATCTTTTTTGTTCCGTATGAAGTATGCAAGTTCTTCATCACCCTTTGTTAATAATAGAATTTATCTCTTAAAGCAATCGATAAAGTTAATAAATTGACTGATAATCAATATATACCAAGTTCCCGGTGGACTTAGAATTTTAGAGAGAAAAGAGATACAACATACCATTTATGAACCCTTAAATTGAAAAAAATGCCTATGAAGCAATGAAGAAACTTAGAGGATATACAGTTCATTTTACCTCTTAATCCTCCCTTTTTTTTTTTACCTAACTGAAAAACTATTTTTATTAACAACAAAATCATCAATCACTTATGAATGAAGATCGCAAAAAAAGAGGAATTAAAAATCATAAAATCCTCATGACAGTGGCTATCTGTGCACTGTTTCTTGGCAGCAGTAACACTTTTGCTGCCCGATCTACTTCCCATGAAAACCATGGCGTAACAGAGCAGATGCAGTCTGTCGCTGTAAATGTTTTAGTAGTAGATGCCCAAGGCGAGCCTATCATTGGCGCCAACGTTGTAGAAAAAGGTACTACCAATGGCGGCATTACGGACATCAATGGAAAAATCAGAATGAATGTTAAAGCAGGAGCACTTTTACAGATTTCTTTTGTAGGGTATACCACTCAAGAAATAAAGGCCACTCCTAATCTACGGGTAGTGTTGAAAGACGACACTGAATTATTGGATGAAGTAGTAGTCGTAGGTTACGGCTCACAGAAAAAAGAGAACCTGACAGGAGCAGTCGCTTCCGTTAACGTGAATCAGACATTGGAAGGACGTCCTATTGCCGATATCGGTCGTGGTTTGCAAGGTACCACTCCGGGCTTGTCCATCCAAGTACCAAGCGGCGAAGTCGGTTCTGACCCGATTATTAAGATACGTGGACAAATCGGTTCCATCGAAGGAGAAGCTACACCTTTGATTTTGCTCGACAACGTAGAAATACCTTCTATCCAAATGGTCAATCCCGATGATATAGAAAGCATTTCTGTACTGAAAGATGCTGCATCTGCTTCTATTTACGGTGCGAAAGCAGCATTCGGCGTAGTATTGATTACAACGAAAAAAGGCGCCAAGAGTGATAGGGTCAATGTTTCTTATCAGGGCAATCTCTCTTTCCAAAACATGGCAAAAGAGATGAAAATGGGACAGTTCAATGCTTTGGAATACAGCGTAGAAGCAATGAAGCGCTCCGGAAAAACAGCCACCGGCGGTATTTCATTCTTTATGACAGAATCCGGATTGGAGCGTGCCCGCGAATGGCAAAACAAATATGGCGGCAAGTTAGGTCCCGACGACCCTTATGTATATGGGCGAGACTGGTATGTGGATGCCAATGGACGAAATATCGGTCTGAGAACTTTCGACCCGTATGATTATATGATACGCGAATGGGCACCGACTCACTCACACAACGTTTCAATCAACGGCAAAAGTGGCAAGACAACTTACAACATCGGCTTAGGCTATCTGCATCAGAACGGTATGATGAAGCCTGCCAAGAAAGACGATTTTACACGCTACAACGCATCCGTACGTTTAAGCACCGAAATCAACAAATACCTGACTATACGTGCGGGTTCTATCTTCTCCTCACGTGACAAGAGATACCCTTATTCTACCTCATCCACTACTGCCGACCCGTGGCTGTACTTGTATCGCTGGGGTCCTAACATGCCGTTAGGTGTCAATGAAGACGGAAACGACTTGCGCAGTCCGTGGTCTGAAACAAAACAAGCCAATACAGCTTCACAAGTAGATAATTACCTCAACATAAGCTTGGGTACAACCGTAAATGTGACCAAAGACTGGAAATTTGATTTTGACTATACATATGCCAACGAAACAGGAGTTATCAAGAAACCCGGAACACGATATAGCGCAGCAAACGCATGGAGTGCCGGTGTGCCGAGAACCGATGCCAACGGCAATCAGATTTATGTAAACAACCTGGGACAACAAGTAGACGCAGCAGCCGAAGGTGCAATGCCCGCATACAAACTTCCGTATGAAGAATATACTCCCCATGGTTCAAATCCCGACCATATCTACAGAAAATCTTCGGGAGCACGTCGCCATACCTTCAATGCAACAACCGATTACAACTGGCAAATAAACGACGATAACAACTTCAAGTTTCTGCTTGGTATGAACCTGGTGACTTATGACTATGAAGACAACTGGTCACAAATTACAGATTTGACAGATATCACCAACCCGCAGTTTGACCTCGCAGTTGGCACTCAGACCGCAAGCGGAAACCAAAAATGGGAAGGTCAAATGGGTTACTTCGGTCGTATCAACTATAATTACAAAGAAAAGTACCTGTTGGAAGCCAATTTACGTTATGACGGTACATCCAAGTTCCCCTCTGGTATGAAATGGCGTTGGTTCCCTTCATTCTCAGCCGGTTGGCGCTTAAGTGAAGAAGCTTTTATGGAATGGGCAAAACCCGCATTGAACTCATTGAAGCTTCGCGGTTCATGGGGTATCATTGGCGACCAAACCGTAGATAACGGCTTGTATGTATCCTCTCTCGGCACAGGACAAGTAAACTGGCTGGGTGCCGATGGTCAGAAATTATTCTATCGCGGTACTCCTTCTGCCGTTGCTTCTTCTATTACATGGCAGGACATAGCCACACTCGACTTGGGATTTGATGCGCGTTTCTTCCACGGCGATTTCGGTGTAACATTCGACTGGTATCAACGCGATACACGTAATATGATTGTACCGGGTTCGGGCATTGCCTATACATTCGGTGCAGCCGCTCCCAAAGGCAACTACGGTTCTTTAAGAACACGCGGCTGGGAAGTTTCATTGGATTACAACCACCGTTTCAACAACGGATTAGGCATTAATGCCATGTTCACGTTGTCTGATGCCCAAACTGAAATTACAGAATACAGTGATACGCGTTTAATCAGCGATTATTATGTAGGCAAGAAATATGGCGAAATATGGGGCTACAGAACAGAACGTTTGTATCAGAAAGATGATTTCGTATATGACAATAACGGCGAACTGGTTACTGTATGGGCTTTGAACGGAAAAGAAGTAGCAGCAGGAACTCCGGGTGCTAAAGAAATGAACAAACTGAAAGACCCGAACGGAGTATATCAGGACTTCCTGCAATCCGGTGACTTCAAATTTGGTCCGGGCGACGTAAAATATGCCGACTTGAATGGAGACGGAAAACTGGGTAATGGCGCCGGCACTGTAGAAGACCCGGGCGATAAGGAAATAATTGGTAATGAAACACCGAGATTTGAATACGGTATCCGTCTGGGCGCAGATTATAAAGGCTTTGACTTTTCTATCTTTATGCAAGGTGTAGGCAAACGTCAGATATGGGGTAACGGTTTCCTTGCCATTCCCGGTTATAATACTGCCGACGGTGCTATTCCTGACGCTATCGCAAGTGACTACTGGACTGAAGAGAACACAGGAGCTTTCTATGCACGCCCATGGAACCAATCCGGATCGAACGATGCTTACAACTATTACAAACAGTCACGCTATCTGCTGGATATGTCTTATTTCCGCATCAAGAATATCACATTAGGTTATTCTCTTCCGGAAAATATCATAAAGAAAGTACGCATGCAAAAGGCACGCATCTATCTGGCGCTGGAAAACTTCTTTACATTTGACAACCTGAACGGACTTCCTATTGATCCGGAAGCAATCTCCGGTTACTCCATGTTCAATGCAGAGAACTATAACAGCGGCCGTACCGGTGTAGGAACCCCGACTTTCAAGAGTGTGTCAGTAGGTGTACAATTGAACTTCTAATAAACTGAATTATATGAAAAAATATATATTTGCTTTACTTTCTGCCGCAACCTTTATGACAAGCGGGTGCGACTCTATCCTGGAACGTCCGGAATTGACAAAGCCACTGGACGAAACGTATGGAAAGACAGATAACGAATACCGACTCTATGTCAACGAAGCATACCCCGTTTATTTTGTGGGTTACAACAATAGCTGGGGCAGCGCATACGCTCCTTTAAGAGGATACAATTTTTCTGATGACAATGCTTCATCCGGAAAACAGACCTCTTTTGAGAATACCGTTCCCACCAGCCGCGGAAGTTACAACACCAGCGACCTCGCCAACTCCTGGATTTCCCAATACGCAGCCGGCAACTGGAACTTTGCCTGGGTACGCAAATGGAATATAATGATTGACAAACTGGAGAAGTATAAAAGTGCGCTGGAAGAAGAAACCTATAACCACTGGATGGGAGTAGCCCGATTCTTCCGTGGATTTGAATACTGCCGTCTGGTAGAAACTTTTGGTGATGTACCCTATTATGGAAAATCCATTAGCGATGCAGATACCGATGAAATGTATAAAGACCGCACGCCACGCAACGAAGTCATGGAACATGTGTACAATGACTTTGACTTTGCATTAAATAATATCCGTGAAAATGACGGAGCCCAATATCTGAACAGATTTATTGCAGCCGGTTTCGTCAGCAGACTGATGTTATTCGAAGGAACTTGGCAGAAATATCATAAGAACGATACTGAACTTGCAAAGAAGTATCTGACTATGGCCAAGGAAGCAGGAGACAAGGTATTAGGAAACAGCCAATGGCAGATTTCCGGTGATTTCAAAAGTCTGTTCGGCTCAACAGACCTAAGCAGCAATAAAGAGGTACTGATGTACAGACACTATGATGCCGGAGTCAACGTAACTCACTGTGTGGCTTCTTACTCCAACGGTACGGAAAGCCAAGGTGGCGCAACATTGGCATTAGCCAAATCATTCATCTGCAATGACGGTAAGGTGTACAAAAAATCAACTGTTGCCGGAGCAGACGAACTTGATGTCAAGAACATGGCCAAAACTCGTGACCCGCGTTTTGAAGCTACATTCTGGGATGAACCTCGTATCCAGGCAGGTACCTTGCTTTATAGCTGGAAATTCATTGACCGTGTAGGCCCGACCTATTTTGGCAAGACTTATCCTCCTCAATATAAAAGTATAACTAATACCAATGATTATCCGGTAATGCGACTGGCAGAGGTCATGTTAAACTGGCTGGAGGCCAAAGCCGAACTGGCTTTGATGGGCGGTGACCCTATCATTCAAGATGACATCGAAAAAACAATCAACCAAATCCGCAAGCGTCCTCTCGATGAAACGGCAATAAAAAAAGGCTTGCAACAAACCGCACCTATGATGTTAAGTGACATCACTGCCGACTTCGACCCAGATAGAGACAAAGGCAATTTGGTAGCAGGAGATTACGAAGTAGATCCGCTGATTTGGGAAATCCGCCGCGAACGCCGCATGGAGTTTGTATACGAGCACTCCCGTTTGCTTGATTTGAAACGTTGGAAGAAACTGCATTATATGAACAACAAAACATATCCGGACACAATGCTCGGCTTATGGGTGAACCTTGCGGAAGAACTGCCCAATTATCTTGAAGAAGACAACATAGGCATCACCACCGTAGCAGTTCCCGATGGTAACGGATATAAATACATAGTCTATGACGGAACCAACGCCGATGAGATGACAGGTTTCTATGTACCGGAAGCAGCCGAAGCAAGAGACGATTTCAGCGATCGTTCATATCTGGCTCCGGTAGGAGAAGCTCAAATCAACGAGTACAATGCTAAGGGATATAAATTGACACAAACCGTTCTCTGGTAACAGAAAAAAGCATAACTCACAACAAGAGGTGTATCAAGAACGAAAGTTTTTCTTCTCGATACACCTCTTTCCTATATATACTTGAATACCAGACAAGAGTGTTTGGTTGTAATTGTAAATTAATAATTATAATACTAAATATTCCCAAATAAGTGTTTTTGATATTAAAATAAAAAGTATCTTTGTTCCATACAAATTCTCCTTAAGTAATACTATTATGAAAAAACTGCTACTATTAACCATCCTGCTATGTAGCTCATTACTGTGTCAGGCACAAAAAGAGCGCATTGTCTTAGGCGATGAACAAACTTCAGAGTATTTTCCAATCCTGAAAGGAAAACGGATTGCAATCTTCTCCAATCACACCGGAATGGTGGGAGACAAGCATTTACTGGACATACTGCTGGAAAACAAATTCAATGTAGTAGCTATTTTTTCACCCGAACACGGTTTTCGCGGAGATGCGGATGCAGGAGAGCACGTATCCAGTTCGGTCGACAAGAAAACGGGTGTCCCCATCCTTTCTCTTTACGACGGGAAAGACAAGAAACCGAGCGAAGCATCCATGAGAAAATTTGATATATTGGTTATTGACATCCAGGATGTAGGCTTGCGGTTCTATACCTATTATATAACAATGTGCCGGCTGATGGACGCCTGCGCCGAGTACAACCGCAAGGTATTGTTGCTGGACCGCCCCAATCCGAACGGACATTATGTGGACGGCCCGATACTGGACATGAAATATAAATCCGGTGTAGGTTGGCTGCCGATTCCCGTGGTGCACGGCATGACGCTGGGCGAACTGGGCCTGATGGTAAACGGCGAACGCTGGTTACCGGCCTCACGCGTGTGCGACCTTACCGTCATACCCTGCAAGAATTATACGCACCAGACAAAATACACATTACCCATCCCCCCCTCTCCCAACCTGCCGAACATGAAAGCCGTCTATCTGTATCCGGCTACCTGCTATTTTGAGGCCACTCCCGTCAGTCTGGGCAGAGGAACTTCACTCCCGTTCCAGGTATACGGACATCCCAATATGACAGGCTATGATTACAGTTTTACGCCCAAAAGTGTTCCCGGCGCCAAAAATCCGCCCCAACTGAACAAGCTATGCCACGGCGTAAACCTCAGTAATATGAGCGATGAAGAGATTTGGAAGCGCGGTGTGGATCTGAGCTACGTAATTGACGCTTATAAGAACCTGAACATAGGCGACCACTTCTTCCGTCCGTTCTTCGAATTGCTGGTAGGAACAGACTATGTCCGCAAGATGATAATAGAAGGAAAGAGCGCCGAAGAAATCAAAAGCCGCTGGAAAGGCGATGTGGAAAAGTTCAAGGAACAGCGTAAGCCCTATTTGCTTTATCAAGAATGATTATTCATACAAACCGGAACCTATTAACCAGTAAACACTAATACCCAATCAATACAATGAGCCCGTTATCCGTTATCATCACCATTGCAGCCTATTTTGCAATACTCTTCACAGTTTCTTACATTGCCGGCAGAAAAGCAGACAATGCAGGTTTCTTCGTGGGCAACCGCAAATCGTCCTGGTATGTGGTGGCATTTGCAATGATTGGCTCCAGCATATCCGGAGTAACGTATGTATCTGTACCCGGCATGGTTGCTGCAAGTAACTTCGGCTATCTGCAAATGGTACTGGGATTTATTGCGGGACAATTAATCATCGCCTTTGTTCTGACCCCCTTATTCTACCGGATGAATTTGGTTTCCATTTACGAATATCTGGAGAACAGGTTCGGCATGTCCTCATACCGTACAGGAGCCTGGTTTTTCTTCATCTCCAAAATGCTTGGAGCGGCAGTACGGCTGTTCCTCGTCTGCCTGACATTACAACTGCTGGTATTCGAGCCATTCGGATTACCTTTTATTCTGAATGTAGCCATCACCGTAGCTTTGGTATGGCTGTACACTTTCCGCGGAGGCGTAAAGTCGCTCATCTGGACGGACTCTTGAAAACGTTCTGCCTTGTGGTATCGGTTGTATTGTGCATCTGTTATATAGCTTCCGACCTTAATTTGTCTTTCACCGGTATGCTCGGTACAATTGCCGACAGCGATATGTCCCGCATATTTTTCTTCGACGATGTCAACAGCAAGCAATACTTCTTCAAGCAGTTCTTTGCCGGAGCATTTACCATGATAGCCATGACCGGATTGGATCAGGACATGATGCAGCGCAACCTCAGCTGCAAAAATTTCAAGGACTCACAAAAGAACATGATTACCAGCGTCATTTCGCAATTCTTCGTCATTCTGTTGTTTCTGATGCTGGGTGTACTGCTCTACATATTTGCCGGCAGCCAAGGAATACAAGTGGAGAAAAGTGATGAACTTTTCCCCTTAATTGCTACAGGAAATTACTTCCCCACCGTTGTAGGCATCCTGTTTATTATCGGACTGATTTCTTCGGCTTACTCGGCAGCAGGCTCCGCACTGACAGCCCTTACTACATCCTTCACCGTAGATATTCTCGGCACAAGAGGAAGGACGGAAGAGGAAATTGTAAAAATCCGGAAACGGGTACACATAGGAATGGCCGTAATAATGGGTATTACGATTTTTGTATTCAACCTGCTGAACAATACCAGTGTAATCGATGCCGTATATATTCTGGCAAGCTACACCTATGGTCCTATCTTGGGACTGTTTGCTTTCGGCATCTTCATGAAGCAGCAGGTACGGGACAAATACATACCGTTAGTGGCCATCGTCTCCGCTTCTTTGCTTCATCCTGCAAAAGAACTCGGAAGCATGGTTCAACGGTTATCAGTTCAGCTATGAGCTGCTTATATTCAATGCACTGTTCACCTTCACCGGACTCTGCATACTGATAAAGAAAGGCAAAAAAAACATTTAACTTAATACATCATCATCATGAGTGTAAGACTCCACTTTTTGTTCAGCATGCTTGCCACCGCCCTTATCCCCCAAACGGGCGGTGCGCAAGAGCTTCCGACAGAAACCCGCCGGGAAATAGGCAAGTTTCTGGATGCCACTGCACGAAAAGAAATATCCGTAGGACATATCACCGTTGACTCTGTTGCCATAAACGGCAACACCTTGCAACTCTTTGCCAACATGAACTGCTCCTACATTCCTTTCCGTGAGGACAATGTAGCCGAAATTTATAAAGGTATCAACGCCTTGTTGCCCACCGAATTTGCAAAGTACAGGCTACAGCTACGCACCAACAGACATAGTATCGAAGAACTGATTCCTCAGGCGTTGCGTTCGAAAAAAGACAAAAAGGCTCGTACATTCAGCCAGGATGTAGAAAAGCCTCTGGTAACCAAAGTTTCCAGACCTTATACTCCAACCAACGGACTGCAAAACCGTCATATTGCCTTATGGCAAAGCCACGGTTTTTACTACGAACCGAAACTCAACCGCTGGGAGTGGCAACGTGCCCGCTGTCTGCAAACCGTGGAAGACCTGTATACACAGAGTTTCGTATTGCCCTACCTTGTTCCGATGCTGGAAAACGCCGGAGCCAATGTACTGCTTCCGCGTGAACGTGACTGCCAGACTGCCGAAATTATTATCGACAATGACGGTTGCCTTAACACCGGCTCTACCTATGCCGAACGTACCGCTGACAAGGTATGGCAGCAAGGCACAGGAAAAGGTTTCGCACATCTTCGCCCGCAATACATAGATTTTGAGAATCCTTTTAAAGAAGGTACATTCCGTATCGCAGAAACCGTCAAAAAAGGAAAAGAAAGCACGGCCGAATGGATTCCCGAAATACCTCAAAACGGACAATATGCAGTCTATGTATCCTATCAGACTGTTCCCAACAGCAGTGACGATGCCCTTTATACCGTTTATCATAAAGGCGGGGTATCCCAATTCAAAGTCAACCAGAAAATGGGGGGCGGCACTTGGGTCTATCTGGGAACTTTCGGTTTTGATGCCGGAAAAAGCAATGCCTGCAAGGTGACTCTGAGCAACCGTTCTGCCAAAGCCGGACAAACAGTCACAGCCGATGCCGTAAAGATTGGCGGCGGCATGGGAAACATTGCCCGCCGCATCTCTGAGGAAGGGGCAACCGATAATTTGAAAAGCTCCGACAAAACTGTCAACGCATCAGATGCAGCAAAGAATATACCGGCAGCATATCAACCGTCCTATATCACCGAATACCAAAAGAGCGGTTATCCACGTTTCTGCGAGGCCGCCCGTTACTGGATGCAATGGGCCGGCATTCCGGACAGCGTATATTCCGAAAGCCACGGAAAGAATGATTACACGGATGATTATAAAAGCCGTGGAATATGGGTGAACTACCTGGCGGGCGGTTCTGCCGCCAACCCCACGGAAAAGGGGTTGAATATTCCGATAGACCTGGCGTTTGCCTTCCACTCGGATGCAGGAACTACCCTTAACGACTCTATCATCGGAACACTCGGCATCTATCAGACCGATGCCTACAACGGCGTATTTGCCAATGGGGCATCACGCTATTTGTCTCACGACCTGACAGACCTGATCCAATCCAATATCGTACGCGACATCCGCACACTGTATGAACCCCGATGGACTCGCCGCGGCAAATGGAATCAATCATACTATGAAGCCCGCGTTCCACGCGTACCGACCATGTTACTTGAGTTGCTTTCTCACCAGAACTTTGCCGATATGCGTTACGGTATCGACCCGCGCTTCCGATTTACGGTAAGCCGCGCTATTTACAAAGGGATGTTGCAGTTTCTCTGTTCGCAATACCGTATGGATTATATAGTACAGCCCTTGCCTGTAGACCACATGGCATTGCGCATGATCGGTGAAAATGAAATCGAGTTGAGCTGGAAAGCTGTAAACGACCCGCTGGAACCGACAGCCGCTCCCGAGAAGTACATCGTTTATACGCGTATCGGCAACGGTGACTTCGACAACGGCACAGTAGTGGATAAAAACAGTTACCGCACCGTTCTTCCCGCCGGTATCGTATGCAGCTATAAGGTAACCGCCCTCAACAAGGGTGGTGAGAGCTTCCCTTCTGAAATTCTTTCGGCAGGACAGGCTTTCAACAGCAAAGGTGCAGTATTGGTCATCAACGGATTCGACCGCATCAGTGCTCCCGCCGATTTTGTAGCCCCTGCACCTGCCGACACGCTACTTGCAGGTTTTCTAGACGATTTGGACCATGGAGCGCCTTATATCAAAGACATCAGCTACATCGGAAAGATGAAAGAGTTCCGCCGTTCCATCCCCTGGATGGACGATGACGCATCCGGTTTCGGCGACTGCTACGGCAACTACGAAACACAGGTTATCGCCGGAAATACATTCGACTATCCGGCAGTGCACGGGAGCTGCCATACTGAAGGCCGGTTACTCCTTCGTTTCATGCAGTGATGAAGCTGTTGAAAGCGGACAAGTTGTCCTGAACGACTACACATACACCGACCTTATTCTCGGCAAAGAGTGCCAGACCAAGATAGGCAGAGGCGGAATAAAGCCTTTGGAGTTCAAGACATTCAGCAAACCGATGCAAGACTGTATTACAGCTTACTGCAGCCAAGGCGGCAATATCCTTATATCAGGCGCCTATGTAGGAACCGACTTATGGGATAACCGCCTGATTCCCGCCAATGAAGAAGACAAGAAATTTGCTACGGAAGTTCTGAAATATAATGGCGTACAGGACAAGCCGCCACAATGGGTAAAGCAAAGTGCGTAGCTTCCCCTTTCCCTTCTCTTTCGGGAAACTATACTTATCATAATGAGCTTAATTCGGATTCTTACGCAGTGGAGTCCCCTGACGCCATCGAGCCTGCTACGAAAGAAGCGTATACCATAATGCGCTATTCGGAGAATAACCTGAGTGCCGGAATTGCCTATCAGGGCGAATATAAGACATGCGTCTTAGGATTCCCTTTCGAATCGCTTCGCACGGCAGAAGAAAGAGCATCTCTAATGGACGCTATTCTGACATTTTTCAACAGCAGTACCAAGAAATAAAGAATAATTTATAAAACCAATCATCATTTATGAACCGAAGACTATTCACCAGCGTCCTGTTTGCCTGCCTGCTACCGTTTATGGTGCAGGCACAACAGGCCGTGTTCCGCTTCGCACAACTGACGGACATCCACTTAAGTCCGAACAACCCCAATCCTACGGAAGATTTATTGCGTTCCATTGCACAAATTAATGCAACCGACAGCATCGATTTCGTATTGGTGACAGGAGACATTGCCGAAGAGGGCGACCGCACCACCATGGAAAAAGTAAAATCATGTCTCGACCTGCTGAAAGTGAAATACTATGTAGTGCTGGGTAACCATGAAACCAAATGGAGCGATTCCGGCTGTACTGCCTTCGGAGAGATATTCGGCGGCGAACGGTTTGAATTCGAACACAAAGGCTTTTTGTTCCTCGGTTTTAATTCAGGCCCGCTGATGCGTATGGCATACGGCCATGTTGTCCCTCAGGATATCCGCTGGATGACGGAAACGATGGAGTGGTACAATGCCGGCAATTCCCGGCCGGACAAACCTGTAATACTTGTTACCCACTATCCGATGACGGAAGGCGATGTGGACAACTGGTATGAAGTGACGGATGCCGTGCGACCATACAACATACGCCTGTTTATAGGCGGACACTACCACCGCAACCGTGACTTGCGCTATGACGGCATTCCGGCGTACTGATGCGCAGCAACCTGCGCGACAAGGATGAAAAGCCGGGCTACGGCATTTATGAGATTACAGAAGATTCCATCCTCGTTTATACACAACGCATCGGAGAACCGAAAAGACAATGGGCCGCATTCTCGCTAACGGATTCATACTATGACCGTAATGGGAAAGCCGAAAAATATCCCGACTTCTCCGTAAACAAAGAGTATGCACAAGTACAAGAGCAATGGATAGTGCAAACCGGAGCCGGCATCTACTGTTCACCGGCAGTAGAAAAAGACAAAGTATTCGTTGGCGACGATCTGGGACGCCTCACTGCCTATGCCCTTAAAAACGGCAAGAAACAATGGAGTTTCCAATCCGGAAAGAGGATTGTCGGAACACCTGCCGTAAGCAAAGGAATTGTCGTATTCGGTTCCGCCGATTGTAAGATATATGGTCTGGATGCCCAAAACGGTAATCTGTTATGGACAGTAGAAGCTGCCGAACCTGTATTGGGAGCAGTGACAATAGAGAACGGCATTGCCTATATCGGTGCCAGCGACCACACTTTCCGTGCCGTAAACATTCGTACCGGAGAGGTGAAATGGGCTTTTGCAGGCGTAAGAGGCTACATCGAGACCAAACCTTTGGTAACGGACAATAAAGTTATCTTCGGCGCATGGGACAATACCTTATACGCTTTAAATAAAGCAGACGGCAAGGAATTATGGAAATGGACAGGCGGACTGACGCGCATGCACTTCTCCCCTGCCGCCGTATGGCCGGTGGCAGCCGATGGGAAGGTATTCATTACCGACCCGCAACGTGCCATGACCGCCATTGACATAGAAACGGGCAATACCGTATGGCGTACTTCCAATCCATGGTACGTGAGACAATAGGACTGTCCGAAGACAAAGAACGTATTTACAGCAAGACCATGAACGACAGTATCGTATGTTACTCCACCAAAAGTAACCAACCGCACAAACTGTGGGCATCCAATGTAGGCTTCGGCTACGAGCATGCTCCTTCCATGCAGGTAGAAAAAAACGGAGTCGTATTCGGAAGTACCAAAGAAGGACTTATCTTCGCGCTGGAAGCCGCGACTGGCAAAGTGCTGTGGAAACACAAAACAGGCAATTCGCTCATAAGCACAGTGGTACCGCTCGACAACAACCGGGTGCTGTTTACCGCTACAAGTGGAGAAACCGGAATGCTGAAGTTTAAAATAAAAAAATGAGAATTTTAAAATAATACCTTACAGATATGAAGAAGATTGATTGCTTTATTCCTTTTGCAGGAAAAGAACAGGCTGAAAAGACAGTACAAGGATTACAGGCTACAGGTCTTATCGGCAACATCCGTTTAGTAACGACAGACCCTATGCTCGAACCATTGCCCGGCTGTGAGATTTTATCCGTAGACATGCCCTACAGCAGCACTGCCATGAAAACCATTGCCGAAAAAACCGATGCTGAATATACATTGCTATACACCAAAGAAACAACTCTTGAACTGGGTATGTTCGCCTTGGAACGCATGATGCACATTGCAGAAGATTCGGATGCAGGAATGGTCTATGCCGACCATTACCAGATAGCCGACGGCAAGCAGACGAATGCTCCTGTCATCGACTATCAGTTCGGCTCGCTGAGAGACGATTTCAATTTCGGCTCGGTACTCCTTTTCAATACTTCAAAGCTAAAAGAGGCAGCCTGCCGCATGAAGTGCGATTATAACTTTGCCGGCCTTTACGACTTACGACTGAAGCTGAGCCAAAAGGCAGACCTCGTGCATATCAATGAATATCTGTACAGTGAAGTGGAAAACGATACACGTAAGAGCGGCGAAAAGATATTCGATTACGTCGACCCGAAGAACCGTAACCGTCAGATTGAAATGGAAGCGGCATGCACGGAACATCTGAAAGAAATCGGTGGCTACCTGAAACCGGAGTTCAAGCAGATTGAATTTTCTGCCGGAAATTTCGAATACGAGGCATCCGTTATCATCCCCGTACGCAACCGTATACGCACCATCCGCGATGCTATCCGTTCCGTACTGGACCAGAAGGCAGACTTCAAGTTCAATCTTATCATCATCGACAACCACTCTACCGACGGAACGACAGAAGCCATCGACGAGTTTAAGAATGACGAGCGCCTCATCCATATCATCCCCGAACGCAACGACCTCGGCATCGGCGGTTGCTGGAACATGGGCGTACACCACCCCAAATGCGGCAAGTTTGCCGTACAATTGGACAGCGACGACGTATATGCCGATGAAAATACATTGGCCACTATGGTACGTGCTTTCTACGAACAAAACTGCGCCATGGTAGTAGGTACTTACATGATGACGGACTTCAACATGAACATGATTGCTCCGGGCATCATCGATCACAAGGAGTGGACACCGGACAACGGACGTAACAATGCCCTCCGCATTAACGGTCTGGGTGCGCCGCGCGCATTCTATACTCCGGTACTGCGCGAAGTGAAAGTGCCCAATACCAGCTATGGCGAAGACTATGCACTTGGGACTGAACTTCTCCCGCCAATACCAGATAGGCCGTGTGTATGACGTTGTTTACAACTGCCGCCGCTGGGACGACAACTCCGATGCCTCACTGGACATCGTGAAAATGAACGGACACAACCTCTACAAAGACCGCATCCGCACGTGGGAGTTGCAGGCACGCATCGCTATGAACAAAAAAAACGGTAAATGACCTATGAATCAGACCATACACAATCTTCTAACCGAACAGCTTGCTTCCTGGGAAACGGCGCGTAATAACTACGCCGCCCTTTCCGGAGTGCAGGTGAAAGAACTGAATGTAAACGGCACCCTTTATAAAGTACAGTTCAATCCGGCACGTATCGTATCTTCCGGAGCCAAAGTAGATGCAAAGTCCATTAAGGAACGTAAATGCTTTCTCTGCCCCGCCAACTTGCCGGCAGTGCAAAAAGGCATCCCGTTCGAAGGACACTACAACATATTGGTCAATCCGTTTCCCATATTCCCCCGTCATCTGACGGTACCGGAAACCGCACATGTCGCCCAGCGCATAGCTCCCCGCTTCGGGGATATGCTGGACCTGGCACGGCAACTGACCGACTACACCATTTTTTACAATGGTCCCAAATGCGGCGCTTCCGCCCCCGATCACGCCCACTTCCAGGCCGGTAACAAAGGCTTCATGCCTATTGAACAAGACTGGCGTAGACAGGTAGCAGGCAAAGTAGCCGACTACGGTCAGGGCACCCTATGGTGGCTGAACGATGCCCCGCGCACTACGCTCGTCATCGAATCTGCCGACCGCAAGACGGCTATTAAGCTGTTCGACACCGTTTATCACTCATTGGACATACAACCCGGTGAAGACGAACCAATGATGAATGTCCTTGTAATGTACGAAGACAACAAATGGATTGTATTTGTCTTTCCTCGTGCCAAGCATCGTCCGGCATGTTATACGGCCGAAGGCGACGCCAACCTGCTGAGCAGTCCTGCCTCCGTAGACTTAGGCGGAGTATTCATCACCCCCGTCGAGAAAGATTTCATCAAAATAACGGCAGAAGACATCGCACAGATATTGGGTGAAGTATGCCTTTCTCCCGCAGATTTTCAAAAGGTGCGGAAACGCATCCAGGAACAACTGTAATATCCGTCATCCCTTTAAATAAACAAGTATGAAAGAGCCCAAAGTAGAAGTCGGCATCCTATTCGAGCCACAGATAGAATTTATCCTGCTTACCCCCTACCACGTATCCGGCAAGGAAGTCAACGGCAAGCAGACTGTTACCTACGACGAAGGTAAGATCCTTTGGAACGGCAGGCAATATGACGAATTAGTGTTTGAACCCCTGCAAGAATCCGTTGCATCATTCGAGTTACTGGATGTGACTATCGGGATAAACTTCCACTGGGAACGCAAAGAAGACCAACGCTTCCAGGGTTCTTTAAAGATTATCGTAGAAAACGGCAAGCTGACTGGTATCAATGTCATCCGCGTGGAGGATTACCTGACCAGCGTCATCTCCAGCGAGATGAGTGCTACCGCTTCTCTGGAACTGCTGAAGGCACATGCAGTCATCTCACGCAGCTGGCTGCTTGCAAACCTTTCCGGTTTGCAAACTGACAAATTACAACTGCCTGTTGGTAATGATACCATGCGGAATAAGAACGCAAACCAAGATAACGCAGCCAATTGCCAACTGTCAACTGCCGACTGTCAATTGAAATGGTATGAGCGCGACTCCCATACCCATTTCGACGTATGTGCGGACGACCACTGCCAGCGCTATCAGGGGATAACCCGCGCTTCCACCGATATAGTCCGCCAGGCGATAGCCGCCACCCGCGGACAGGTACTTACCTCAGAAGGCAGAATATGCGATGCCCGCTTCTCCAAATGCTGCGGCGGAGCATTCGAAGAGTTCCAGTATTGCTGGGAAGATATCAAATATCCCTATCTTGCCAAACAGCGCGATTATCTGACAGGAAATGAAAAGACTGCTCCCGAACTGCCCGACCTGACTCAGGAGTCTGAAGCTGACCGCTGGATACGTACTTCCCCCGAAGCATTCTGCAATACTACGGATAAGAAAATCCTATCACAGGTTCTCAACAATTACGACCAAGAAACCACCGATTTCTACCGTTGGAAAGTAGAATATACTCAAGACGAACTCTCTGCCCTCATACTGAAACGCTCCGGCATAGACTACGGGCAGATAATCGACCTTGTTCCCGTGGCCCGCGGCACCTCCGGACGCCTTTGGAAACTGAAAATCGTAGGTACGAAGAAGACGCTGACTATCGGGAAAGAACTGGAAATCCGCCGGACGCTTTCTCCTTCACACCTTTACAGCTCCGCTTTTGTCGTAGACCGCGCAGAAGTGTCGGAGGCTGGCATCCCCGGGCGTTTCATCCTCACCGGAGCCGGATGGGGACATGGCGCAGGTCTCTGCCAGATAGGTGCTGCCGTAATGGGAGAACAAGGATACAAATACGATGAGATATTGCTGCATTACTACATCGGCGCCAGTATCGACCAACTATATGACTAATCCTATAACAGAAAAACAATTGACAGAATGAACAATATCAAGAAAATATCCCCCTGGGCATGGGTCCCTACCTTATATTTCGCACAGGGTATCCCCTACTTTATCGTGAACAACATCTCCGTACTGATGTTTGCCAAAATGGGTGTACCCAATGGAGACATGGCGCTATTTACCAGCCTGCTGTATCTGCCATGGACTATCAAACCTTTCTGGAGCCCGTTTGTAGACATTATCAGAACCAAAAGATGGTGGGTAGTTTCCATGCAGATTCTTATGTCGATAGCTTTCATCCTGCTGACCCTGACCATTCCGCATCCGGACGAAGCAACCATGGCAGCGGGCACGACTCCTATCAGTATGTTCACCGTAACCTTGATACTGTTTATCATCACGGCATTCGCTTCCGCCACACACGATATTGCCGCAGACGGGTTCTATATGCTGGCATTGAAATCGGGCGAGCAGGCTGAGTTTGTCGGTATCCGAAGCACTTTCTACCGTCTTGCGTCTATCTTCGGACAAGGAGTGCTCGTAGCCATTGCCGGTGCCATCGAACTGAAATACGACAACATTCCACTGTCGTGGACTATCACGATGCTGGTTACGGCCGTTATGTTCAGTGCAGTAAGTTTTTATCACCTTTTCATGATACCCAAACCGTCTTCCGACAAATCGGTCTTGGCCCCGGGAACAGCCGGTGCCAAGGCTATTTTCAAGGAGTTCGGACGCACTTTCGCCACCTATTTTACCAAACCGGGTGTACTGCTTGCCATTGTATTCATGCTGCTCTACCGCCTGCCCGAGGCATTCCTCATCAAGATGTGCATGCCTTTCCTGTTGCCGGTAAAGAGGCGGGAGGCTTAGGGCTTTCCACGGCAGAAGTAGGCATCGTATACGGCACTATCGGTGTGATATTCCTCACATTGGGCGGTATTCTCGGAGGCATATTCGCATCGCGCATCGGATTGAAGAAATCCATCTGGTGGATGGCGGCATGTATGACACTTCCCTGCCTGACTTTTGTCTACCTGGCTATTTGCCAGCCCGAAAACCTGTTTGCCATATCAACGGCGATTGCTATCGAACAGTTCGGCTACGGCTTCGGTTTCACAGCCTATATGCTCTATATGATGTATTTCTCCGAAGGCGAGTTCAAGACATCACACTATGCCATCTGCACCGCATTCATGGCGCTGAGCATGATGATTCCGGGCATGTTTGCCGGTTACATTCAGGAAGCTATCGGCTATACCAACTTCTTCTGGATGGTAATCGCATGCTGCATTGCCACTGTGATAGTCACCGTCTTTGCCGACAGGCGGATAGACCCCGAATACGGCAAGAAATAAAAGATTGATAAACGAACCATAAAGATACCCATTATGAAAAAACATCTCGTTCTCTGTATCCTTTGCACCCTTTGCTGCGTGGCATACGCACAGAAAATAAAAATAAAGACCGGCATCGAAGTGCTGAAAGAGCAAAACTTCAAATGCCTGGAAGGTAAACGTGTGGGACTGATTACCAATCCTACGGGAGTAGATAATCACATGAAATCCACCATCGATATTCTGCACGAAGCACCGAACGTGAATCTCGTGGCACTCTACGGTCCGGAACATGGCGTACGTGGCGATGTACATGCCGGCGATCACGTAACGGACATCAAGGATGCCTCAACCGGACTGCCCGTCTATTCCCTCTACGGCAAGACACGTAAAGCGACTCCGGAGATGCTGAAGGACATTGACGTACTGGTATACGACATCCAGGACATCGGCTGCCGCTCATTCACCTACATCAGTACCATGGGACTTGCCATGGAAGCCGCTGCCGAGAACGACAAGGAATTTATCGTACTGGATCGCCCCAATCCCGTAGGCGGATTGAAGATAGAGGGTAATCTGACAGAAGATGACTGCATTTCCTTTGTCAGCCAATTTAAAATTCCGTACCTTTACGGACTCACTTGCGGTGAGTTGGCTTTCATGCTGAATGGGGAAAAGATGCTGAAAGACGGCAAGCAATGCAAATTGCAGGTTGTAAAGATGAAAGGCTGGAAGCGCAAGATGGACTATACACAGACCGGATTGCAGTGGGTTCCTTCTTCTCCGCACATTCCGCACCCGCACTCCGCATTTTTCTATCCCGTGAGCGGCATTTTGGGAGAGTTGGGCTATATGTCTATCGGAGTAGGTTACACGATTCCGTTCCAGATGTTCGCTGCCCCGTGGGTGGAAGCCGAGAAGCTTGCCAGAAACCTGAACGGGCTGAACGTACCGGGTATCGTCTTCCGACCGATGTACCTGAAACCGTTCTACTCCGTAGGTAAAGGAGAGTTGCTGCAGGGCGTGCAAGTGCACATCATGGATTTCGGCAAAGCACCGCTAAGCGAGATACAGTTCCTCGTAATGCAGGAAGTAGCCGCGCTCTATCCCGACCGTGCCGTATTTGACCATGCGGATAAAGGCCGTTTCGCCATGTTCGACAAGGTAAGCGGCTCAAAACAGATACGCGAACGCTTCAGCAAGCGCAACCGTTGGGAAGACATCCGCGACTATTGGTACAAAGATGTTGAGGAGTTCCGTAAACTGTCGAAGCAGTATTATTTATATAAATAATTTGACAAGTATAAAAAACGGTAAGTCGCATACTGAATATCATTCGGTTGTATATTGAATGTGCTTCCCTATAAAGTCTTTCACAAGTTATTGCGACAAGGATTGCGGGAAGAAGCACAGGAGTAAAAAGATCTATACATTATGGAAAAGAGTAACTACATGGCTTTCCTGCAGGAAGCGAGACAATTCATTCCGCAGGAGAGGATTTACACCGACGAACTCCGTCGGCTGGCTTGGGGAACAGATGCCGGTTTCTACCGCCTCATCCCGCAAATCGTAATCCGTTCGGAAGGAGAAGAGGAAATCTCCCGGCTGCTGAAACTTGCCGGCAGCCACAACCTGCCCGTCACTTTCCGGGCAGCAGGAACCAGCTTATCCGGACAAGCCATCAGTGACTCCATACTTATTGTAGCCGGCAAACATTGGGAAGGCTACAGCATATCTCCCGACCACGAAGAAATCACCCTGCAGCCCGGTATCATCGGGCAACGGGTCAATGAATTGCTGGCTCCTTTCGGACGGAAATTCGCTCCCGACCCTGCCTCCGTAAAAAGCGCCATGGTGGGCGGTATCGTCATGAACAACGCTTCGGGCATGAACTGCGGTACGCATGCCAACAGCGACAAGGTGCTTCTCTCCGCCCGCATCATACTGGCTGACGGAACAGTACTCGACACCGGAGACAGCGTAAGCCGCGCCGCATTCGAAGTGACACACCGCGATTTCATCCGGCGCATCTGCACGCTCCGCGATGAAGTGCGTGCCGACGGGAAACTGGCGGAACGCATCCGCTACAAATACTCCATAAAGAATGTAACCGGTCTGAACCTGCTCCCTTTTGTCCGCTTCGACGATCCGTTCGATATCATAGCCCATCTTATGGTGGGTTCGGAGGGAACACTCGCATTCCTCTCGCAAGTGACTATGAAAACGGAGTATGACTACCCTTGCAAAGCAAGTGCCATGCTCTACTTCAAGACCATAAAAGAAGCTTGCCGTGCTGTGGTAGCCATGAAAAAACTAACCGGCGGCAATGGTGAGTGGACCGTAAAAGGAGCAGAGCTGCTGGATTGGAAATCTCTGGCATCGGTAAGCGACCCCGTATTCCTGAAGTACAAGGGCGAAATATGTTCATCCACCCTGCCCGGCGTAGAACCGGGAGACGAAACCGGACTGACCGCCGTGCTGACCGAGACCAAAGCCCGCAGCACGGAAGAACTTCGGCAGAACATCCGTGCAATAGAACAATGCCTCTCCGCTTTCCAGACCTACACACCCGTATGCTTCACCGACAAGCCCGAAGAGTATTCGAAGTACTGGGCTATCCGCTCCGGCATCTTCCCTTCCGTGGGCGGGACGCGGAAACCGGGAACAACGTGCCTCATCGAAGATGTGGCTTTCCACATCGAGGACCTGCCCGAAGCAACCGCCGAATTGCAGCAACTCATAGCCCGTCACGGTTACGAGGATGCCTGTATATACGGACATGCGCTGGAGGGGAACTACCACTTCATCCTCAATCAGTCTTTTAGCAGCGAAGCCGAAGTGAAACGCTACGAAGACCTGATGAATGATGTCAAGACGCTGGTTGCGGACAAATACGACGGCTCGCTGAAGCAGAACACGGTACGGGCAGAAACATGGCTCCTTTTGTACGCCACGAATGGGGAGATGCAGCCTATGAGGTGATGAAAGCCGTCAAAAACCTGTTCGACCCGAAAGGTCTGTTGAATCCGGGCGTTATTTTCAATGACGACCCGAAATGCCATATCAAAAATTTCAAACCGCTTCCGCTGATTCCTTTGGATGCCCAAAATCCGGCAGCCAAAGTAAACCGCTGCATCGAATGCGGCTTCTGCGAAGTGAACTGCCTGTCCTGCGGCTTCACCCTCTCCTCAAGACAGCGCATCGTGCTGCAAAGGGAGATAGCCCGCCTTCGACAGAGCGGCGAAGCCCCCGAACGTCTCGCCCTACTGGAAAAACAATACCGCTATCCCGGCAACCAGACCTGTGCCGGCGACGGCCTCTGTTCCATGTCCTGTCCTATGGGAATCAATACGGGTGACCTGACACACATCATCCGCCAGAAAGAATTGCCGCAAGACAGCATAGGATATAAGGCCGGCAATTTCGCCGCCAATCACTTCGCCGGCATCAAAAGTGCACTGCGCCCTGTATTGGGACTTGCCAACCTCGGTCATTCCGTATTGGGAACCAAAGCGATGAGCTGCATCACCAAAGGCATGCACAACGTTCTCGGCATCCCCCTTTGGACACCGGCAATGCCCAAAGCCTATTCTATTAAAAGTTCACAATTGACAATTGACAACGATACCCTGCGGAATAAGAACGCAGACAAAGACAGTTCGGCTAATGATCAATTGAAAGTGGTTTATTTCCCCAGTTGCATCAACCAGACAATGGGACTGCCAAAGAAATCGCCTGTGGAGCAGGCATTGGCGAGCAAAATGATTGCCCTGCTGCAAAAAGGCGGTTACGAAGTCATCTTCCCCGAAAACATGGAAAAGCTTTGCTGCGGCACAATCTGGGAAAGCAAGGGAATGCTTGACATTGCCGACCGCAAATCTGCCGAACTGGAGGCAGCCTTGTGGAAAGCCAGCGAACAGGGCAGGTATCCTGTGCTGTGCGACCAAAGCCCGTGCCTGCACCGGATGCGCGAGACCATCCATAAGATGAAGCTTTACGAACCGGCAGAGTTCATATATACATTCCTGCGCACCAGACTGGTATTCACCCCTACCGACCGCCCTGTGGCAGTTCACATCACCTGTTCCATGCGCAAGATGGGGCTTGCCGGCACGATTACAGCCTTGGCACGTCTCTGCTCATCCAAAGTCATCGTACCCGAAGAAGTAGGCTGCTGCGGCTTTGCCGGCGACCGCGGCTTCACATATCCCGAACTGAATGCATACGCCCTGCGCAAACTCCGCCCCCAGATAGAAGCAGCCGGCGTAAGCATCGGATATTCCAACAGCCGTACCTGTGAAATCGGGCTGACAACCAACTCCGGTATTCCGTATGTGTCCATAGTCTACCTGGTAGATGAATGTACCCAACCCGCAACCGTTAAACTCAACAACTAACTTAACACACAAAAATCATGAGTAGTACAGTAAAAACAAACAAGCGCATCCTTGCCCTCGACATCCTTCGCGGTGTCACCATTGCAGGCATGATTATGGTTAACAACCCCGGTACATGGGCGCATATCTATGCCCCCCTGCGTCATGCGGAATGGAACGGTCTTACCCCCACCGACCTTGTATTTCCGTTCTTCATGTTCATCATGGGAATTTCCACATACATCTCCCTGAAAAAGTATAATTTCGAATTCAGCCGTGCCGCCGGCATGAAGATTCTGAAACGTACCATACTCATCTTCCTCATTGGTATGGGTATCGGCTGGTTCTCGAGGTTCTGTTATTACTGGACTTCTCCCACGGAGGGCATCGGCTTCGGCGCCCAACTGTGGGAAGCCGCATGGACATTCGACCGCATCCGTATCCTGGGTGTCATGCAGCGTCTGGCCCTTTGCTACGGTGCTACCGCTATCATTGCGCTGACCATGAAGCACCGCAACATCCCCTATCTCATTGCTACCCTACTGACAGGCTACTTCATCCTGTTGGTTTGTGGCAATGGATTTGCCTACAACGATACGAACATCCTTTCTGTTGTAGACCGCGCCATCCTTACCCCCGCACATATGTACAAGGATAACGGCATCGACCCGGAGGGCTTACTAAGCACCATCCCTGCCATAGCCCATGTACTGTTGGGCTTCTGCGTAGGCCGTATGATGCTCGAAGGAGGCAAGGCTGATGAAAGCCGTGAAAGTATGCTGAAATCGCATCTTATCAAACTGTTTTTAGCCGGTACCATCCTTACATTCGCCGGCTTCCTGCTGAGTTACGGATGCCCCATCAACAAGAAAATATGGTCGCCTACCTTCGTACTGGCTACCTGCGGATTGGCTTCCAGCTTCCTGGCGCTGCTCATCTGGATTATCGATGTGAAAGGCTATAAGAAATGGAGTCTCTTCTTCGAGTCGTTCGGTGTCAATCCTTTATTCATGTATGTGCTGGGCGGTGTGCTCGGCATTCTCTTCGGCAGCATCTGCTTCCCGTGGGGCGAAGGTAGCATCAGCATACACGGATTTCTGTACAAAGTGCTGTTAATGCCCGTATTCGGCGAAACCGGCGGTTCGCTGGCGTATGCGTTGCTGTTCGTCGGCATCAACTGGTGCATCGGCTACCAACTCTATAAACGGAAGATTTATATCAAACTATAATCGGATAAACTCAAAACAAGTAATAATATGATTCTAATAGCAGACAGTGGCTCTACAAAGACCGACTGGTGTGTTGTAGAGAACGGACAACTCATCCGGCAGATATTTACGAAAGGAACCAATCCTTTCTTTCAATCGGAAGAGGAAATCAGTAATGAGATTGCGACAGCACTGTTGCCCCGGTTAACGACCGATGCATTGGATGCTGTATATTTCTACGGTGCGGGATGCGGATTTCCCGACAAGATAGCCATGGTTCACCGTGCCATCACCAAGCATCTCCGGGTAAAGGGAGAAGTGGAAGTAAACACAGATATGCTGGCGGCAGCCCGCGGACTTTGCCAGCACGATGCCGGCATTGCCTGCATCATGGGTACAGGCTCCAACTCATGCTACTATGACGGCAAGCAAATTGTATCCAACGTATCTCCACTGGGATTCATCCTCGGAGATGAAGGCAGCGGCGCCGTATTGGGCAAGTTGCTGGTAGGCGATATTCTGAAAAACCAGATGACTCCCGAACTGAAGGAGAAGTTCCTCACGCAGTTCAACCTGACACCCGCCGATATCATCGACCGTGTATACCGCAAGCCGTTCCCCAACCGTTTTCTGGCAAGCCTCTCTCCATTCCTTGCACAGAACCTGGACGAACCCTGCATACGCACGCTGGTATCGGACAGCTTCAAGGCATTCCTCAAACGTAACGTGATGCAGTACGAAAACTACCGTGAAAGCAAGGTACACTTTATCGGCTCCGTGGCTTTCTATTACAAGACGATATTGGCCGAAGCTGCCAGCGAAATGGGTATCCGGCTGAGTACGGTCATCAAGAGCCCGATGGAAGGTCTGATAGAATATCACAAGTAATCGTAAATAGTAAACCGTAAACTCGTAAATAGCCTTATGTTTGTAAAAATCTCAGAGCAACCTTCGCTCTACAACGACTTGGAAAAGAAGTCTGTCCGTGAAATACTGGAAGACATCAACAGGGAAGACCAGAAAGTGGCGCTTGCCGTACAAAAGGCAATACCGCAAATAGAGAAATTAGTGACACAAATCGTACCCCGCATGAAACAAGGCGGACGCATTTTCTATATGGGTGCCGGCACAAGCGGCCGTCTCGGCGTGCTCGACGCCTCCGAAATACCACCGACATTCGGCATGCCGCCTACCTTGATTATCGGTCTGATAGCCGGCGGAGACACTGCCCTGCGTAATCCCGTGGAAAATGCGGAAGACGACATGCAACGCGGCTGGGAAGAACTGGTAGAACGCAATATTACGGACAAGGATACGGTTATCGGCATAGCAGCATCCGGCACAACCCCCTACGTTATCGGTGCGCTGCACGAAGCCCGCGAGCATGGCATCCTGACGGCTTGCATCACCAGCAATCCCGATTCGCCAATGGCTGCGGAATCCGATGTACCTATCGAGATGATTGTAGGACCTGAATACGTTACGGGAAGCTCGCGCATGAAGTCGGGTACAGGACAGAAGATGATTCTGAATATGATTACCACTTCCGTAATGATACAGTTGGGCCGTGTGAAAGGCAACAAGATGGTGAATATGCAGCTCAGCAACAAGAAACTGGTGGACCGCGGCACGCGTATGCTGGTCGAGGAACTGGGGCTTGACTACGGAAAAGCCAAGGCGCTCCTGCTGATGCACGGCTCGGTGAAGAAAGCGGCAGACGCTTACCGGGCCAAAGAATGACAATTGGCAGATTCACTACAGAGCACACAGAGATCTCACCCGGTTTTCAGACAGAAGAACAAAAGAACGGAAGAACAGACTCTGCCTTGCCGCATGCGGCATCTTCCGCACTGTTTATGTTCCCGGTTCTTCTGTCCGAAAATCCACTTATAGCAAACAAAATATGAAAACATTTACCAGTATCCTTGTACTTCTGTTCGGTCTGCAGGCAGCCACCGCACAGCCTTTGCAGCGGGTAGCTCCCGAACAGGCGGGACTGGATTCCCGCAAACTGATGTATGCCGATGAAGCCATTGAAACGGCCATCGCCGGCAAAGAGATTCCCGGCGCCGTACTTGCAGTGGTACGTAACGGTAAAATGGCCTATCTGAAGGCATACGGCAACAAACGGATTTATCCGGACACGGAACCTATGACCGTAAATACCGTTTTCGATATGGCATCCTGCAGCAAGTCCATATCCACAGCCGTATGCACCATGATTCTGGCAGAACGCGGAAAAATACGCCTGCTCGACCCTGTGAGCCGCTACATCCCCGACTTCAAGGACTGGGAGAGCGAAGACGGAAAAGACAAAAAGGTGATCCGCATAGCCGATTTGCTGACACACAGTTCCGGACTCCCGCCTTATGCCCCGGCTGCGGAGCTGGAACAGAAATACGGTTCTCCCAACCCGGCAGGGCTGATGGAGTACATCGCCGGATGCAAACGCGATTTCAAGCCGCAAACCGGCTTTCAGTACAGCTGCCTAAACTTCATCACCCTGCAACACATCATAGAGGCCGTCAGCGAACAATCCTTGCGCGACTTTGCCTGTGAAAACGTCTTCGACGTACTGGGTATGAAGCATACCGATTATCTCCCTTGCCTACGCGACAAGAACGGCAAGTGGATAAATACCGTTCCTCTACCGGAGAACATTGCTCCGACAGAGAAACAACCCGACGGACAGGTTCTTTGCGGACAGGTACACGACCCGCTTGCACGCATTCTCAACGGCGGCATCAGCGGCAATGCAGGCGTATTCTCCTGCGCCGAAGATATTGCCATACTTTGCGCCGCCCTGCAAAATGGCGGAGAGTGGAACGGACATCGCATTCTCAGCCCGCAAGGCGTAAAGACCATGCGCACCGTACCCCGTGCTACAGCAGATCTGGGTCGCTCCCCGGGTTGGGATGTATGTAGCCCCTACGCATCCAATGCCGGCGATTTCTTCGGTCCGAATACCTACGGGCATACGGGTTACACCGGTACATCTGTCGTAATCGACCCCGACAATGACACGTCCGTAATCCTGCTGACTAACGCCGTGCATCCGGAAGACGGACACAGCGTGGTACGCCTGCGTTCACTGGTAGCCAACGCAGTGGCAGCCTCTCTGTATCCCGCTCCGCGCACATATACGGACCATTATTACAAACGTTTTCTCCAGTTCATGGACGAACCAGCCATCGGCAGCAAAGATATAGTCATGCTGGGCAACAGCCTGACGGAAAACGGTGGTGACTGGGCCGCCCGCCTTGGCAACAAGCACGTACGCAACCGCGGCATCATCGGCGATGAGGTAATGGGTGTGTACGACCGCCTGCACCAGATATTGCCAGGACAACCTGCCAAACTATTCCTGCTTATCGGTGTGAACGATGTTTCGCACGACCTGACAGCCGACAGCATCGCCGGTATGATTCGCATGACGGTAGAGCGCATCCGGAAAGAGTCTCCCGACACCAGGCTTTACCTGCAAAGCCTGCTTCCTATCAACGAAAGTTTCGGCCGTTATAAAAGACTGGCAGGCAAGACAAATATGATACCCGAAATCAACAAACAACTGGAAGCACTTGCCAAAGAAAAGGGCCTGACGTACATTAATCTCTTCCCTTTATTCACCGAGAAAGGAAGCAATGTATTACGTGCCGATTTGACAACAGACGGATTACACCTGAAAGAAGAAGGCTATAAAATATGGGCGAAAGCCCTCAGGAAAAAGATTTAGAAAAGACACATGACACGCATATAAACGGAAAAAGGTGATAAAGAACAAACTTTACCACCTTTTCTGTTTTTATATCCAATCAATCAGTCTGCAATTCCTTCCAAACATACATCAAAGGTCAATGACGTATAACCGGGAATATCACCGGATGAACTGCCGCTTGCACCATATCCGCTCTGCCAGGGAATATACAGCATCCAACGCTCACCGACCCGCATATATTGCAAAGCCCATGTCCAGCCTGCAATAACTTCGGATACCACAAATTCGGAAGGAGAATTAAACGCCGTAGGCCATTTGGATTCGGGAGAGTTTTCGGACAAGGGATCTGATAAAGGCAACGGAATTTCGCGGTCTGTCGCTCCGAAACCGTCAAAATTGCCATCGAACTCTTCTCCGGTAATGAAAGTACCACGATAGAAAACGCTTACCTTTTCCGTGAACAACGGGTATGCCCCGCTATCTGTTTTCCACAACTTCTTGCAATACACATACTGAGGACGTAAAGTACCATTGACCCCGGTACCGCTGGTCGGCACGGATATGGCATACAACGTGCCAATCTCCATCTTTTCGGCATCTTCAAGCGAAGCCACGATATTATCGCCGGTCTTACCTTTAATGGAATCAATAAAAGCTTCATTACGCGGTACCCAGTTATCATATTTTCCGGCCTCCTCCACTTCTTCGCAAGCCACAAACGCACCTGCTATGAACAGCAAGAAGGGTAAAAACAAAAGGAACGGTCTCTTCATCTGATTATAAATTACGGGATTACTATTATTCGGCATTTGTCTCCCGACATTCAGGGCACAGCTTTTTCGCTACGCCCTGAACGGCAGAGACAAACAAAATACATTTTATCTTATTGCAGCGTTTTCAGCAAAGACGTAATGCTTACGCGGTCTGCAATGATATTGTTCAGTTCGGAGATAGCCACACGCTCCTGCTGCATCGTATCGCGGTTGCGCAGCGTTACGCAGTTATCTTCCAGCGTCTGGTGGTCTACGGTTACACAGTATGGCGTACCGATAGCGTCCTGACGGCGGTAGCGCTTGCCGATGCTGTCTTTCTCGTCGTACTGGCAATGGAAGTGGAACTTCAGGTCGTTGATAATCTCACGAGCCTTTTCGGGCAGACCGTCCTTCTTCACCAGCGGCATAACCGCCAGTTTCACCGGAGCCAGCGCAGCAGGCAATTTCAGCACCACGCGGGTTTCTCCGTTCTCCAACTGCTCCTCACAATAAGAAGCCGACATGATGCTAAGGAACATACGGTCTACGCCGATAGAGGTTTCGATAACGTACGGAGTATAGCTTTCATTGGTTTCCGGGTCAAAGTACTTGATGTTCTTGCCGGAGAATTTCTCGTGCTGGGACAAATCGAAGTTGGTGCGGCTATGGATACCCTCTACTTCCTTAAAGCCGAACGGCATCAGGAACTCGATGTCGGTAGCGGCATTTGCATAGTGGGCCAGTTTGTCGTGGTCGTGATAGCGGTAATGGTCGTCGCCGAATCCCAGCGCCTTATGCCATTTCAAACGGGTTTCCTTCCAAGTCTTGAACCAGTCGAGCTCAGTGCCCGGTTTTACGAAGAACTGCATTTCCATCTGCTCGAACTCGCGCATACGGAAGATGAACTGGCGCGCAACGATTTCGTTACGGAAAGCCTTACCGATTTGTGCGATGCCGAAAGGAATCTTCATACGTCCTGTCTTCTGCACGTTCAGATAGTTCACAAAAATACCCTGAGCCGTTTCCGGACGGAGATAAACTTTCATCGCACCTTCCGAAGTGGAACCCATTTCGGTAGTGAACATCAGGTTGAACTGACGGACTTCCGTCCAGTTTTTCGTACCGCTGATAGGGCAAACGATTTCTTCGTCCAGGATTATCTGGCGAAGCTCTTCAAGATTGTTGTCGTTCAGCGCTTTGGCAAAACGTTCGTGCAAAGCGTCGCGCTTGGCCTGATGCTCCAGTACGCGGGCGTTCGTGCTACGGAACTGTGCTTCATCGAAAGCCTCACCGAAACGCTTGGCGGCCTTCGCCACTTCCTTGTTTATCTTGTCGTCATACTTGGCGAGCTGGTCTTCAATCAATACATCGGCACGATAACGCTTCTTCGAGTCGCGGTTATCAATCAAGGGGTCGTTGAACGCATCCACGTGTCCGCTTGCTTTCCAGATTGTAGGGTGCATAAAGATAGCCGAGTCGATGCCTACGATGTTTTCGTGCAGCAGCACCATGCTCTGCCACCAGTATTGTTTGATGTTATTTTTCAGTTCCACACCCATCTGACCGTAATCGTATACGGCTCCCAGTCCGTCATAGATGTCGCTGGAAGGGAACACGAATCCGTATTCCTTGCAGTGTGATACGAGTTTCTTAAAAACGTCTTCCTGTGCCATTTTTTATTGTATCTTAATTAATTCGAAATCTTTGTTCAGTTAAAAAGCGCCACAAAGATAGGGATTTATCTTATATGTAGGGCAACGGGGGTATTAATTTATCTTATTCTTCGCCCGTCTTTTGATTCTTGTCCGCCCGCCGCATTGCAGGCGTCAACTGACTTTCGGGAACATACAGACTGAAAGGTATCCTAAACGGTTGTACCTCTTTCAAACGTGCAGTCAGCCCGCGGTCTGCCACAAAATACACGCGTGAGAGCTTCACCTTGCCGGGCATCACCTGTTCCGGGCGGTCAAACCCGGGGCTGGTAAGAGCGGTCTGGAACGTCCCCAGATTGGGAATGGTCACCGACTGTCCCATGCTGAGAATATCCTCAATCGTATCTCCCAATTCCGACAGGATACCCATAATCATCCCCTGTGGAAAATGGCTGCGCTTGGACAGCAGTTCCGCCAGTTTCGTTAAATCCACTCCGCCGCGTTCCTGCAATTTCTTCTGAACGGCGTACCATTGTTCCTTCCTCTTGCCGGACGATAAATCCGCTTTCTTTCTTACCAGATAGGGTATAGTCATGACAGTACCATTAATTTTTCACGTTAGTATTATAAACATGTACGACACCCGGGTGTCAGCACATCCGACACCCGGGTCTCAGTATGTCCGACATCCGGGTGTCGGTATGTTCAACACCCGGGTGTCGTACATACCAAACCGGCTGTAAAGATAAACTTTTATTGCGAATAAAGAAAATCAGAAACGACTTCCTTGCTCCTTTTTTAATGCAATTTGCCTGTTTTCCCGATAAATTTCGTATTTTTGCCTGCAACTGCCCAACCGGCGGTTATTCATGAATAGACAACTCCCGAACAAATATGAGCGAAGACTTTGAAGGAACAAAAGATGATTTGGATAAAGAACTCCCGAAGGGGAGCGAAGGGCATTCGGATTATAAACCTGCGGATACCAATGATGCAAACGTCAAGCACCAACTGAGCGGCATGTATCAGAACTGGTTCCTGGATTATGCCTCGTACGTAATCCTGGAACGTGCCGTACCCCACATCATGGACGGACTGAAACCCGTGCAACGGCGTATCCTGCACTCCATGCGGCGTATGGAAGACGGACGCTATAACAAGGTGGCAAACATCGTGGGACACACCATGCAGTTTCACCCGCACGGTGATGCCAGCATCGGTGACGCACTGGTGCAACTCGGCCAGAAGGATTTGCTCATCGACTGCCAGGGAAACTGGGGGAATATTCTTACGGGAGACAGCGCAGCCGCCCCCCGTTACATCGAAGCGCGCCTTTCCAAATTTGCACTCGATGTGGTGTTCAACCCCAAAACAACCGAATGGAAACTGTCGTACGACGGACGAAACAAGGAACCGGTGACGCTGCCCGTCAAATTCCCCTTGCTGCTGGCACAGGGTGTGGAAGGTATCGCCGTGGGGCTTTCTTCCAAAATATTACCGCATAACTTCAATGAACTTTGCGACGCATCCGTAAAATACCTGCATAAGGAAGAATTCAAGCTCTATCCCGATTTCCAGACAGGCGGCAATATTGATGTATCGAAGTACAATGACGGTGAACGCGGTGGAGCCGTACGGGTACGTGCCAAGATTGAAAAGGTGGATAACAAAACACTCGTCATCCGCGAGATACCTTACGGAAAAACGGTAGCCAGTGTCTGTGATTCTATCGTTAAAGCAAGCGAAAAGGGAAAAATCAAGATAAAGAAAGTAGAAGACCTTACTTCCGGAAGCGTAGAGATATTAGTCCATCTCGCTCCCGGCGTATCATCGGACAAGACGATTGATGCACTTTACGCCTTTACGGATTGTGAAGTCAGCATCTCGCCCAACTGCTGCGTCATCGACGAGCAGAAACCGCACTTTCTCACCGTAAGCGATGTACTGAAAGAAGTCGGTGGACAACACATTGACCTTATTGCGCCGGGAACTGGAAATACGCAGGAACGAGATACTGGAAAGCCTGCACTTCTCATCGCTGGAGAAAATATTCATCGAAGAACGTATTTACAAGGATAAGGAGTTTGAACAAGCCAAAACATGGATGCCGCCTGCGAACATATCGACGAGCGTCTGACACCTTATTATCCCACGTTTATCCGTGAGGTGTCCAAAGAGGATATCCTCAAGCTGATGGAGATAAAGATGGAACGTATCCTCAAATTCAACTCCGACAAGGCAGAGGAACTGATAGCACGCATGAAAGCGGACATAGAGGAGATAGACCGCCACCTGGCAAATATCGTGGAATATACCGTCGACTGGTTCCGTATGCTGAAAGAGAAATACGGCAAAGCCTTCCCGCGCCGTACGGAATTGCGCAACTTCGACACCATCGACTCTACCAAAGTGGTGGAAGCCAATGAGAAACTGTACATCAACCGCGAAGAGGGTTTCATCGGTACCGGCCTGAAGAAAGATGAATTCATAGCCAACTGCTCCGACCTCGATGATGTTATCATCTTCTTCCGCGACGGACGTTACATCATCACTCCGGTAGCAGACAAGAAATTCGTAGGCAAGAACATACTCTATGCCAATGTCTTCAAGAAGAACGACAAACGTACCATCTACAACGTTGTCTACCGCGACGGGAAAGAAGGCACGCATTATATCAAGCGTTTCGCCGTGACTTCCGTAGTGCGCGACCGCGAATACGACGTGACACAAGGCACACCCGACTCACGCATCGTGTATTTCACAGCCAATCCCAACGGTGAGGCCGAAATCATCAAAGTGACGCTCAAGCCCAATCCGCGCATACGCCGCATTATCTTCGAAGAAGATTTCAGCCAGATAAACATCAAAGGACGTCAGGCCATGGGTAATATACTTACCCGTAACCCGGTTCATAAGATAGCCCTGAAGCAGCGCGGCGGTTCCACATTGGGCGGACGGAAAGTATGGTTCGACCAAGATGTCCTGCGCCTCAACTACGACAGCCGCGGAGAATACCTCGGTGAGTTCCAAAGCGATGAGCAAATCCTGATAGTGCTGAACAACGGCGAGTTCTACACCAGCAATTTCGATGTGAACAACCACTACGAAGACAATATACGGGTATTGGAGAAATATGACCCGAACAAGGTGTGGACGGCAGTCCTTTATGATGCCGACCAGCAGGGGTATCCGTACATCAAGCGATTCTGCTTTGAAGCAAGCAGCCGCAAGCAGAACTACCTGGGCGAAAACAAGAATAACCGCCTCATTCTGCTGACCGATGAATACTATCCCCGACTGGAAGTCGTATTCGGCGGGCATGACAAATTCCGCGAACCGCTGGTGGTCGATGCAGACGAATTTATCGCCGTAAAAGGTTTCAAGGCGAAAGGCAAGCGACTGACTACCTATACGCTGGATACTATCAACGAGTTAGAACCTACCCGCCAGCCGGAAACTCCGCAAATCCCGGAAAGCAAGAATGAGGAAGAGCCCGAAATTCTGGACCCGGACCACGGAAAGAGTGAAAGCGACATACTGGACGAGCTGACCGGACAAATGAAATTGTTCTCCGATAATGATGACAGCAAGGAACATGAAACTACCTAAACCGATAATACCGGTTATCTGCACGGTACTGCTGTTATGCAGTAGTGCCATGCAAGCACAGCTTCCCGCCACAGCGGAAGGTTTGGAACAGAGCCGCCTCGTAACCCGCGCCACCATGTACGGCGTAGGTTTTACGAATGTATTCGACACTTATCTGTCTCCCCAGGAATACACCGGAATTGATTTCCGCGTCTCGCGCGAAAGCATGCGCATGACCAGATGGATGGATGGCAGGCTCTCCCTACAGAGTTTCTTTCAGGCCGATTTGGGATATACCCGCAACAAAGCGGATAACAACAATACATTCTCCGCACTGGCAAACTGGAACTACGGCCTGCACTACAACTTCCCCATTACAGACAATTTCAAGTTGCTCGCCGGCGGTCTTGCCGACCTGAACGGCGGTTTTGTCTACAACCTACGCAATACCAATAATCCGGCATCGGCACGCGCCTATATCAATCTGGACGTATCGGGCATGGCCATCTGGAACTTACGCATAAAGAACTATCCGCTGACACTGCGCTACCAGGTCAATCTGCCGTTAATGGGCGTTATGTTCTCACCGCACTACGGGCAATCCTATTACGAAATCTTCTCGTTGGGCAACAGCAGCGGAGTGGTGAAATTCACCTCATTGCACAACCAGCCGTCACTGCGGCAAATGCTTACGGCAGACTTTCCGGTGGGACGTGCCAAAATGCGTTTCGCTTATATATGGGACGCGCAGCAGTCACACGTGAACG
>VOFI01000893.1_pt1 | contig 62000 bp, 83 predicted proteins | sample 5384131 | NCBI WGS metagenome assembly VOFI01 (sample SAMN12384728, study PRJNA508395) | human gut metagenome | isolation source: healthy gut H | host: Homo sapiens
TCGTTGTAGCTGTTCAGTTACGTATTGCTTGAAATCGCCAAAGAATTTGCTTAACGACATGGCATTCCCTCATGGTGGGGTGGGACGATACCGTTGGGAGGCCAAAATGGTTTCTTGCTGTAATTTTCGGGCGTCTCCTGGGACTATGCTTGGCCCCAGATGATGCCTGCCGCCTGCCGGCGCGCCTTGTTTTTTCTTCTGCGGCCTAAGCGGAAAAACGCTTCGGCAGCCCGTGGGGGCTTTCGCGGGGGTTTACTGCTGTTCTTTGTGATGTTCTGGCTGACCGTCACCGCTTCCTGGACGGCGCCACTGGCGAGGAAGCGCTGGCGGGCATGAGGTATTTTCAAGCGACTCACTCTCTACAATTCAAATGCGGGAGATTCAGTGGATGCTTCAAAATCTGGGAAGGCGGCTGGGCGGGATACACTGTATCGCCAATCTATTATCTTTTGTCAAATTGGGCTTTTTTTCCCTTCTATGGCAGGGGAAATCAACTGTATCTATAGGACTGACTGGCTTTTTATTACTTCCCTTTAAATGGGTTCCTACAGCTGTTTTGGGGCAGACCCACTGACATCGTGGTTTGATTCTTGATTGTTTTCAGTTTTAGCCGTTAAATTTACCATTTCAAGTGGAATAAATGGGACAGAAGCAAGATCTAGAGCCTGTAGAGGAGCTGGAGCAGGCGGGTATCAGAACTCTATTGCTGGACAGCCCCAGCCAGGCTTTGACACGGCTTTCCGCCTGGAGGAGCTGGAGGCAACCCACCCAGGCTGGTTACCCCGATTTGCCACTCCAGCGGGTGGGGGGGCAGGTAGCCGGCAACTTCCGGAGTGCGCCACCGGATACGCTTTGAGCTTCAGGACGTGTTCTCCGTGGAGGCTGGGGGTTCGTCAGCGGATGTAGGAGGGGCTGCCGGAGGGGGCGTTGAATTATGACGTTGGGCCAAGGGTGGACGACTATCTTGGCGCTGGGTGTGAAAGCGGCCTCTTTGTGCGCGGCGATAGCCGGGTGGGAAGGGTATGACAGAGAATCAAGTTAAATGCTTCATCCTCTGCTACTTGATTGCATGCGGTGCAGGGTGTTGCTCTTGAGCTTTGAACGGCTCAATGAGGAGGAACTGAGAGGGAGGGGCCTGTTCTTCAATTAGGGGAATGCCGCTGACCGGCTCCGCTGCAGCTAGGGCCTAAAATCACTTGCGCCTCGGGCTGGATATCGGGTTTTTTAACATCCAGTGGGCAGAGGGAAAGACGCCAGGAACCCTGGAATGCAGGGGATAACTTTTTTGAAATGATTTCACACGCAGCACCTACAAGGGCGTTAAGCAGAGCGCGGGCGTAGGCCATGGGGAGGAGACAGAGGCTTGCCCCAGCGTGATAGACGGTTGGCGGGTGAGCCAGCGCGCAGGCGTGACCTGGGCGTGCGGCTGAAATTTCCCGCTGGGCGGCAAATATCCGCGGAGCAGAAGCGCCGACGTCAGGTGATTTGGGCAATTGTGGTTCAAGGTGGGGCGTGCGGCGTGCTGACTGCTCCGAAGGCCAATAGTGGAGCCAGTGCGTCTGGCCGACTTGCAAAATCTGGCTGCCACCCTTCCCAATCAAGGTTTCATACGCGGAAGGACATCCGCATCGGAATACTGTGCTGGTCTGAAGGCGAGGAGATCGATTTCGGAATTGTGGGTGCGTGAAGGCGCCGGAGGGGGGCACCTCGTCGGGCAGGTGCCATTGATTGCGGTGCGCGGTGGCCCGCGACGAGGGATGGGGCACATCCGCTGCTTGGCGCAGAGTGCCCTGCCAGCTCCTGCGCCATTTGAATGCCGGTGGGACGCCGATGGATATCGGGGCTTGGGCCCCGCGGTGGTGGAGAAATCTGAGTGGGCGCCAGGTCGAGGGGGCGGGCGATCTATACCACCTCAATGCGGGGGAGTTGTGGCCCAGTTAGAGCATGGGCAAAAGAGCGCGGAAAATATCGTTGCAGCATTGACGGTCGGGGCGGTGGCCGCTGACAGGTACGCTGAAGCGATTTACCCGGGACGAGGCCGGAGCGATGATCGAGGCTCAGGGCGGCAAAGTGTCGGATCTGTTTCCAAGAAGACCCTCCTATGTGGTGGCCGGAGGCGGCGGGCTCCAAGCTGCGCAAGGCCCAGGAGCTGGGCATCCCGGTGCTTACCGAGGAGGAATTCCTTACCATGCTCGGCAGCAGGCTCGATACGGATCAATTATAAAAGGGGCACCGGTTTCTCAAGGAGGCCGGTGCCCTTTTGTGTTCTGCTGCATAGGATGTGTGGAAAGGGGAGAGCGCTATGCTGGAACGGATACCCTATGACCGCCGTGCCGCTGTGGCCTATGCCCATCAGTGGGCCTACGGACGAAATCCGGATTTCTATGACTACGAGGAGATCGGCGGCGACTGTACCAATTTTGCCTCCCAGTGCCTGTACGCCGGAACGGGCGTGATGAACTTCGACCCAGTCTACGGCTGGTTTTACCGGGATCCCAAAGGATCCGCTGCCGCGCAGGGCACTACCGCACTCGGTGAGGAACCCACTTCTTTGGCATCGCCAAAGGCCTTACCATGCTGGACAGGGAGTTTCAGGCGTGTTTAGTACAAGAGTTTTGAACAACCAGAATCAGGGGTGCTGCGCCTCCTAAGCTATCCTTATTTCCTGGAAAAAGCAATGAAAAAAATGACATTTATAAACCTGTACTATTTCAAAACCACTATGAGGAAGCATAACCAGGGGCGTAACGGAATGGGGACAAAAAGACCTGCGCGGGAACCGCACCGCGCCTCCATTGCAGAATTTGATGCTGGCTGCCTTTTTTGCGCTGGCAGTCTCGCGCTGGCAGTTGGCATATCAGGGGAACAGTATCTCCGGGGGAACGCAGCTGCACGGGGCTTTCGCGGTATACCTGCCAATATTGCCACCTGCCGCGAAACGATTTGGAACATTTGGGGCCGTTGGCTTGCTGCTTCTCACCACTTGCACCGCAATCAAAGTATTTTGGATCTGGGAGGGTACGGGGTTCCTCTTGGCGGGGACACTCGGCCTTTTGGGGACAAGGCGGGCACCAGACAACGATGCATAATGGCGGGCGGTATATGGCCCTGTTTCCCCATATTTTCGGATATGCCGATTTTCTGAGCTGGTTTATTCGCCCTCGGGGCCACAGCCCATGCTTGCCCCGGTGCTTAATGTACTGTTGACGGCCCTGCTCCGGCAGTTTTTTGTATCATCTGTGCCTGCGCTGGTTCCATCTGCCGGCCGCTATTGCTGGCCTATCTGCTCTGACTCTATGTCCATCCCAGACCATCTATAACAGCCTTGTGCTATCGGAGCCTCTATACTGCCCCTTATTCTCGGTGTACTGTCCTTTTGACGGAGACGGAGCGGTCTGCCGCCCTAAAGGGGTATCCGCTTTGATGGGGGTTCTCTCCGGCACGGCGGGCGGCGTTCTTCTGCGATGGGTCAACGGGGTGCGTCCCATTGCAGCCCATACTGCTGATCGCGCTCCTTCTGTGGCTCTGTTGAACCTGAAACCGGCTGGCTGCCCGGAACTGGAGAAGATGGTGGGGCTCTGCATGGCCGGTGTGCTGGGGGCATATGTCCTTCGGGGGCTGTTTAAATGCCCGGCTCGGTACGGTAGGGGAGGAGCCGTCCCACACGCCGGGGGTACAGCCTATTGGTCGGCCTCAATCCCGACTCCGGAGGGCGCTGGAATCAGGAGGACAGCGACCGCCTGTATGGATACAGCGACCAGCCTTGGGGCAACAGCTCAATGGACACAGGGAACAGCTTTTTGGCCGTGGATGCAGAGGCCTCCGGATTTTTATCTGGAGAAATTGACTTTTCAAAGCTCCTAAAGCAAAAAAACTGCGCACGTTTCTGGATCGGACGATGCCTGCGTGGGATATCCGGCCTCGGTTCTGCGGGGCATACAGCGCTTTTTCTTTCCCCTGCTCTGCAATGGCTTCTATTATGCGGCATTTCTCCCGGCAATCGGGGGTGCTGTCCAGGTGTGGCGGAGCAGAGAGAGGATTACTATTGCTGGCACCACTCTATATCTTAGGGGCTGACCCTGGCTTCATTCGTCCCAGCGGGTTCGCCTTGGCCGCCGAGCGCAGATTTTCGTTGTCCACATGAGTATAGATCTGGGTTGTGTTCAGGTTTTCGTGTCCCAACACCTCCTGAAGCGTGCGCACATCCACACCATTCTGCAGCATGAGAGTGGCCGCGGTGTGCCGCAACTTATGGCTGGAATAGAGAGAGGCATCCAACCCGGCTTTTTTGAGGCGCTGTTTGACCATATAGTGCACCGCATCCTTGGTCATACGGGTATGGGTGCGGGTCAGGAACAGGGCGTTCGGGTCGGCCGCAGCCTGACGGCTGCGCTCCTCCAGCCAGTCATCCAGCGCCGCGCGGCAGGCCTCGTTGAGGAAGATCATGCGCTCCTTGTTGCCCTTGCCCAGAACACGGAGCTGTACCTCTCGAACATCTGTTATATTAAGGGAGACTAACTCTGAAATTCGCAACCCGCAGTTGAGAAACAGCGTCAAAATGCAGTAGTCCCGCGCCTGATTGGGCTCGTCCACGGCCTCCAGAAGCTGGATGCTCTCATCCAGGCTGAGGTAGCGGGGCAGCGATTTTTTCAGCCGGGGGCGTCCAGGTCCTGCATGGGATTTTCGCTGATTAATTTTGCCTTGCTGGTGAGATACTTATAGAACGAGCGGATGGCGGCGATTTTTCTGGCCCGGGCGGTAGCCTCCAAACCATAGCCGGTGGAGGGGCTGTTGGCATGCTTGGCCCGGTCACGGCTCAGGTAATTCATGTAAGAGTAGACATCGCTCAGCGTGACAGACCTAGCCAGGTCCAGATCCACGTCGTCAATCGGAATTTCATCCAGCTCGGCGGTACGTGGCGCTTTGCCTTTTTCGATTTTCACATAGCGGAAGAAGTTGCGCAGATCCAGGTAGTATTCATCCACCGTTTTTCTGGAGTGACCAGAAAGTCCCGCAGAACCGGCGGAGCCGTCAGACGGTAGTCATTTGTATTCAAATCCTCCCTCCAACTCAACAAAATTTTTATTTTGTTGAGTTGGAGATATACCCCCTCTCGATTGGAGTGATACCGGTGAGCCTGATAGCCTGCACCAGTGCGTGTGTCTATCAACAGGACGGATACTGCACATTGGAGCGCGCATCCTCCTGCGGCGTGCCCTGTGCGGAATCTCCTTGCGTCAATTTTGTGCCACGGCGGAACTGCGGTACAACAGCGACGCCTACAAAAGCGCGGCCAGCGCCTCACGGATGTTGCGGACCGGAATGAGCTGCAGGCCATCCGGGGTGTCCAGCTTTCCGCCAGTGCGGGCTGGGATCAGGCACTTTGTGAACCCCAAGACGGCGTACCTCACTCAGCCGCTGGCCCAACGCATTGACTGAGCGCAGCTCTCCGGTCAGGCCAACCTCGCCGATGGCGGCAGATCTCCAGGCACGGGCTTGTCCCGGAAGCTGGAAGCCAGGGCGACGATCATGGCCAGGTCGGCGGCGGGCTCGTCCAAAAACAAGCCGCCGATGACGTTAATATAGGCGTCACAGGAACTGACCATCAGTCCACCCCGCTTTTTCCAGAACAGCCAGCAACAGATTCGCCCGGTTGAAGTCGAAGCCGTTGGCGGTCCTGCGCGGTACATTGAAGCTGGTGGGCGCCAGCAGGGCCTGTACCTCGGCCAAAACAGGCCGCACTCCCTCCATGACGCAGGTGACGCAGGTGCCAGGGGTGTCCTGAGGCCGTCCCGAGAGCAGCATCTCCGAGGGATTGGGCACTTCACTCAGGCCGGAGTCCTCCATCTCAAAGACGCCGATCTCATTGGTGGCGCCGAAACGGTTCTTTGCCGCGCGCAGAATGCGGTAGGAGTTCTGCTGCTCACCTTCGAAATAGAGCACGCAGTCCACCATGTGCTCCAGCACCTTGGGGCCTGCGATAGACCCCTCCTTATTGACGTGTCCGATGACAAAGACGGTGACCCCCTGCCCCTTCGCCAACTGCATCAGCGCCATAGTACAGTCCTTTACCTGTCCTACGCTGCCGGGAGCGGTGGTCAGATCCCCGTTGTAGAGGGTCTGGATGGAGTCCACAATTAGCACGTCTGGCTTCAGCTCGTTGACCGACTCCAGCACATCCTCCAGGTTGGTCTCAGCCAGAAGGTACATTCCCTCTCCACGGACATGGAGCCGCTCCGCCCGCAGCTTGATCTGCCGCTCCGACTCCTCCCCGGAGACATAGAGCACAGAGGCAAAACGGCACAGGTTGTCGCAGATCTGGAGCATCAGGGTGGACTTGCCGATGCCGGGGGCACCCCCACCAGCACCAGAGAGCCCTTCACCGCTCCCCCGCCCAGCACCCGGTCCAGCTCATTCATCCCGGTTTCAAAGCGGAGCTCGTGGGTGGTTTCCACCTCGCGCATGGGCCTGGGCCGGTTGCCGGTTCCCCGCAGGCCGCCCCCAGCGACAGAGGCGGCGGCCGCACTCCTTTTTTTCGGCTCTGCCGGCCGCTCCACAAGGGTATTCCATGCCCGGCAGGCGGGACATTGGCCGGACCACTTTGGGGTTTCATTTCCGCACTCGGTACAATAAAACAGTGTTTTTGCTTTCATTCTGAGGCGACGCCTCCCTTTTGTAGTGAAAAGCCTTCCCCTCTCCCCTCCTCGTCCAGCCATTGCAGCCAGGAGGCGGCCAAGGCGGAGGCCAGCTTGGTCTGATAGGCGCCGGATTGCAGCAGCAGATCTTCCTCTGCATTGGACAGGAAGCCGCATTCCACCAGGATCGCCGGACAGGTGATGTGGTTCATCAGATAGACGCTGTCCGGGATGGGCTTTGCCTCACGGGTGTTGCCCGGGTCCAGTGCGGCCCGCAGTGTCTCCTGTGTGAGTTGTGCCAGAGGTTGACTGAGCTCTCCGTTGGAATAGAACACCTGAGCGCCGTGGTACTTCCCGTCCGGAAAGGTATTCTGGTGTACGCTGAGCAGGACAGCATGCTCCGTCTCCTCGATCCGGGCCACACGGTTGTGGAGGTCAGAGACTTTTTTCTCCCGGAGGGTTTGCGCACTGTCATCATGGAGGGAGATATCTTCACTGCGCAGCAGAAGCGGCGCCTCGCCATACAACCCCAGAAGCTGATCCAGCTTCTGCACAATGGCCAGATTGATTCCGCTCTCCGGTACCCCGGAGAGCGAGACCCGCCTCCATCCTCCCCGCCGTGACCTGCATCCAGAACCAGGGTCTGCCCGCCGCTGCGGACGGGAGAAAAGGCCGCCAAAGCAGCCCGGCCCGGCCAGAACCAGAAAAAAATAGACTGTACCGACGGCCAACGCGGCCAGCAGGACCCAGCTTCCGATTTTCTGCATATCAAACGCCCCCTCTCACACACGGTATGAGAGGATATTTTTTATTATAACACACCTCATAGATTTTTGTTGCCTTTTGCGTGCAGACGCGATAGGATAAAGGCAGGAAACAATGGAGGTGCTTTCTATGGTCGTTGACAAAATCGAGCATGCGTCCCTCTACTATGGTCTGGGGGAACGGTTCCGGACGGCATTGGGTGGCTGGCGTCGGCGGACGCTGGCGCATTGACGCCCGGCCAGCGGGTGGACATCGACGGGGACAATGTGTTTGCAACGCTCTTTGAGGTGGACACGCTGCCGCCTGAGGCGTGCAAGCTGGAGTGCCACCAGAACTATGCGGACATTCAATACCTGCTCTCCGGCATGGAGGGGGCGGGCTATGCCCTGCCCGACGCGGAGCTTCGCGCGCTGAGTGAGTACGACTCAAAGGGAGACATCCAGTTTTATACGGCTGAGTGGGACACGCTCACCATCCGGCCGGGTACCTTCTACATCGTCTGGCCCCAGGACCTCCACGCTCCCCGTGTGGCGCTGGGACAGCCTGGGCCGGTGCAGCGCCTGGTGGCAAAGGTAAAATTAAAATAAAACGCAGCGTGAGGCGGAAAAACTGTCTGTCAGCCGCCGCCCGATTCCAAAACCCGCCCCATCGCCCGTGTTCGGGCCGATACGGGCGGGTTCCCTTTTTCTCTCCCTGCATAGAATGTGACGAAGGGGGCTGGTGGGAGCCGCCTCCCCCCTTCCCTCTTCAATTTATGTAAGGAGGAACTGCGTTTGTATCCCGACAATAATATGCCAAATACCTGCGGAGACGCCTGCGGTACTATGCCTGAGTGCGCCCCGCTGGCGGTCCCATATGTCCCCTTCCAGCAGACCAATCCCAAGCGCTACTCCCAGCAGGATGCGCTGAATAACGGTACGCTTTTCCCCGGCCTGAACCTCCCCTTCCGCGTTAAGCCGGACGCGGCAAAGGTGATGGGCGGCGCGCTGGCGGAGCTCCAGGCCCTGGAGTTTGTTCTGGTGGAGCTGGGCCTTTACCTGGATACCCACCAGGGCGACGCGGAGGCCTTTGAGCTCTATAAGCAGCATGCCGCAATGGAAAAAGAGGCCCGGGGGAAATACGAGGCCATGAACGGACCGGTCACCCAGATGGCCACGGCCAACGCGAAGACATGGGCTGCCTGGCTGAGTGAGCCCTGGCCCTGGAACTACCAGGAAGGAGGCATGAAGTAAATGTTTATTTACGAGAAGAAGCTGCAGTATCCGGTCAAGATCGCCAACTGCAACCCCAAGCTGGCCTCCTTCATCATCAGTCAGTACGGCGGGCCGGACGGCGAGTTGGGCGCCTCCCTGCGTTATTTGAGCCAGCGCTATTCCATGCCCTACCCCGAGCTCAAGGGCCTGCTGACCGATATCGGCACTGAGGAGCTGGGGCATCTGGAGATGATCGGCGCCATCGTCCATCAACTGACCCGCAATCTGAACGATGAGCAGGTGCGGGAGGGCGGCTTTGCGCCCTATTTCGTCGACCACACCACTGGCGTCTACCCCACCGCCGCCTCTGGCTTCCCCTGGAACGCCGCCTCCATGGCGGTCAAGGGCGATGTGATCTGCGACCTGTCCGAGGACATGGCCGCCGAGCAGAAGGCCCGGGTTACCTATGACAACATCCTGCGCATGTCCGACGATCCAGATGTCAACAACGTCATCCGGTTCCTGCGTGAGCGGGAGGTGGTTCATTTCCAGCGCTTCGGCGAGGCGGTGCGTCTGGCCAAGGAGAAGATGGACCAGAAAAACATCTACTTTACCAACCCGGCGTTTGACAAATAAAACCATTAGAGCCCCGCACAGCTTTCGTGCGGGGGCTTTTCCTGTCGCCACTGGGCTTGCGTTTTTTGCCGCTTGGCGCTATGATCTAATATAGAAGAAAAAAATAAAGAGAAGCGGAAGAATTTCGTCAAATTCACTATAGCGAAAATGGAGTGGGCGCGTATGGCAGGGGTCCAATTGGAACATGTGGTGCGGGAGGACTCCCCTACCTCCGGCCGGGTGACAGTCAATGGCAGGGAGATCTCCGGCTTCAACAAGCGTCAGCTTACGGAGTACCGCCGGGAGAGCATCGGCTTTGTCTTTCAGTTCTACAACCTGATGCCCAATCTGACGGTGCTGGAGAACGTGGAGCTGGCCAGCCAGATCTGTAAGAATCCTCTGGACGCCCGGCAGGTGCTGGCCATGGTGGGGCTGGGAGACCGGCTAAACAACTTCCCAGCCCAGTGCTCCGGCGGAGAGCAGCAGCGCGGCGCCATCGCCCGTGCGCTGGCCAAGAATCCCGATGTCCTGCTCTGCGACGAACCCACTGGGGCGCTGGACTACCAAACCGGAAAGGCTATTCTGGCCCTGCTGTACGATCTGTGCAAAAAGAGCCGGAAGACCGTGGTGGTGGTCACCCACAACGGGGCGCTGGCGCCGACGGCGGACGTGCTCATTCGGATGAAAAGCGGAAAAATCGAATCTTTTGAGGAGAATCCGAGTCCGGTGCCTGTGCAGGAGCTGGAGTGGTAGGATGATCTGGAAAAACTTTGTGCGGGATCTGCGCCGCACGCCTCCCGCCTGATCTCGGTCAGCATCATCACCATGATCGCGGTGATGGTCTATACCGCCCTCAGCGGCATCCTCACCAATATAGAGCGCATCTCCGCCTCCTATCTGGAGGGGCAGAATGTGGCGGACTACTGGCTCACGGGCGTCAATCTGGACCAGGGGGACTGCCGGACGCTGGAGGGCATCGCAGGGGTGACCGGGGTGCAGCCCCGGGTAGTTCTGGACGCGGAGGAGCGCCACGACAGCGGTGTGACGCTCCAGCTCTATGCCGTCCCCGGGGACTACGCCATCAACACGCCCTATGTGGTGGAGGGCCGCCTGCCGGAGCAGCCGGGAGATCGTGCTCAGCGATACGCTGGCAGGGGCCCGGGGGCTCCATCCCGGGGACTGGTACGAGCTGACACTGACGGGAACCGGCCGGTACCTGCGGGTACGGATCAGCGGACTGGTCAAAGACCCGGAGTGCCTTTACTATGTGAATACCACAACGCCGGCCCCGGATTTGACCCACTATGCCTTTGCCTATGGAAATGAGACGCTTTTGCAGGAGCTGATGGGGGCAAACCGCTACAATCAGATCTGCATCCCCACCGACGGGAGCCTCTCTGCGGCGCGGCTCCGGCTGGCGGTGGACGCGGCCCTGGGGGACCGGGTCGTGAACATCCTGTCACTGGAGGACAATACCCAGGCCTACTATCTGCTGGAGATGCGGGACAACCTGGCGCCCATACTCAACATTTTCCCGGTGCTCTTTTTCCTGTGCGCGGTGCTGATGATGGTGAGCACCATGAACCGGCTGATCGAGAACGCCCGCTCGGATATCGGAACCTTCAAGGCGCTGGGGTACTCTGACGCCAAAATCATGTGCTATTATCTGCTCCACGCCCTCCTGGTGGTCGTGGTAGGGTTCCCGGTGGGCGCATGGCTGGGGCGGTATGTATCCGCCCTGATCGTTTCCACCATCGCCATCGGGTGTGATCTGCCGCCCTATACGGTGGTACACGACTTTGCCGCCTGGGGGCGGGCTCTGGGGCTGACCGCCCTGTGCTGCATCGGGAGCGCCTGGCTGGTGGCCCGCTCGCTGCTGAAGGAGACCCCGGCCCAGTGTATGCGGCCCAAGCCGCCCAGGAGCACGAAGCCCGTGGCGCTGGAGCGGCTCGGCCCGGTCTGGCATCGGCTGGGCTTTAATCAGAAGTACATCATCCGCAATACCCTCCGCAACAAAGTGCGTATGGCCACCTGTATCTTCGGTATTGCCTTCTGTATGGCACTGGTCTTTCTGGCCTTTGCTCTGCGGGACTCCATTCAGGCCTACTCGGACGCGCTGGCCGAGCGGCAGAACCGCTACGACCTCATGGTGGATCTGAGCACGTCGGTGACTGAGGGGCAGTACCGGCGGCTCGCCAATGACGTGGGTGTAACGGAGGCGGAGCTGGAGATGAGCACCGCCTGCTGGCTCTACACGGACTCGCAGCGGGCCACGGCGGCGCTCACAGTGACGGAGGATCAGGTCTCGCTGAAGCGGTATGACCCCTATGCCGAGGGCGCGCTCACCCTTCCGAAAAACGGGCTGGTACTGGAGGAGTCCCTGGCGAATGAGCTGGGACTGCGGGCCGGCGACCGGGTGACGCTCCGGTTTGCCGGGGACAGCCGGTATTACTCCGTGCCTGTGGCGGAGGTCAACCGCTGTGTCAGCGGGGTCTGCCTGAGCCGCAGCCTGTGGCGGGGCCTGGGCCTGGCTTACACGCCCACGGCCGCCTACCTCACCAGCGATGGGCCGGAGGCGCTGGCCGAGCGGCTGGGGGACTATGACTTCGTGGACGCATGGCAGACCCGTCAGGCCGCCACAGCCGCCGCGGTGGAGCGGCTGAGCAGCATGTCCATGGTGGTCTATATCCTGATCCTGTTCGGCGGCGGGCTGGCCTGCATCGTCATTTACAATCTCGGTATCATGAGCTTCTTTGAGCAGCTCCGCAGTCTGGCGACCTTGATGGTGCTGGGCTTTTATGAGAAGGAGATCAAGACCCTTCAGTTGAGCGAAAACATCATTTTCGCCGTGTGTGGATTCTCCTGGGCATCCCGCTGGGGGTTTCCCTGAACCGCATGATCCTGGCCTCCATCACCACCATGCCTCTGATGGAGGCTACCAGGCCGGCCTCTCTGGCCCTGTCCTGTGCGGTGACGCTCCTGTTCGCATTGGCAGTCAACGTGGTGATCGGGCGTAAAATGCGGGAGATCGACATGCTGGGCGCGCTCAAGAGCGTGGAATAACAAAGAGGTGGATGGAATGAAACGATTGAAACAGGGTGCGGCTGCGCTGACCGGTGTGCTGCTTCTGCTGAGCGGCTGCTCCGGCGGCGTGGATGAATACCAATGTGTGCATCCGGAGACCGGGACTCTGGTGCAGCAGCTTGTGGAGGGCACAGGGACGGTGAGCTATCGGGAGGAGTATTCCGTCATCCCTACCGTCAGCGCCAAGATCCTCTCCTGTTCCATCGAGGAGGGGGACACGGTTACGGCCGGACAGGTGCTCTATGTGCTGGACTCCGGCGCTCTGGAGGATCAGATCACCCAAGCCCGCCTGTCCCTGAACAGCGCGCAGGCATCCTATGCCCAGGCGGTGGACGCCTGTACGGATCTGACCGTTCCCGCCCATGCCTCGGGGACGGTGACGGAGGTCTATGTCCACGTGGGAGACTATGTGAATACGGGGAACCGCCATCGCCTCACTGGTGGACAGCGCTAACCTCACCCTGACGGTGCCCTTCGCGGCGGAGGACGCGGCGGCCATGGCCCCGGGCAATACCGCGGCGATCACCTTTCCGGGACAGGCAGGTACCGTCACTGGGACGGTAGAACGGGTGTACGACACGTCTACGGCATTCTCCGGCGGCCGAGAGGGGGCGTCTATGTGGAGTTTTCCTTCCGCAATCCGGGCGCGGTGCTGAGCGGGACGGCGGCTCTGGGGACGGCCAGACCCATGAGGCGCGGGATTACGACGGGATTGTAAGCCGTATGGATGACACCGGCGTGTCCTCCGGCGGGGTGACGGACTACAGCGTAGAGATCAGCCTGACCCGTACCGAAGAGCTGAAGGCCGGGATGAACGTCACGGTGGAGATCCTGGTGGCCCAGAGCGAGGACTGCATGAGCGTTCCCTCTGAGGCGGTGACAGGCGGTGTGGTCCGCGTGCTGCGGGACGGCGCGCGGGAGCCGATGGAGGTGCCGGTGGAGACCGGACTGTCCGGGGACGGCGTGACCGAGATCCGCTCCGGCCTGTCGCCGGAGGATTGGGTTATCGTGGATGCTTATTAAGATGGGGTGTCGATAGGATGGGAAACGAAATGAAGACGGTATTGCTGAAATCAGTACAACTGTACGATCCAGATCCCAAGGGGATCTGCGACCTCTTTCTGTGCGGCGGGCGGGTCGCTGCCGTCGGCCAGGGGCTGGTCCCCAACCTGCCCGGCGTGGCCGTGCTGGACGGAAGCGGCCTGACGGCCTTTCCGGGCCTAGTGGATCAGCACGTCCACTTTACCGGCGGCGGCGGAGAGTGCGGCTTCCGCAGCCGTGTGCCGGAGCTGTCCCTCACGGATTTTACCACGGCGGGCGTCACCACGGCGGTGGGACTGCTGGGCACTGACAGCGCCACCCGCAGCCCAAAGGCCCTGCTGGCCAAGACCAAGGCGCTGAATGAGGAGGGGCTCACGGCCTATTGCCTGACAGGGGCGTATGACGTCCCCTCCCCTACTGTCACCGGCTCCCTGAAGGATGATGTGACCTACCTCTCAGAGGTTCTGGGAGTCAAGGTGGCGCTGTCGGACCACCGGGGCGGCCACCCCACGCTTGAGCAGTTCATCCATATGGCCTGTCAGGTGCGGCTAGGGGCCCTGACCGCCGGAAAGCCCGGTGTGGTACACATCCATATGGGCAGCGGAAAACGGGGACTCGGCCTGGTCTATGACTTGCTGGAGGCCACGGATCTGCCCATCTGGCACTTCCGTCCCACCCACATGAGCCGTTGGCAGAGCGAGGCCGCGGCGTTTGCCCGGAAGGGCGGGATGGTGGACTTTACTGCCAATGCCGACCCAGAAAAGTGCGCCCTGCCTGTGCTGCGCACCATGGAGGAGGCGCCGCTGGAACGCATTACCATCAGCTCCGACGCCGGAGGGAGCATGCCGCGATGGTCGGAGGATCACTGTACCATGCTGGGCATGGGGGTGGGCAAGATGGACAACCTCCTCCCCACCATCCGCTGTCTGGTGCGGGAGCACCGAGTCCCGCCCGAGCGGGCCATCCGTCTTTTGACGCAGAATGTGGCCGATGGGCTCTGCCTCTCACGCAAGGGCCGCCTGACAGTGGGAGCGGATGCGGATGTGCTGCTGGTGGACCGGGACTGGAACATCCACACGGTACTGGCCGGCGGAGAGATCATGGTGTCGGACGGGCAGGTGGTTAAACAACCCTATATTTCTTAAGAAAGCAAGTGGACGGCATTTGTGGCGGACTACCCCTTTAAGGCGGACTCCATGGAGCGTGAGTGGCACTTTACCCTGACCGATCCGATTTGGAGTGTAACCAGGGCGCGTTTCGGCTGTGCATCTCCCAAAACGGACAGGGGCGGCGGAGCGGATTTCGGAACCGTGTGCCGACCAGATCAGTATTCAGACGATGACCACCATGCTGATGGGATATAAGCGCCCGGACTACCTGGCCAGGATAGGACGTCTGAACGCTGACGAAGCCACCATCGATATGCTGGAGGATGCCATTGAGCAGCAAGCACCCTATATCTCCGACTATTTTTAAGAGGACGCGTCGCTTGGTGCCCTCTGCCTATAAAAAAGCATTTGCGTGCGCAATTGACCGCGCACGCAAATGCTTTTTTAGCCTGTCCTACGGCGGAACCGGGCGATTAAACCAGAAGAAAAGAGCGGGGAGAGAATTTCACCTCTCCCCGCTTCCGGGCAGATGTTACGCCTTGCCGTCGCAGCCCAGCACATGGATGAGCTTGTGCTTGACCATCTCCTTGATGTTGGCCCGGGCGGGCTTCAGATACTCGCGGGGGTCGAACTTGTCGGGGTGCTCGGCAAAGAACTGGCGGATGGTGCCGGTCATGGCCAGGCGCAGATCAGAGTCGATGTTGATCTTGCACACGGCCAGACGGGCAGCCTGGCGGAGCTGCTCCTCAGGAATACCCACGGCATCGGGCATCTTGCCGCCGTTTTCATTGATCATCTTTACGTACTCCTGGGGGACAGAGGAGGAGCCATGGAGCACGATGGGGAAGCCAGGCAGGCGCTTGGAGACCTCGTCCAGAATGTCGAAGCGCAGAGGCGGGGGTACCAATTCGCCCTTCTCGTTGCGGGTGCACTGGTCGGCGGTGAACTTGTAGGCGCCATGGCTGGTGCCGATAGCAATGGCCAGGGAGTCGCAGCCGGTCTTGGAGACGAACTCCTCCACCTCTTCGGGATGGGTGTAGTGGGACTCCTCGGCGGAGACCTGCACGTCGTCCTCAATGCCGGCCAGCGCGCCCAGCTCGGCCTCCACCACCACGCCGTGGTCGTGGGCGTACTCGACCACCTTGCGGGTGATCTCGATGTTCTCGGCAAAAGGCTTGGAGGAGGCGTCGATCATCACGGAGGTGAAGCCGCCGTCAATGCAGGACTTGCAGGTTTCAAAATCCGGGCCGTGATCCAGGTGCAGGGCAATGGGGATCTCGGGGCACTCAATGACCGCCGCCTCCACCAGCTTGACTAAATAGGTGTGGTTGGCATAGGCGCGGGCGCCCTTCGACACCTGGAGAATCATGGGGGCGCGAACCTCTCTGGCCGCCTCCGTGATGCCCTGAACAATCTCCATATTGTTTACATTGAACGCACCGATGGCGTAACCGCCGTCATAGGCCTTTCGGAACATTTCCTTCGTGGTAACCAGTGGCATAGAGGGCTCATCTCCTTCGTTTATTTGCCACATGATTCTATCAGTTTTCATTGCCAATTGCAAGAGGACGTGCTATGATATTTACGCAAAAACCGCTAGGTTCACCAAACTAAACTACGGTCAGGGAGGTACGATTCATGAGTGAATTGAGAGGAGCCTGCATCATCGGGCAGTCGGGAGGCCCCACTGCGGTCATCAATGCCAGCGCGCTCGGGGTGATCCGCACGGCCCTGGACACGGACTGCATCACCCGGGTGCTGGGGGCGGCCAACGGAATCCAGGGCGTCCTGGAGGACCGGCTGTACGATATGGGGCAGGAGGATGCCGGGGAGCTGGAGCTGCTGCGGTACACCCCGTCCTCCGCGCTGGGCTCCTGCCGCTACAAGCTGGCTGAGCCCAGCCAGGATGACACCGACTACCGCCGTATTCTCGAGATTTTCCGCAAGTATGATGTGCGCTATTTCTTTTACAACGGCGGCAACGACTCCATGGACACATGCAACAAAATCTCCAAGTACATGCAGTCCGTGGGCTATGCGTGCCGCGTCATCGGCGTGCCCAAGACCATTGACAATGACCTCAACGGCACCGACCACTGCCCGGGCTTCGGCTCCGCAGCCCGGTACATCGCTACCACCTGCATGGAGGTCCAACGGGACACCCATGTGTACGACAACGGAACCATTACCGTTCTGGAGATCATGGGACGCCACGCCGGCTGGCTGGCCGGCTCGGCTGCTCTGGCTGCCTGGGCGGGCTACGGCCCGGATCTCATCTACCTTCCCGAGGTGGATTTTGACATGGAACGCTTTCTGGCGGATGTCCACCAGGTCTATCAGGCGAAGAACAAGTGCCTGATCGCGGTCTCTGAGGGAATCCACCGGGCGGACGGCGCCTTCATCGCCGAAGGAGTTTCCGCCGCCGCCAACGACGGCTTCGGCCACACCCAGCTTGGGGGGCTGGCGGCGCTGCTGGCCGACCTTCTCCGGCAGCGGGAGCCCTCCGCCAAGGTGCGGGGCATCGAGTTGTCCTCCCCCAGCGCTGCGGCGCCCACAGCGCGTCCCAGACCGACATCGACGAGGCGTTTCTGGCGGGCAAGGCGGCCGTGGAGGCTGCGGTCGCCGGGTATTCCGACAAGATGGTGGCCTTCCGGTGTACCCGGGAGGGAGGCTACCGCTGCGAGACTGTGCTGGAACCCCTGGATATTGTGGCCAACGCGGAAAAGACGGTTCCCCCGCGCCTGGATCAACGCCGATGGGAACGGCCTGGAGCAGCCCTTCATCGACTACGTGCTCCCCCTGATTCAGGGCGTCCCTCGGGCCCCGCAGGAACACTCCCTCCCCCGCTATGCACGGCTGAAAAAGGTGCTGGTCTCTCAGGAGGCGTAAAACTTGCTGAAAAAGCGGCCCTGTGCAAATGCACAGGGCCGCTTTTTATCTGGCTCAGTCCAGGAAATTTCCTTTGAAAAAGTTCTCGTTTCCCAGCTTTTTTGCCGTCAGGCGAAAGAGAACGCAGCCGTCGGGGCACACAATATCCTTGCAGTAGGGGCCGCTTCCGCCTACGTTTTCCAGATCGCCGCCGCTTCGGACGGCCTCCATGAGGGGGAAAAGCAGTAGCATGGCCTTGGAGCAGATCCCCTGCCCGTCCTGATTGACCGGGCAGCCATAGGTGCAGGTATACCGGTCTCCGACCTCCTCTCCGTTGCGGCAATACCGCTCAGTATGGTCGCCCCGGAGGAAGCCGGTTACCTCGACCTGAAACTCGTACTCCTCATCGTACCACTTTTTCATGCCCGCTCTCCGCTCAATGCACGCCGGTGAGGGCGCGCATGACCTCATAGGTGTGCTGATCCAGACTCTTGGTCATCTGGAGGGCCTCGGTGATGTCATAGTCACATAGTTCTCCCCCTGAAGGGCCACCACCCGGCAGGTCTTGCCCTCGGCCAGCAGGCGCACCGCCTCATAACCCATGTAGGTAGCGGTGATCCGGTCGCGGGAGGAGGGAGAGCCGCCCCGCTGGATGTGTCCCAGCACAGTGACCCGGGTATCCAGGGCGGTAGCCTCCTCGATGACCTTGCCGATGGAGTAGGCGCCGCCCTCTACGCCCTCGGCCACGATGATCATGAAGTGGGTACGGCCGGCCAGACGGGCCCGGCGGATGGGCTCCAGCAGGTCGGCTTCATAGTCCACAGGGTGCTCCGGGACGATCACGGCAGTAGCGCCGCAGGCCACGCCTACGGTAAGGGCCAGATGGCCCGCCCGGTGGCCCATGACCTCCACCACGGAGCAGCGTTCGTGGGACTGCATGGTGTCCCGCAGCTTGTCGATGGACTCCAGCGCGGTGTTGCAGGCGGTGTCATAGCCGATGGTATAGCTGGAACAGGCAATGTCGTTGTCAATGGTGCCGGGAATGCCCACAACGGAAAGTCCTCTCTTGGCCAGGCAGAGCAAGCCGCTGAAGGTACCATCGCCGCCGATGCCCACTAGGGCGTCCAGCCCCAGCATCTTGCAGGTAGCCACCGCCCCTCCTGGCCAGCAGGGGGTTTTGAACTCCTCACTGCGGGCGGAGTAGAGCATGGTGCCGCCCCGGCGGGACAAGTCGCTTACGCTCTCAAAGGTCAGCTTGGTGAAATCGCCGTTGATCAGACCGTGGTAGCCCCGGCGGATGCCCACACATTCAATACCCATGTGCAGAGAGGTACGCACCACTGCCCGGATGGCGGCATTCATACCAGGGGCATCGCCCCCGCTGGTAAACACGCCGATGCGGCGTACTGCTTTTTCCATATTCAATATCCTCCTCTTAAACCTTCAGTTCCGTCTCTTTGCCCTGTAGGGCGGCAGCATAGCGCTCCAACACGGGCTGGACATCGTGAGCAAGGAAATCCTCCACCTGCTGCGGGCAGCGCCCAATATAGCGGGCCGGCTCCAAATGGGCGGTCAGCTCCTCCCGGCTCAGCATGGAGAAGGCCGGGTCGGCGGCGATGAGCTCGATCAGGTTGTTGCTAAGGCCACAGTCCTTTACGTTGGCTCCTGCCTCCTGGGAGAGCACGCGGATACGCTCGTGGAGCTCTTGCCGGTTGCCGCCCCGCTTCACAGCGTCCATCAGGATGTTCTCACTGGCCATGAAGGGCAGCTCCTCCCGCACGTGGCGCTCGATCACTTTCTCATGGACCACCAGTCCTCCGGCCACGTTGGCATAGATGCTCAGAATGGCATCCACCGCCAGGAAAGCCTCGGGCACGGACAGACGCTTGTTGGCCGAGTCGTCCAGAGTACGCTCGAACCACTGGGCGGAGGCGGTGACCGCAGGGTTGACCGCGTCGGCCATCACATAGCGGGCCAGGGCGCAGATGCGCTCACAGCGCATGGGATTGCGCTTATAGGGCATGGCGGAGGAACCGATCTGGTTTTTCTCAAAGGGCTCCTCCACCTCCTTCAGGTGGCAGAGCAGGCGCAGATCGGTGGCGAACTTGCTGGCAGACTGGGCAATGCCGGAGAGGGTGGACAACACCGCATAGTCCATCTTGCGGGAATAGGTCTGACCCGAAACGGGCACCACGGCGTCGAAGCCCATCTCGGCGGCGATCTTCCGCTCCAGCGCCCGGCATTTCTCATGGTCTCCCTCGAACAGCTCCAGGAAGGATGCCTGAGTGCCGGTGGTGCCCTTGCTGCCCAGCAGCTTCAGAGAGGCGATGCGGTGCTCCACCTCCTCCAGATCCATCAGCAGCTCGTTCATCCAGAGGGTGGCCCGCTTCCCCACCGTCACCAGTTGGGCGGGCTGGAAGTGGGTGAAGCCCAGGGTAGGCAGGGCCTTGTACTGCTCCGCGAACTCCGCCAGGCGGGCCAGCACCTGTACCAGCTTGTCGCGCACCAGCAGAAGGGCCTCCCGCATAAGGATCACGTCGGTGTTGTCCCCCACATAGCAGCTCGTGGCTCCCAGGTGGATGATGGGCATAGCTTTGGGGCACGCCTCGCCATAGGTGTGGACGTGTGCCATCACGTCGTGGCGGAGCTTCTTTTCATACGCCGCGGCTTTGTCGTAGTCAATGTCGGTGAGGTGGGCCTCCAGCTCGTCCACCTGCTCCCACCGGCAGTCCCAGCTCCATCTCGGCCCGGGCCAGGGCGACCCCAGGCGGCGCCAGGTGGAAAATTTTTGGTGATCTCCACCCCGTGAATGGTCTTGCCGAGAAGCTGCTCCAGGTTCATCATCACATAGAACGCCCCCTCCGGCTGGATGCAGCTCACGCCGGGGATGGCGTTCATCCGCTCCACAATGTAGTTGCGGCGCTGCTCAAAGGCCTGGCGCATGGTCTCAATCTCCGCCTGGGAACCGGAGAGGGCCACAGCGGCGGCCCTCTGGGGAGATGGCCACCGGAGAACCGGTGGAGTGGCTGACGTAATTGGCCATCACCTTGGCGATGACGTCGTTGGCGCAGGCGTAACCGATGCGCCAGCCGGTCATGGCGTATGCCTTGGATACGCCGTTGACCAGGATGGTGCGCTCCTTGGCGTCGGCGCTGAGGGAGGCGAAGCTGGTGAAGGTGCGGCCGTCGTAGGCCAGGCAGGCGTAGATCTCGTCGGAAATCACATAAATATCCGCCTGAGTACACACAGCGGCGATGGCCTCCAGCTCCTCTCGGTCGTACATCATGCCGGTTGGGTTGGAGGGATTGTTGAGCAGAATGGCCTTGGTCCTGGGGGTGATGGCGGCAGAGAGCTTTTCCGCTGTCAGCTTGAAGTGCTCTGCCTCGGTGGCGGTCACCACCACCGGCACGCCGCCCACCATCTTGATGAGCTCAATGTAGCTCACCCAGTAGGGCGCCGGCAGAATGACCTCGTCACCGGGGTTGACCACTGCCCGCAGAGCCAGGTAGACCAAGTGCTTGGCGCCGCTGCTCACCACCACTTGGCTGGGCTTGTACTCCAGTCCGTAGTCGGCCTTCATGCGGCCGCACACCGCCTGACGCAGCTCCACCGTGCCGGCTGCGGGGGTATAGCGGGTGACGTTCTGCTCAATGGCCGCAATGCCGGCTGCCTTGATGTTGTCAGGGGTGTTGAAGTCGGGCTCCCCCGCTCCGAAGCCGATCACATCCACACCGTCGGCCTTCATCTGCTTGAACATGGCGTCGATAGCCATGGTGGTGGAGGCCTGTACGGCCGATGCAATCCTGGACAGCTCTTTCACTGAAATCGCTCCCTTGTACTTAATAAAATCGTATTCTATTATATGACGGACCACGTAATTTTGCAAGTCCCCGATTGATAAAATGCAAAATCGGCGTCTGCCGACTGGCAGACGCCGATAAACTCAGGAGTGGCTCCGAGCGCTGACCACGCGGACAATCACCGTGCTGAGCACCAGGTTAATCAACAGTTCCAGAACAAAATTGATGCTGACCATAGTAAAGATCATATAAGTAATGACCGTCTGCCCAGCACCGGTGGCCCATGCCTCCAAATAGGTCGGGAACAGGAAAAACAGACCCAGCAGGAACAGGCCGGTATTGACCACCGGGCTGACGATGCCAGCGGCAATGGAGCCGCCCAGCATACGACCGCTGCTGTGGGATTTGCCGCCCCAGGCAATAGCCCGATAGACCAGGCCGGCAGCCAGACCGGCCAGGATACCCCTTGCCCAGGCAGACCAGGGCGGTCAGGAAGGGATTGGCGTTCCAAAGGACATTTCCGCCCATGTCCCAGCCCAGAATGCAGGCCAACAATACGACGGCACCGAATACCCCGCCCAGGCACGCGCCTGCCTTCGGGCCGTACAGGGCCGCGCCGATCAGGATCGGCGCCAGGGCCAGCGTGATGGTGAAGGGGCCGAACTTGACAAAACTGGCGACTACCTGCAGGACAACAATAATGGCCGTCATCAGGGCCAGTCCGGTCAGGCGTCTGGTCTTTTCGCTTGCTCTCATATGAAATTACCTCCTGCTGCCGCTCCTTATCTGGAAGGATGCAGCGCAATTTATTTACCCACGGCAGACAGCCGTTGAGTACAAAAAACGGCGTGGCCGGTCACGCTTTCCGGTACTTTTTTGCGTTTTTCTGGTAGAGCAAATAAAGTCCGGTCATGATCAGATCGGCGTCATATTGAATGGGACGCTTGCAGTAGCGCAGAATCCGAGGGGCATTTCCGCCGGTGGCCACGGTGGTGACGCTTTGGCCTATGCTCTCCTCAATGCGCTCCAGCATCCCGTCCACCATGCTGGCGTGTCCGTAGAGCACGCCGGAGCGCATGGCCTCCTCTGTGGTGTGGCCCATGAGGCCCACCGGGGAGGCGGTTTCAATGGAGATAGGCGGAAGAGCGGCCGCCCGCTCCGACAGAGCGTCCAGCGCCAGGGCCAGCCCCGGCATAATGATGCAGCCCTCGTATACGGTGCCTACAATGAGGGACAAAGAGGTGGCCGTACCCATGTCCACCATGACAATGGGGCTTGGATATTTGGCGATCGCCGCCACCGAAGAGGCCACGATGTCACTGCCCAACTGGTTGTGGATCTCGGCCTTGATGTTCAAACCGGTCCTGATGCCAGGGCCCACCACCATGGGGGGATGCCGGTCAGGCGGGCGATGGCATCGGTGAAGATGGTAGTCAGCGGCGGAACGACGCTGGAGAGGATGGCCCCGTCTACCGTGCACGCATCCGCCCCATAGAGCTGAAAGACGCCCAGGAGCTCGATGGCGCACTGATCCCGTGTCTTGCTGCGGGAGGTCTCCAGCAGGGCGCGGAACAATAACTCCCCTGTACCGTTGAACAGGCCGACCGTCGTATTGGAATTGCCCACGTCTACCGCCAGAATCATAACATATCCCCCTCCCCACAAATATTTTTATTATTATAGCAATAAATACAGCGAAAGATCAAGCTGGTATCTGCTGTTCCTACCCCTTTTCGGAGCTTGGAACTGTGTTCAGGAGTTTGGTCAAGTCTCCTATGGAGGCACCCATTTTGACCGAAACCTCCTCCATAGTCATGCCGGAAGCCAGAAAACGGCGGATTACCATCCCCATGTCCTCCCCCACTTCAATGAGGTGCCCATCTGGATCGTAAAAGCGTGCCACCCGCTGGCCCCAGTCGTGTTCGATGATGCCGCCAAGCCGTTCTATACCCGGATAGGCATCCAGCTTTTCAATAAATCCATCAAAATCCGTCTCTTCAAAGACCAATTCCATATTGTTGGGCTTTTTCCGCACGTGCATACTCGGCACTCCAATTAGCCAGTCAAAATCCTGTTGCAGCGCCAGCCCACAGGTAAAGGCAATATTTCTCCCGTAATCCTGGGCCACCTCCAGACCAAACAATTCCTGATAAAACGCTTTTGCAGCGTGAATGTCCCTGACAGACAGAAGTGCGCAGATATATTTCATTGGTTTGTTCCCCTCTCCGTTACAAGATAGAGCCAGTATACCATATGAAGTGGGCAAACACAAGAAACAGGGCAGCCTTTTGGCTGCCCTGTTTTCATCCAATATGACGGCAGATGAGTTCGCCCATCTTTTGGGTGCCGATGGGGGTGACGCCCGGCCCGGCGATGTCGGGGGTGCGCCAGCCTTCGGCCAGTACCGCGTCCACTGCCGCCTCCACCGCGTCGGCCTCGGCGGCCAGGTGGAAGGAGTAGCGGAACATCATGGCCACCGACAGGATGGTGGCGATGGGGTTGGCCTTGTCCTGACCCGCAATGTCGGGGGCGGAGCCGTGGATCGGCTCGTAGAGGCCGGGGGCGGTATCGCCGATGGAGGCGGATGGCAGCAGGCCGATGGAGCCGGTGACCATGCTCGCCTCATCGGAGAGAATGTCGCCGAACATGTTCTCAGTAACCACCACGTCGAACTGGCCGGGGTCTTTCACGAGCTGCATGGCGCAGTTGTCCACCAGCACATCCTCGTACTGCACGTCGGGATACTCCTCCGCCAGCCGGTGCATGACGGAGCGCCACAGGCGGGAGGTCTCCAGCACATTGGCCTTGTCCACACTGGACACCTTCTTGCGGCGGAGGCTGGCCAGCTCAAAGGCCCGGCGGCCGATGCGCTCAATCTCCTGCTCGGAATAGGCCATCCGGTCGGCGCACTCCACACCCCGGTCAGGGGTGTCGTACCGCTCCCTCTGGCCGAAGTAGATGCCGCCGGTCAGCTCCCGCACCATCATCAGGTCGATGCCCTTCTCCGCCGTCTCCTTCTTCAAAGGGCAGGCGTCCGCCATGGCGGGGCGCAGGGCAGCGGGGCGCAGATTGGCATACAGGCCCAGATCCTTTCGGATGGCCAGCAGGGCGGTCTCAGGCCGCTGCTCGGCGGGCTTGTCGGAACCCCACTTGGGGCCGCCCACAGCGCCCAGCAGCACCGCGTCGCAGGCCCGACACTTCTCGGCGGTGCCGTCGGGAGAGCTCTTCCCCACCGCGTCGGTGGCGCAGCCGCCCAGCAGCACCTCCTCATAGGTGAAGCTGTGGCCGAACTTCTGGCCGACGGCCTCCAGCACCTTGACGGCCTCCCCCACCACTTCGGGGCCGATGCCGTCGCCGCGGATGAGCGCAATTTTAAAATTCATTTCGCCGCACCTCTCGCCTTCAGGGATTTGAGCAGGCCGCCGTTGTCCACGATGCCCTGGACGAAGGCGGGCAGGGGGCGCGGCCTGATAGGTCTTGCCGGTGGTCTCGTCGGTGATCACGCCGGTACCGAAGTCCACGCTCACCGTGTCGCCGGCCTGAATGCCCTCCGCCGCCTCGGCGCACTCCAGAATGGGAAAGCCGATGTTGATGGCGTTGCGGTAGAAGATGCGGGCGAAGGAGGGCGCGATGACGCACTTGACGCCGCAGGCCTTGATGGCCAGGGGGGCGTGCTCCCGGGAGGAGCCGCAGCCGAAGTTGGCCCCAGCCACGATGATGTCGCCCGGCTCCACGGTGGAGGCGAAGCCGGCGTCGATGTCCTCCATACAGTGGGAGGCCAGGGACTTTTCATCGGGGGCGTTGAGATACCGGGCGGGAATGATTACGTCGGTATCCACGTTGTCGCCGTATTTGTAAACCTTCATTGCCTTACACCTCCATCAGAGCTTGCGGGGGTCCGCCACACAGCCCGCCACGGCGGACGCGGCGGCCACCGCGGGTTGGCCAGGATGATCTCGGAGCTGACGGGGCCCATGCGGCCCACAAAGTTGCGGTTTGTGGTGGAGATGGCCCGCTCCCCGTCGGAGAGCACGCCCATGTGGCCGCCCAGGCAGGGGCCACAGGTGGGGGTGGACACGGCACAGCCAGCCTCGATAAAGGTCTGGATCAGCCCCTCGGCCATGGCGTCCAGGGTGATCTGCTGGGTGGCGGGGATGACGATGCAGCGCACTCCGGCGGCCACTTTGCGGCCCTTGAGCGCTGCCGCGGCCTGGCGGAGATCCTCCAGACGGCCGTTGGTGCAGGAACCGATGACCACCTGGTCAATGTGGGTGCCCGCCACCTGGTCCACGGTGCGGGTGTTGGAGGGCAGGTGCGGCAGGGCAACCGTGGGCTGGAGGGTATCCAGATCGATGACCACCTCCCGCTCGTACTCGGCGTCGGCATCGGGCTCCACGGCCTCCCAGGCGCGGGTGACCCGGCCGTCCAGATAGGCCCGGGTCTTGTCATCCACCGGAAAGATCCCGTTCTTGGCCCCGGCTTCAATGGCCATGTTGGCGATGGTGAAGCGGTCGTCCATGGACAGGGAGGCTACCCCTTCCCCGCCGAACTCCAGGGACTTGTAAAGGGCGCCGTCCACGCCGATGGTGCCGATAAGGTGGAGGATCACGTCCTTGCCGGATACACAGGGCTGGAGTTTGCCCTTGAGGGTGACCTTGATGGCGGAGGGGATGCGGAACCAGGCCAGTCCTGTGGCCATGCCCGCGGGCATATCGGTAGAGCCCACGCCGGTGGAGAACATGTTCACCGCGCCATAGGTACAGGTGTGGGAGTCGGCGCCGATCATGGCCTCGCCGGGGGCGGTCAGGCCCTGCTCGGGCAGGAGGGCGTGCTCTACCCCCATGCAGCCCACATCGTAGAAATGGGTGATGTCAAAGCGCTTGGCGAACTCCCGCACCTGGGCGCAGAGCTGGGCGGCCTTGATGTCCTTGCAGGGGGTGTAGTGATCCAGAACCAGCGCGATCTTTTCCCGGTCGAACACCTGGGTCAGCCCCGCCTTGTTGAACTCGGCGATGGCCACCGGGGTGGTGATATCGTTGCCCAGCACCAGATCCAGCTTGCCCTCCACCAGCTGGCCGGGGACAACATGCTCCAGGCCGGCGTGCCTGGCCAGGATCTTTTGGGTCATGGTCATTCCCATGGTTGGGTGCCTCCTTTTTTATTTCAGTGGCACCAGAATAGCATGGCCCCTTGCCAAAAGAATGTAAAGCGTGTTACAATTGACCAAACAGGAGGTGAACGCAATGGCGCAGGACCACATCTGGGCGCCGCTGGCGGAGGGGCAGCCCACCCACCATCGGGAGCCGGGGCAGATGATCTATTTACAGGACACGGAGGCCGCGCAGTTTTACTATATCCTCACCGGAACGGTGAAGTGCTTTATCAGCTCTCCCGACGGGGATGAGCGCACCCTGGCCCTCCACCACGGCGGGGAGCTCATCGGCGAGGCGTCCTTCTTTGACCGGCAGCCACGGGTCTCCTCCGCCGTGGCGGTCACCCCGTGCGAGCTGATCTCGGTGAACCGGCAGCATCTGGAGGCGGTGTTTGCCCGCCGGCCGGACCTGGCCATCTCCATGCTGGAGTATCTGGCCCGCACGGTGCGCCTGCTCTCTGGCCATGTAGACAGCGCCTTTTTGCAGGCGGACAAGCGCATCGCCCGCCATCTGCTGGCCCTCGAGCCGGACGCCAGGGGTCTGCTCCACTGTACCCATGAGGAGATCGGCTCCTCTGTGGGGGTGAGCCGTGTAACGGTGAGCCGGGTGCTGGGGGACTTCGACCGGCGGGGCTGGGTGGAGACCGGCTATAAGAGCCTGAAGCTCTGCAACCGGCAGGCGATTGCGGATTTTCTGACCGAGGGGGTGGGGTGAGCGTGGGCTGGTATTTCCTGCTGGCGGCGGCCGGGCTGGATCTGCTCCTCCCCTTCCTGCTGGCCCCATTTTACCCCGGCTACTCCCACCGGCGGCAGGTCATGAGCGTGCTGGGCAGCCCGGAAAGTCCGGTGCGGTGGGTGTACCGGGTGTGGCTGGTGGCGCTGGGGCTGCTCCTGTGCGCCGCCACACCAGACCTATGGGCTGCCTTTGGAAACCGCTCTCCTGTCCTGACCGGGCTGCTGATCGCGGTGCTCTGCGTGTTCGCCCTGGGGGCAGGGGTACTGGCCGGGCTGTTCAGCGTCAATGCCGACAAAGCGGTGGAGACAGCGGCCTCCCGCATCCACGGCGTCGGCTCGGTTCTGGGCTTCCTGGCCCTGGCCTTTGCTCCCCTTCTGGTGGCGCTGCTGGCTTTTCGGGATGGTGCCGGCGGGGCCGGGGGTATTCTCCCTGATCTGTTTTGCCCTCGATGTGTGCTGTTTCACCCTCTTTGTTATGGCGGACAAGGAGGCGTGGCGTGGCACCCGGCTGGCCCAGGAGGGCACATGGCAGCGGCTTACCCTCCTGTTTATGTACCTGCCGCTGGCCGTTCTGGCTGCCTCACAGCTCATTCAGAAATAGACCACGAGGGGGCGTCCCATCTGGGACGCCCCCTCGTTTTACAGAATGATGCAGATCAGTCCGCCGGAGCCCTCGTTGATGATGCGCTGGAGTGTCTCCTGGAGCTTGGCGCGGGCGTCGTCGGGCATGCGCTTGAGCTTGCCGTTCAAATCCTCGCTGACCAGCTCATGGAAGGACTTGCCGAAGATATTGGACTGCCAGATGGCCTTGGTGTCCCCCTCGAACTCCTGAAGCAGGAAATTGACCATCTCCTCGCTCTGCTTTTCGTTGCCCACGATGGGCGAGACCTCGGTTTCGATGTCCGCACGGATCATGTGGATGGAGGGGGCGGAGGCCTTCAGGCGCACGCCATAGCGTCCCCCCTGCTTGACGATCTCCGGCTCCTCCAGCACCAGCTCGTCGGTGCTGGGCACCACGATGCCGTAACCGGTGGACTTAACCTCTTCCAGCGCCCCGGCTACCTTGTCATACTCCGTTTTGACGTGGGCAAGGCTGGAGAGCAGCTCCATGAGATCACCATCGTCGTGGATGGTGAAGCCGGACTGCTCGGAGAGCGTATCGTAGAACAGCCCCGGGGCAGCTCCAGCTGGGCGGCGGCCAGACCGGTGCCCAGGCTGATGGAGGTGATACGGGCGCTGCTGACAGTGTCGCACTCCCCAATGGCGGTGACCGTACGCTCCACATCCCGGATGCGGTGCATCCCGGCCGCCCCCTCCCGGATGGCCGTATACAGGCCGCTCTTGATGGGGTGGTCGTAAGGCAGGGCGTCCACCCAGGGGGGCAGGAACAGATCCAGCTCCTTCACCGGGAACTCGTAGAGCACCCCCTTGATGATGGCGGTTACCGCCGCCTCGTCCAGCTCCAGGCAGTCGGCGCACACACACGTCACGTCATAGCGGGAGGCGATGTCCGCCCGGATGGCCTGTGCCCGGTCGGAATTGGGGTAGGACGAGTTGAGCACCACCAGGAAGGGCTTTCCTAGCTCCTTCAGCTCGGCGATCACCCGCTCCTCCGCCTCCAGATAGTCCTCCCGGGGAATGTCGGTAATGGAACCGTCTGTGGTGACCACGATACCGATGGTGGAATGCTCCGCAATGACCTTGCGTGTGCCGATCTCCGCGGCCTCGGTCATGGGGATCTCATAGTCAAACCAGGGGGTGGTTACCATGCGGGGGCTGTCGTCCTCCAGGGAGCCCACCGCGCCGGGAACCATATAGCCTACGCAGTCGATGAGGCGGACGGAGAAGGCCGCCCCGTTGTCCATGGTGACCTGAACGGCCTCCTCCGGGACGAATTTGGGCTCGGCGGTCATGATGGTGCGCCCGGAGCCGCTCTGGGGCAGCTCATCCCGGGCCCGCTCCCGGCGGTACACGTTGTCGATGTTGGGGATGACCATGGTCTCCATGAAGCGTTTGATAAAGGTCGATTTTCCCGTCCGCACCGGCCCCACGACGCCGATATAGATATCCCCCCCCCTCGGTACGCAGGGCAATATCTTCATAGATCTTGCGTTGTTCCACTTGCGATTCCTCCTTCGGCCGCATGAGCCGGTCGTTTTCTCTACATACCTATGGGGATAAGCCGTAAATTATGCCTCGTCCCCGGACAGAACCAAAAAGCCCGCCCGGCATTTGCCGGGCGGGCTGGTTTTACCGCTTGCGTGGGATGAGCAGGAGCTGCCCCTCCGGGGCCACGTCCTCCTCCAGCGCGTTGGCGCACATGATGTCCTGTGCGGTGGTACCGTAAGACTTAGCAATGTCCCAGAGCCGTTCCCCGTTTCCTACCATACGCAGAACAATGGAGGGCTGGCCGGAGTGATCCCGGGGGGTACCCTCATCCATATGGACCGCAGACACGGCGGCTGTGGTGCGGCTGGTCATGGCCGTGTACCGGAAACCCACCGGGAAGCGCACCTCAATGCCACCCGTCGTCGGGGTGGCAAAGACAGGGGCGGTACAGCCGCAGTGGCAGGAGCAGGACGCCTCCTCAGGCAGCTCCAGGGGCAGGCGGCCTGGAGCTGCCGGGTGATGGAGGTGCGGGCGCCGTCCTCCGTGAGGTAGAGCACCGTCACGTTGGCCTCGGCGGTCAGCGTCACCCGTCTCCCGTCCCGGCTCTGGGTGATGGCGCCGATGGTCACATAGGCGTCCGACACCTCCTGGGCCAGCATCCCGGTTTCCAGGATCTCCCGCACCGTCAGCTCCTTCTCCCCGTGCTCCACCAGACGGCCCAGCGTATAGGTCCGGCTCTCCGCCGTAAGCTGGAAGGCGGTAGAGTACACATCCGTCAGCATCTGGAGCGTGCGCTCCTCCCGCACCACCGCTTGGGCCAGCAGCCCCATGGAGACGCTGATGGTGCGGCCGTCGCCGCTGTCCAGGGCGCAGTCCAGGCCGGTCAAAACCACGTACACATCACAGGTGGACTCCTCCCCCGCCCCGGTAATCTCCATGATCTGGGAGAAGGGCAGCTCATATTCCGCTGTGCACAGTCCGCCGGCGGAGGAGCGGTAGAGCATCTGAAGCTGGCTCTCCCCCTTGAAAATAAGCTTGTTTCCGATGACCTTGGACTCACTGCACCGCAGGGCAGCGCGGCACTTCAGCAGCTCTTCCGCCTCCGGCTTGCTGCCGGACAGGCTGATTTCATCAGAAAATGTAAAGGGCTTCTCCTGCACGCAGACTGTGGTACAGGCATCACACTGCTCAGACATCTGCTGCACACCAGCTTCCTCCGGAGCCAGCACTCCGCTGCAGATGTCATCCTCCACCGGGGCATAGACCTGCACACAGAAAGCCAGATCCACCCGGACCAGCACCTTGCGGGGGTTGATCAGCCGGGCGTCTGCCCCCTGTACCCGCGGCAGGGGCCACCACGCGGCACAGAGGCGTCAGCGCCGGGTGCTCAGAGTACAGGAAAGGGCAGTTCCACCTCCATCCGGCATCCTGGAGCACCTTGTCCCGCAGGCATACCACGCCCTCGGTATCGCAGATGCGAAGGATATCCGGACAGGCATCCGGTACAATGCTCTCCAGTGTCTCCTCGCGGCAGACGGTTGTATCCAGTACGGCCTCATAGCCGCTCCGTTGAGTCCGATCCAGTTCCAGCTCCATAGCGTTCCACTCCTTGTACGGGCCGCAGCCCTTTTTCATGCATTCTGCTACAGAACTATATGTACAAGGTGGGAAGACTATGCCCGTGGCTCATGCGCCCCGGATGCCGAAAATGGTCTTGAGTATTCCGCGCAGCGCTTTGGGTGATTTAACCACGACGATCTTCATAGCACAGCCTCCCTGTCGTCCCAAATTCGTTTGAGCCAGTCTCTGCCCCGGCTGCCCGCCCAAGCACCCGCACCGAAGGCGATCAGACAGGCCGGATGGAGCAGCAGGGCTGCACCCCCCACGCACAGCGCTGCCGTTCCCAGGCGCTTTCTGGTTTGTAGCGTCAAAATGGCCGCCTCCTTTCGCAACTGGTTCTGTACCAGTATACGCAGGAGGCGGCCAAGGGTTCCCAGTTCATCAGACGCGCTGGCTCCGGATCAGCAGGGCGCGGCCGGCGGAAAGGCAGATCTCCACCTCGTCGCCCAGCGGCTCATTACTCACTGAGAGGGTGTCGCCGCGAGTGAGTACCGCGTCGGTCAGCGGATATTTGAGTCCCCGCAGGGTGACGCCGGTCACGCGGCGATCCAGAGGAACCAGAGAGAGGTAGTGATAGCAGGGACGGTTGGTTAGCCGCAGCACTCCACTGTCCAGCAGGCGCACCTCATTATCGGCATCCACCAACAGCGCCCGGCCGCCGTGGTCGGCGATCCACTCCAGAAGCACCAAGTTGGAGGCGGTATGGTCCAGCCGTCCCCCAGTACAGCCGCACAGCAGGAGCTCCCGGTAATCCAGCTCCAGTGCCTGATCCACCGCTGCCTGGAGGTCTGTCATATCCTTTTCCACCGGAAGCGTGATGCAGGGGACATCGCCCTCCGGCGCACCGCCGGAGTCCCAGTCGCCGATCAGATAGTCCGGCCGCAGTCCGGCCGCACGGGCGTTGCGTACCCCGCCGTCGGCACAGAAGACCGTCCATCCGCCTCCGTCCAGATAAGGGCGGAGAAAGGCCCCGTCTCCGCAGGGGACTGAGCCGAAAAGCAGTGCGCGCTTCATTTCCGTTCCCATTCGGGCACTTCCTTTGCCTGCTGATACAGCCGTACATAGCTGGCGTGACGGCTGGGGGCGATCTCTCCAGCCTTTACCGCAGCAAGAACTGCACAGCCCTTTTCCTTTACATGAGAACAGCCGGTGAACCGGCATTGCTCCAGATAAGGGGCGAACTCCCGGAAGGTATATTGCAGTTCCTCAGGGCGACGGAGCTCTATCTCCTCCGTGTCGAAGGAGGAGAAGCCGGGGGTATCTGCCACAATGGCGCCGGAGCGGAGCCGAAACAGCTCCACATGGCGGGTAGTATGGCGGCCACGGCCCAGCTTGTCGGAGACCTCCCCCACCTGGAGGCGGAAGCCGGGCTCCAGGGCGTTGAGTATGCTGGATTTGCCCACACCGGAATTTCCTGTAAAGGTAGAAACCTTTCCAGCAATTGCCCCAGAGAGCTCCTCCAGTCCCTCCCCTGTCTCGGCGCTCACCCGGAGGGTGGGGAACCCGGCAGCGCGGTAGGTCTGGTAGAGCTCCTCCGCCGCATCCAGGTCGCACTTGTTGATGCAGATGACCGGCTGGCAGTTCCGCCCCTCCGCAATGGAAACCACGCGGTCAATCAGGAATGGGTCGGTAACTGGAATGGCGCCGGAGGCAATGACTACGAGCTGATCAATGTTGGCCACCGCCGGTCGCTGAAATTCGTTCCTGCGGGGCAGGATTTCATCGAGAATCCCCGCCCCGTTATCCAGAGGGGTGAAGATGACCTTGTCCCCCACCAGGGGGATGATCCTCTGATGGCGGAACTTTCCCCTTCCGCGGCAGGCGACCAGAACCCCATCTCCGCCGTCCACGTAATAGAAGCCGCTGATGGCCTTTAAAATAATCCCTTCCATCAGCCGAAGTTCATCATGCGGGTCTCGGAGAGCTGCCCGTCAAGATAGACATCCACTTGCTGGAAGCCGGTTCCATAAAGTGTTACCACCCGGACGCCTAGTACGGTCTGTACGTCCTCATTGAACTGATCCTGCCCGTTGACTGTGACCCGGACACGGACAGTCTCCTTGTCGGAGCTGGCCAGATTTACCGTATAGCTGATGGGCTTCAGCGCACCTCCGCTGCCTGGTGTGGGGGAAACCTCCGGGTCGGTAGAGGCCCCCGGCGTGGGAGTCGGGGGTGATCTCCGGGGCGGGAGAGGTGGAGGGATCTGCCCCTTTGCTCAGGCGCAGATGGATGGTGGAACCCTTATCGACCTCGGTACCCGTCTGGATGGACTGCCAGCAGACCAGACCCTCGGCGTAGTCATTGCTGTACTGAGGCTCGTCAAATACGACCACCAGTCCCAGCGTTCCCTCAGCCTTAGCGCGGGCCTCCTGCTCTGTCATGCCGAGGAACGGGATAATAACAGAGGTTTCCGTCTTGACACCGCTGCTGACTACAAGAGTGACCTTCTCCACATCGGCCAGATCGGTCTCCGCCACCGGGTCGGTGGAAATCACATAGTCCTTGGTTACATCCTCCGAGGTCTCCTCCCGGATAACCAGATTACCGGCCTCCTCGGTGAAGCCGAGTTCCCGCAGGGTATTGATGGCCAGACGCTTATCCTGATTCACCAGGTTGGGCATCCGGTTCTCCTCCACGTCGGTGCTGCCGCTGCCGTTGCTGATATCGACAGTGATGGTGGTTCCCGCCGCAGCGTTGCGTCCCGATTGCGGATCCTGGTTCACAATCTGTCCTTTGGGTAAAGTGCTGTCCACTTCCTGCCCCTCTACGACCTGAAATTGAGCCACGGTTACGCCGCTGTCCGCCCGCGCTTCCTCGATGGTCTTACCCACCAGATTAGGGACATTGTAGACAGTCTGCCCCGGGCTGCTGAAGAAGGAGACCCAGAGAAATACGCCGATGCCGACTACAAACACGGCCACTGCTGCAATAGCCAGAATAATGGGCAGACGACTGCCGCCCCCATCCCGCCGGTCCGGATAGTCGTCGTAGTCCACCTCGTCCTCAAGGGGAACCGCACGGCTTTTGCGGGGCTTCGGTGTGGGACGGGCATAGGGCTCCTCCGACGCGGCCCGGCTGGCATGGGCCGGCTGGGAACGCACGGTGTGCGGCGTGTTGGCGCCCAGAATCTGAGTAGGCTCGTCGCCGTCGGCGATAAGCAGATCGGCGGGCGTATAGTCGAAATTGATGCTGGGATTCTTGCGGAACTCCTCCAGATCCACCAGCATGGCGTCTGCTGATACATAGCGCTGGTTGACATCCGAGGCCATAGCTTTCATGGTGATGGCCTCCAGAGCCTCTGGGATCTCTGGGTCGATCTCCCGTGGGGAGAGCGGAATGGAGTTGATGTGCTGGATCGCCACCGCCACCGGGGACTCCCCCTCATAGGGCAGGCGGCCAGTGATCATCTCATAGAGTACCACACCGGCGGAGTAGATATCGCTGCGGGCGTCGATATGGCTGCCGCGGGCCTGCCCGGCGAGATATAGTGTACTGAGCCCAGGGCCTCCTGGGTCAGGGTGGCCTGGGCGGCGGAGGTGAGACGGGCGATACCGAAATCGGCCACCTTCAGGCTGCCGTCCCGCAGCACCATCATGTTGTGGGGCTTGATATCCCGGTGGATAATCCCCCGGCTGTGGGCGTGGGAGAGGGCCTTCATGATCTGAGTGATGAAGTGCAGTGCCTCCCGCCAGGCCAGCTTGCCTCCCTTCTTCTGCATATACTGCTTGAGGGTGATGCCGTCTATGAGCTCCATAACGATGTAATCCAGCTCCGTGGAGTGGGACACATCGTAGACCGCCATGATGTTGGGATGGGAGAGCATGGCGACGGCCTGGGACTCATCGTGGAACCGGCGGCGGAACTCGGCGTCCTGAGCCAGCTCCTCTTTGAGAATCTTCACCGCCACCAGCCGGTTGAGGCGGTGATCCCGTCCCTTGTAGACCACGGCCATACCGCCCGTCCCGATGCGCTCAATGATCTCATATCGGTTGTCGAGTAATTTCCCTATGTACTGATCCATAGTTCATTACCCCCTTTTAAACGATCTGAAAGAGGACCGCCGTAACGTTGTCCGGCGCGCCTCTGGACAGAGTGATGTGGAGCAGGCGCTGGCAGCAGTCCGACGGCTCCCCGCCGTGGATGGCCTCGTAGAGCAGCTCCTGGTCCGTGACGATGTTGCTCAGCCCGTCGGAGCAGAGCAGCAGGAAGTCCCCCGGCTGGAGCTCCTTCTCGTACAGATCTGCCCGGATGCGCTCCTCAGAGCCCAGTGCCCGGGTGATCAGGTTCTTCCGGGGATGAGTACGGGCCTCCTCGGGGGTGATGTCCCCCCGCGCCACCATGTCCTCCACCACCGAGTGGTCCCGGGTCAGGCGGGTGATCCCGTCTTCATTGATGTGATAGGCCCGGCTGTCTCCGATGTTGAGCAGATAAGCGGTCTGCTCCACCACCAAGGCCGCCACCATAGTGGTGCCCATGCCGCGGCAGTCCGGGTCGGTGACGGCCCGGTGATAGACTGCCGTATTGGCGGTCTCCGCCGCCCGCGAAAGAACGGCGGCTGGCCCGGCCTCGCCATCGCCGTCCGGCTGCATGCCCTGCAGGGCGTCCACGAAGGTTTCCACGGCGATGAGACTGGCGATATTGCCCGCCTTGGCCCCGCCCATCCCGTCGCACACGACGCCGACCGCCAGGTGCTCTGAAGGAACGTCTAAGTAGAAACCGTCCTGATTTTGTGTTCTTACCGCGCCTTTGTCGGTAATACCCCATGCGTGTATCATACTGAACTTGCCTCTTTCCCGCGCCAGTCTGCCTCTGTTCACGCCCTGCGCGGCCAGGCGTGAGCCGACTTATGTTAAGTGTGTTCCTGCTGCATTGTCTTGCGGCGGAGCTGACCGCAGGAGGCGTCAATATCGCCCCCCAGCTTGCGGCGTACCGTGGCGGTGATGCCGTGGCTCTCCAGCCGCTTCTGGAAGGCCGCCACCCGCCTGCTGGGCTTGAGGGGCTCTCCTCCACATTGTTGAGGGAATCAGGTTCACATGCCCCGGCGTCCCCTTCAGGTGCCGAGCCAGCAGATCTGCCTGCCAGTCGGCGTCGTTAACTCCGTCAATCATGGCGTATTCATAGGAGATCCGTCGGCCGGTCTTTTCAAAATACCGGCGGCAGGCGGCGAACAGCTTCTCCACCCCTACGCTCCGGTTGACCGGCATGATGCGGCTCCGTGTTTCGTCGTCGGGGGCGTGAAGGGACACAGACAACGTTAATTGTAACCGATAGTGGGCCAATTTGTCAATTTTTTTCAGTCAGGCCGCAGGTGGACAAAGAGATGTGCCGCATACCGATGTTCAGCCCGTCCGGGTGGTTGACCAGCTCCAGAAAGCGGAGCACCGTGTCGAAGTTGTCCAGCGGCTCCCCAATGCCCATGAGCACGATGTTGCTGACCGGGGCTCCGGAGTCCATCTGGGTGAAAAGCACCTGATCCAGCATCTCAGCGGGTGTTAAGTCCCGCACCTTGCCCCCTAGTGTGGAGGCGCAGAAGGCACAGCCCATCCGGCAGCCTACCTGAGAGGATATGCACACAGTATTCCCATGATGATAGCGCATCAAAACCGTTTCAATACAGTTTCCGTCTCCCAGCCGCCACAGGTACTTGATGGTGCCGTCCAGGGAGGAGACCTGCCTGCGCTCCACCTGGGGCGCGTAGAGGATACAGGAGGCGGCCAGCTTCCCCGCAGGGGCTTGGAGAGGTTGGTCATTTCGTCAAAAGAGGATACGCCCCGGTGAAGCCACTGGAACACCTGCTTGGCTCGGAACGCCGGCTCCCCCAGCTCCTTGAAATAGGCGGCCATCTCGGTCAGATTCATGGATTTGATGTCGGTCATGCGTTCTCTCCCCCGCCGGGCCTCCCCGGCGGCTCCAGTCCGTATTTTTTTGCCACCGCTGCCAGACGCTCCGGTGGGATGGGCGCTGGCTCCTCCTGCCGCAAAAACCAGGAATCGTAATCCGGGGCAGGGCACTCCCTCAGAGGGAAATCAGCCCGGAACTGATCCGACTGCACCCAAACCTGAAGGAAATACCAACCGCGCTGATAATCTGTAAAGGGATCCCGGGTAATCATACGCTGAAAGCCGGGTTCTTTCAGCAGTTTAGGGTGATAAGGTTCCTCCCGCCACAGCTCCAGTCCCAGCACCGGAAAGTTGTAAGTATCCGCCAGGTCATGATCCACACAGTCGCACACAAAGCCGGACTCCTTTGACAGGACGGCAATCACATCCTCCACATGGGTGTGGATCAGATCCTGACCACGGTACAAAATCCGGATATTCTCCGACGTATTCAGTCCGATCCGGGACAAGCAGCCTTCTTCATACCCAGGTAAAAGGAGTCAGGGGGGCTTAGGCAGGCCCAGCCGGTTCCGGAGTTTCTCCGCCTCCTCCTGTGTCATGCCCAAGCGGAAAGGCCCCAGCCCAACACGGGGATACACCTCATAATCCATCTTAAATCCTCCTGAGCTTGGCAAAGAAAAAGCCGTCGGTGCCGTGGCGGTGGGGCCAGCAGGTGAGCATGCCGGTGTCTGTATCCAAGAAGGGGCCAGAAACTTGGAATCCCTCTAGTATAAAGTCTCTCCGCTTGTCTAAAAACGCCCTCACGACTCCCTCATTCTCCGGCCCCAGCAGGGTGCAGGTGGCGTAGAGAAGTACGCCGCCCAGGCGCACATAATCCGCCACATTGTCCAGAATGGCGGCCTGCACACGGGGCAGGTTCTCCAGAGGCTTAGGATCCTTGTAGCGAATGTCCGGCTTCTTGCGGATGATACCCAAGCCGGAGCAGGGTACATCGGCGATTATCAGATCAAAGCTGTTAAGTAATTCGGCTTTTCGCTCCTTGCCGTCCAACAGGTTTGCATGGATGATATCCAGGCCCAGCCGCTGATAGCCCGCCTCGATCAGGCGCAGCTTGTGGGGGTGAATATCACAGGAGGTGACGCTCCCCCGGTTCTCCATGGCGATAGCGGCGGCGAAGGATTTGCCTCCAGGGGCTGCACAGGCGTCCAGCACCCTCCACCCCGGCTGCGGCGCGGCGGCCAGCACCGCCAGATGGGCGGCGGCATCCTGGATGTAAAAAGTACCCCTTCTGGAACGCCTCCAGGTGTTCCAGACTTCCGGTGCCGTTCAGGAACAGGCAGTCCGGCAGCCAGGGATGGGGTTCCACTGCCACCCCCTCGGCCGTCAGCATGGCAGCCAGCTCCTCTGCGGAGATTTTGAGGGTGTTTACCTGGGCACAGGTGGGGGGGCTCGCCGTTGTCGGCGGCCAGCAGGGCCTCCGCCTCCTCTCTGCCCAGCCGGGCAACGAAGGAATCCACCAGCCACTGAGGATGGCTGTACCGGGTGGAGAGGTCGGCGGGCGGCTCCATCGCCTCCCGCTGGCGGATCAGGCTGCGGAGCACCCCGTTGACCAGCCCTGCGGCCCTGGGATTTTTGGCCTTCTTTCGGGCCAAGGACACCGCCTCGCTGACGGCGGCGTGATCCGGCACCCGGTTCAGATACAAAAGCTGATAGGCTCCCAGGCGCAGCAGGTTGCGGATAGACGCCTCCAGCTTGTGCAGCGGGGTGGCACACAGCTTTGAAAGGTAAAAATCCAGCAGCATCCGGTTTTGGAGTACACCGAAGCACAGCCGGGTCGCCAGAGCGGCATCCCGGCCGTCCAGCTTCGCTCCGCCGATGGCCTTTTTCAGATATCCGTCTGACCACGCGCCCTGCCTCTCGCAGGCAGTAAGGGCGTCCAGTGCCACTTCTCGGGCCTGCTTCATCTAATCCCTCCGTCGTCCTGCAAAGGCCAGCAGGAACCGCAGCAGTTGAGCCAGGGAGACCAGCAGGGCTGCCACATAAGTCATGGCAGCGGCCCCCAGCACCTTGCGGGCACCCCGCAGCTCATCGTCCTCCAGCAGATGGGTGCCCTCCAGGCTGGCAATGGCCCGGCGGGAGGCGTTGAACTCCACCGGCAGCGTTACAAGCTGGAACACCACCGCCGTGGCAAACAGCAGCACGCCCACGCCGAACAAGGGCTGGGAGTAGAGCAGCAGGCCGATGACGATCAGGATCAGGGAGAGCTGGGAGCCGATATTGCAGATGGGCACCAGGGCGGAGCGCAGCTTAATGGGGCCATACCCCACCGCGTACTGCACCGCATGGCCCGCCTCGTGGGCGGCCACTCCCACCGACGCAATGCTGTTGGAGCCGTACACCGCGTCGGACAGGCGGATGACATTGCTCCGGGGATCGTAGTGGTCGGTCAGCCGGCCGGAGACCCGCTCAATGCGCACATTTTGAATGCCGTGGGCCCGCAATACTGCTTCCGCCGCCTGGGCGCCGGTAAAGCCCCGGCGGCTGGCCATACGGGAGTAACGGTTGAAGGTGGAGGACACATTGAGCTGGGCCAACAGGGCGATCAGCATGGCCGGTACCAGGATCATCCAGTAATAGGGGTCATAATAGTAGAAAAACGGCATGGAATCCCTCCGTTCACATAATCTGCCCGCCCAACAGGTAGCACCACAGGTTCGCCAGGAACCCGACCCCCATCCCGCCCGCCAGCAGGGCGGTGAGCCGGGGCCGTTTTTCCGTCAGCCCTGCGGCGAACAGGAAGAACGGCAGGGCGCAGGACAGGTAGCGCCCGGCGCTGAGCAGCCAGGACAGGGAGTAGTTGAGCACCAGATAGGCGAAGGCATAGAGCGTATACATGCTCGAAACCGCCCGCGGGCGTACCAGAGCAGTGGGAAAAAGGCGGCAAAAAGCAGCAGGGTGGGAATCCAGATCTGAATCCGTATCGCCTCGTCATAGTAGGACAGGGCATTTTGCAGCACATACCACAGAGTGTCTGAGATCCAGCATAAGCCCTGGCTCCAGTGCTCCTGCATCACCGTAAAGGCAAAGGGAGCCCCCGCCACGGCGGCGTTGAGGCCGAGATAGGCCAGGCTGCCCACAGCGGGCAGTAGTACCGCCGGCAGGCGGCGGAGGATGGCCCTCCCGTCAAATTTCCCCAGACTCTCTACCAATTCCGCTCCCGCCGCCCCAATGAGTAACAGACCATGCATGCGGGTCATAGCGGCCAAAACACCCCACATACCCGCCCGCCACCAACGGTGGCGGCGGATGTGCCAGAGAGCGGCGGCCGTAGTCAGCAGGAATAGCCCCTCGGTCATCACCCCGCCGAAGAAAAAGGCATATGGAAAGAGAGACAAAAGAGAACCGTCCGCCGGGCGGCACCTTTCCCCAGCTCCCAGGCCGCCAGCCGGTACAGATAGACGCACCCCGCAGAATAGCACAAAAAGGACACCATCAAGCCCGCCGCCATGGTATTATGCCCCGTCAAGGGGCAAACCAGCCGCACCAGCCAGGGATAGAGGGGGAAAAAGACCAGAAACAGGGGTCTGCCGTCCTCCCAATAGCCGGTGTAGCCCAGTTCGGCCAGGCCAACGTAGTGCCATGCATCCCATTTCTTCCAGATATCCGTGGTCCAGGACAGACCGGTATCCGGGTAGAGCACCAGGCAGGCCAGCGCGGCCACCGCCAGAAAGACGGTCAGGCGGAAGAGCAGGGCGGCGGAGAACACATGCAGAAGCTCCCGGCGGCTTACCTCACAGCCTCTGGGGGCAGATGCCGGTACGGCACAGGGCGCCGGAAGTCCGGCGGCCCCCAGCCACCGGAGCAGCAGAGACAGCCCCAGGGCCAGCACTACTCCAGAGACCGCCAGCGTCCAGAGCAGATGGATCATCCCACGGGGATGGGGTGCCCCCGCAGATAGTCGGCGGCCTTCATGCGCTTGCCGCCGTCGGCCTGAAGCTCGTCAATGCGCAGTACCGTGCCGCCGCCGCAGGCCACCTGAATTCCCTCCTTCCCGGCGGCCAGAATGGTGCCGGGGGCGGCGGAAGTCGTGGCGTCCAGTACAGAAGTGGAAAATACTTTACAGCGATTGCCGCCCAGTTCAGTGACAGCGGCGGGCCAGGGGACCAGCCCCCTAACCTGGTTATGCAGCGCCCGCGCCGGGCGGCTCCAGTCCATGGGGGAGAGCTCCCGGCTCAGCATGGGGGCCAGGGTGGCCTTGCCGTGCTCCTGGGGGGTGCGTGTGGCTGTTCCGGCGGCAATGTCCGCCACCACGTTCACCAGCAGCTCCGCTCCCAGCACCGCCAGGCGGTCATGAAGAGCTACCACAGTCTCGTCGGGATCAATGGGGGTGGCGGCCTGGGCGATGATGTCGCCGGCATCCAGATCGTGGGCCATGTGCATGATGGTCACGCCGGTTTCCCTGTCCCCATTGAGCACTGCCCAGTGGATGGGCGCCGCCCCCCGGTATTTGGGCAGCAGGGACGAGTGGACGTTGATGCATCCCTTGGGGGGCGCGGCCAGGATCTCATCCGGCAAGATGCGGCCGTAGGCGGCCACCACGATCAGCTCTGGGGCCAGTTCCTGAATCAGCGCCAGAGCCGCTCCGTCCCGCAGCTTGACGGGCTGATAGACCGGGATATTGTGGGCCAAAGCGCACACCTTGACCGGCGGTGCCTGGAGCTTCATGCCACGGTTCCTGGGCTTGTCGGGCTGGGTGAATACCCGCAGACCGTGTGCCCGGCGGCAACGAGCGATTCCAGGGAGGGCACAGCAAAATCGGGGGTGCCCATAAACAGAATTCTCATTCGCCCTGCTCCTCCATCATGCGGTCCAGCTCCTCAGTGGTGTAGAGCCGGTCGGCATGCTCGGTGAACAGGTGGCCGTCCAGATGCTCAATCTCGTGGCAGAAGCATCGGGCCACGATCTCCTCCCCTCGGCCTCAAAGAAATTGCCGTTGCGGTCCTGGGCGCGCACCCGCACCTTGTAGGGGCGCTTGACCACGCCCCAGCGGCCGGGAACCGACAGGCAGCCCTCAAAGCCCTCCTGCTCCCCCCTCCTGGGAGACAATTTCGGGGTTGACCAGCTCCAGCATGTTGTCCTCGGCGTCCACCACAATGACCACCCGGCGGAGAATCCCCACCTGGGGGCGGCCAGGCCAGCCCCGTTGGCATCCGCCAGGGTCTCCTTCAGATCGTCCAGCAGCGTGTGCAGGCGGGCGTCAAAGCTGGTGACCGGGCGGCACATCTTGTGCAGGGCAGTGTCTCCATCCGTCAAAATCTTGCGCAGGGCCATGGTGTTTCCTCCTTAATCCAGTGGGTTCACGTCCGCCGAGACGGACACCCCCTTGTTTTCCTTGTCGGTTTGCGCACAGCGGACCAGATGGGCCACCATGGCGCGAATTTCCTTTGTATTTTGTGCAGCCAGAGTCAGGCGGTAGCGGTAGCGGTCGTTGATCTTGGCCACGCTGGCGGCGCAGCTCGATCTCCTGCTCATAGAAGCTGTCGTAGTCCTGCCGGGCGGCGCAGCGGATCACGTCATTCTCCGGGGTAAAGGTCTGGATGACCGCCCTCCCCTGTTTGGCCCCCGCCCGGCCCGGCCCACCACCTGGGTCAGCAGGGAAAAGGTGCGCTCCCCCCGCCCGGAAATCGTCCACAAACAGGGAGAGATCGGCGGAGATCACCCCCACCAGGGTGACATTCTCAAAATCCAGCCCCTTGGCCACCATCTGGGTGCCCACCAGCACGGGAATCCGCTCCTTCTCAAACCGGGAGAGCAGCTTCTCGTGGCTCTGGGTGGCGGAGACGGTGTCGGTGTCCATCCGCAGGATCTCCCGCCCCGGAAAGGCGGCGTGGAGCTCCTCCTCCACCTTCTGGGTGCCGTAGCCGAGGAAGTTCAACGCCCCGCCGCAGGAGGGGCAGGCGTCGGGCAGCGGCTCGGGAGTAGCCGCAGTAGTGGCACATCAGCCGGCCGTTGGCCGAGTGGTAGGTCAGGTGGACGGAGCAGCGGGGGCACGTGGGCACCTCGCCGCACTCGCCGCAGGTGACCATGCGGCTGGCCCCCCGGCGGTTGAGGAAGAGAATACTCTGCTCCCCCCGCCTCCATGGCGGCGGCCAGCCCGGCCCTGAGGGGCCCGCTGAGTGAGGTGCCGTTGCCGACGCGGAGCTCCTGTTTCATGTCGGCGATAAGCACCTCCGGCAGGGCCTGCTCGTTGTACCGGCGGCGCAGGGTGAATAGGCGGTAGTCCCCCCGCCTGGCGTGGTACATGCTCTCCACCGACGGGGTGGCGGAGCCCAGTACCAGCAGGGCGTCATTCTGAGCACAGCGGTATTTTGCCACGTCGCGGGCGTGGTATTTCGGGACGTTCTCCGATTTGTAGGTGGACTCCTGCTCCTCGTCCAGAATCACCAGCCCCAGATTCCGCAGCGGGGCGAACACCGCCGACCGGGTCCCGATGACCACCCGGGCCTGCCCGCTCCTCACCCGCTTCCACTCGTCGTACCGCTCCCCCCGCCCGCAGGGACGAGTGGAGCACAGCGATGTCATCCCCGAAGTGGGAGGCGAAAATGCGCAGGAGCTGGGGGTCAGGGCGATCTCGGGCACCAGCACCATGGCGGTACGGCCCCGGGCCAGTGCCTCATAGATCAACCGGAGATACACCTGGGTCTTGCCGCTGCCCGTCACCCCGTACAGCAGGGCGGCAGCGGGTCTTCTGGCCGCCGCCAGGGCGTCCAGTCCCTCAAAGGCCGCCTGCTGCTCGGCGTTGAGCACCGGGGGAGCGGCCCGCTCCCCCGCCTCCACCGTCACCCGACGGAACACCTCACGGTGTTCCAGGCGCAGGATACCGCTCTTTTCCAAAGAGCGCAGGGTGGCGTTGGCGGCCCCGGTGAAGTAGCACAGCTCCTTAGCCGAGGCGCTGCCGAGGGCGCACAGCAGCTCGGTCACGGCATACCGCAGGGGCGCGGAGCGGCGCCTTGGCGTGACCAGGGCCATGGCCTCCTCGGGCGGGATGGCCAGCGAGGCCACCAGCTCTTTCTTGTCCCCCACCCCCCGGGAGGCGCTGGTTTCCAAGGTGAGAATGCCCTTGTCCCGCAGCAGCTTGAGGGCGGGATTGGGATCTTTGTCCCGAACGCCTCCTTGATTTGGGCCACATCCGCCTCCCGCCCCGAGGCGAAGAGCAACTCCACGATGCGCCGGGCGTGCTCTGACCGGCCCGCCGCCGCATAGGCCGCCTCCCGGTCCACGCCGGGGGCCAGCTTCCAGCGGTCCTGAAGGGAGAAGTACAGCCCCGCCGGGAGCATGGCCCGGGCCGCGTCGTACACGGTGCAGAACCAGCGTTCCCGCATCCACAGGGCCAGCCGGAGGGCCTCGCCGTCCAGCACCGGCTCTTCGTCTAGAACGGTGAGAATGCTCTTGCGCCTTGGGTCGTCCGGGTACCCGCCCCTCCAGCGCCAGGACGATGCCCTCCGTCCGGCGGTTGCCCGCCCCGAAGGGGACGACCACCCGCATACCGGGGCGCAGGGTGTCCAGCAGCTCCGGCGGTACCTGGTAGTCGTAGGGCTTGTCGATGGCGTAGGTAGCGGCCTGCAACGCGATCTTGGCCACGGTATTCCCCTCCATCTCTCCGCCCCCTTTCCTCCAGAAAAGGCAAGCGCCGGGCGCTTCCCCCGTCGCTTGCCTTATGCTCACTCCTCGTCGTTCAGCTCAACCTTGCCCTCGGCCACCTCACGGATAGCGATGGTCACGGGCTTGTCGTCCAGCGGAATCCCGGCATCCTCCGCCTCGCTGGCCACCTGGCGGGCCCGCTGGGCCACTACGTTCACCAGCATATAGCGGCTGGGTACCTGCTTGAGCAGTTGGTTCATCGGGGGTTCGAGCATCATATTGGATCAGACTCCTTCCACAAGATTGATTCGGTGCTTGGTACGGCAGCTCTCCGCCGTCAGGATGGCGATGATCTCGCCCGCGGCCTCGGATACCTTGTCGTTGACCACCAGATAGTCATAATTGGGGATCTGCTTGCACTCCTCCCGGGCCTTCTGGAGGCGGCCCTGGATGACCTCCTCCGCGTCGGTGGCCCGGCGGTGCAGGCGGCGGGAGAGCTCCTCAAAGGAGGGGGGGATGATAAAGATAAAAACCGCGTCTGGGCACTTGGCCCGCACCTTGGCCGCGCCCTGCACCTCAATATCCAGCAGCACGTCGGTGCCGGCGGACAGCTTCTCCTCGATCAGGCGAAGGGAGGTGCCGTAGTAATTATGGACATATTCGGCGTATTCCAACAGCTCACCGCCGGAAATCATGGACTCAAACTGCTCCCGGCTGACAAAATTGTAGTTGACGCCGTCCTCCTCTCCCACCCGTGGCTGGCGGGTGGTGAAGGAAACGGAGAAGTAGATGTTTTCCCGTTCGCTCAGGAGCTCAGAGATCACCGTGCTCTTGCCCACACCAGACGGGCCGGAGAGCACAATAAGCTGCCCCCTGGTTTTCTTTTTTCAGGTTCATGCGTCCTCATCCTCCTCTGGGGCGGGCTCGTTCTCCCGGCCGCCCAGCCGCCCGGCCACTGTCTCTGGCTGTAGGGCCGAGAGAACGATGTGGTCGCTGTCCATGATGAGCACCGCCCGGGTGCGCCGCCCATAGGTGGCATCAATGAGCACACCCCGGTCCCGGGCCTCCTGGACCATGCGCTTGATGGGCGCGGAATCCGGACTGACGATGGCGATGAGCCGTCCCGCTGAGACCATGTTTCCAAATCCGATGTTGATCAGCTTCACGCTGCCTCACCCCCTTACTCCATATTCTGGATCTGTTCCCGGATCTTCTCGATCTCGGCCTTAATATCCACCACGTATCCGGCGGTCTCAATATCATTGCATTTGGAGCCGATGGTGTTAGCCTCCCGGTTGAACTCCTGGATCAGAAAGTCCAGCTTGCGGTGACTGCGCAGGCGGACGGTCTCCTCGTCCACAGCCACCTTGTCGGCATAGACGGCGGCCTCGGTGAGGATGCGGCTCTCATCAAGCTGGGTGTTCTGAAGCACCTCCGCCATTTTGGCGCTCAGGCGGGCCCGGTAGTCGGCCACAATACCGGGGGCGCGCTCCTCCACCCTGGTAGTGAGGGCCTCGATGGTGCGTGCCCGGCCGGTCACATCCTGGAAGAGCTTTTCGCCCTCCCGCGCCCGCATGGCGTCAAAGTCCTGAAGGGCCAGCTCCAGCACGGAGCAGATGTCCGCGCTCACGGCCTCCAGATCCTCCTGGGTCTTCTCCACCAGGAAGACATCCTGGAACCGGGAGAGCAGGGAAACCGAAATGTCGTCCTTTAAGCCGTAGCTGTCCCGCAACGCGCACAGCGCGGCATAGTAGCCATCCGCAACAGGCTTGTTGACCGAGATGGATACATCCCCGTTCTCCGACGGGCCGATGGTGACGAACACATCCACCTTGCCCCGGGAGATATGGGCCTGTACCTTGGATTTGATGGCGTCCTCCGCAAACACATAGATGCGGGGCAGCTTGATGGTGCAGTCCAGATAGCGGTTATTGACGGAGCGCAGCTCCACGGTGATGGAGCGGCCATGGACCACTGCCTCTCCCCTGCCGTAGCCCGTCATACTTTTCACCAACGCGGGTTCCCCCTGTTCCATTCGTCTTTTGTTCTGAGGCTATTCAAAAATTATACCAGACTAGGAAGTCTTTCGCAATACCCTGTCCACCCGGGCCACATAAAAGGAGATAAGCTTGAGAAGCCCACGTCGTAAATCACAAAGGCTGCGTTCCCCGCCGCATAGACCATCCAAGGCGCTTGCAGCGTCTCCGGCAGGAAGGGCAGAAACAGGCTGTGCAGACCGAACCAGAACAGGCTCAGAACGGCGTTGAATACCGCCAGCTTGCACAGCCACTCCAGCGGCCGGGCGGGAATGCGCTCCAGCAGGCTCTTGAGCATGGGCCAAAGGCCGAAAAAGAGCAGGTAGAGCAGGGCGTTGGCCTTGTCGGGCACCAGCAGCAGGCCCAGCAGGCCTGCTGCGCCGTAGCAGAAGAACCCCGCCTTTAGCCCGGCCGACACCACCGCCCCCGCAGGAAAGAGGCCGGCAATGGCTACAATACCCATCCGCGCCGTGGGCGAGACGGCGGAGAGATAGAGGGCGATCAGCGACAGCGCGGCCAGCACGCCCACCAAGGCCACCCGGCTTGCGCCCGTTTCAGTATGGTTTCGCATGGCTCAGTTCCCACAGCACATGTTCATGCAAAGGCAGGCCGTACAGCAGTCGCAGGCGTCGATCCCACCGCCGTAGCCGTAGGGGCGGTAGGCCTGTCCACCCTGGCGCATCATCATCAGCGCCTGCCGGTACTCCCCGTTGGCCGGGTCCATGTTGCAGGCCATCTGGAAATGCTGGGTGGCCTCGTCCAGCCAGCCCTTGCGGTAGGCGATGGACCCGGTGAGGAAGTGCCACTCGGCATCCTGGCTGGCAGCGCCGCGGAGGAGCTGCTCGGCCCGGCCGATGTCGCCCATGTTGATGGCCTGCCGTACCTGGTTGTAGAGGCTCCCTGAGGAGGCGCTGGAGTACTGCTGCTGATAGCCGCCCTGGTAGGAGCCGCGGTAGGCCCCCTGGCTCTGGTAGCCGCCGGAGGCCCCTCCCCCGCTGCGCATCTTGGTAATGGTATCGTAGGCCTCGTTGATCTCCTTCATCTTCTCCTCGGCCAGATCGGCCAGGGGGTTGTTTTGATAGTTGTCCGGGTGGTATTTCCGGGCCAGCTCCCGGTAGGCGCGTTTGATCTCCTCGTCGCTGGCGTCGGGCTTGACCCCCAGCACAATGTACGGATCTGTCATGAAATCCTTCTCCTGTTTTGATGATTGACGGCCTTCCAACGGCCGGTAAAGACCAGCTCCTCCACCATAGGCAGCCCCAGATAGAGGATATTCTCCACGGCGCCCTGCCAGTGGCCCAGCTCCAGGAGCGCACAGGCGGAGCGGGCCAGGTTCAGAGAGTGGAGAAGGGTGGTGCGCAGATAATCCCGGTTGGCCTCCACCTGCTCCGGAAAACGGGCGGCAATGGGGTTGTAGGACCCGGTGCGTCCGTCCTCCTCCAGATCGTCCCAGGCGTCCACCAGGTAAATCCACCGCCCCACATGGTAGAGGAGCTGCTCCAGGGCGCGGGTCCGGGCGGAGGACTCCGCCGGAAGGGCGGCCGCCGCCAGGATGCGGGCAAAGGTGTCCGCCGTCCGGTCCAGTGAGGGAGAGCCCTCCTGCTCCAGGGCCTGGAGCTCCTCCAGACAACTGCGCACCGCCCGGTCAAACTCCGGCCGGGCCTGGGCCGCCCGGCGGTAGCCGGGTCGGAGCAGAAAGGACAGAACCCGGGCGGCAGTTCCCTTCCAGAAGGGACCGTCCGCCACCGTGTCCCGCAGCTTCCAATAGCTGAGGATGGTTCCGGCGTCCGCCGCCGCATCCACGCTTCCGGCGCAGATGCAGCCCTTTTTCCGACACCAGAGGCGGGCCGGACAGTGCTTCCGCTCCGCCGTAGGCTTCGAGCCGTCCAAGAGCATGGCGAGAAAGGTAAAGTCGTAGTTCAGAAAGAACCGGGCGAAAAAGCCGTGCCGCCTTCCCAATGCGTGGCAGAGTCCGCAGTAGAGGGCCTCGTAGTCCCGCAGCTCCCGCACTTTCAACTCGTCCCGGTTGGGGCGCACATAGCCGAACATCAGGCCTCCGGCGCAATGGCGGTAATGCAGAAGGAAATGGCCTGCTGCCTGCGCACCCGGCGGTCCCACAGAACGGCCAGCAGGAGCCCTAGTGCGAACCCGGCCACCCCGACGGCCGCACTGACTCCCGAAGAGAGCCGGAAAGCCGCACAGAGGAAATAGCCGGCGAAAAAAAGAGCAGGAAGGGCACCAGATAGACGATCACAGCCGCGCCCAGTACCCGGCTGGTGGAGGACTCCACCGTCACCATGTCGCCGGGCATGGCCCGGACCGGATTGGCGGCAATCACTGCTACGGTGGAGCTGACCATTAGTTCGCTGCAGCCTCCGCCGCATTTGGAGCAGTCGTGGCCGCAGGCAGACTGACGCTTGACGGCCACCTCCGCCCTGCCGTCAGCCAGGACGCGGGTTACCTTTGCTGTTTGAACCATACTTTCACCTGATTTCTACGATCTTGAGACCGAAATGGAAATGTTGTACTCACCGACCACGCCCACCTCGCTGCTGCCATCCAGATAGACCTTGACCGGCACTGTCCGGCTTCCAGTGGACAGATCCAGGTTGGACAGATCGGCCACAATCCGGACTTGGGAGGCCGTGACCGCATCTACGGCTTCCTGGGTGCCGCGGATCAAAACTGTGCAGGACTGGGTGTTGCGTGTGATCTCATAGCCGCCCGGCTTATTGACAATCTCAATATTTCCAGCCTCCAGTGTCTTAGTGACCAAGCCCTCCACGGTGACGGTTACCTTGGCCTCTGTAATGCCGCTGACATTGGTCAGGGATGGGTCCAAATTGATCGTCATAGACTGTGTCAGGGTGCCAAATACCTTGGACAGGTCAATCTCACCCAGGCTGATGCGGTCCAGCTGATCCAGGATCTGCGCTGCCCGCTACCATCAAGGTTCTGGGCTCAATGTCTACGGTTACATTATCTGCGGTGGCACCGCCGCCGGGAATGAGATCCACGGTCAGCTCCACCTCCTTCATCTTCTCCACCGGGAGGGTGACCAGCACGGTCTCCGGTTCCGTCTCCACCAGGCCGGCGGCGATGGGCTGGCCGTTGGTGCCGATGAGGGTATAGCTACAGTCGGCGCTGTAGGTGGAATTCATGTCCTCCTGAGAGATGGTGACTTGGGCGTGATCCACCTGACTGACCAACTCCTCCTGGCCGCTGACGGTAATGGTATCCGGCGCGAAGGAGAAGTCACGGCGTTGGAAGCCTTCGGCCACGCTGCCGTTAAAGGTTCCTTGAACCGGGATCTCCTTTGCTGCTCCAGCGGGAAACGGTGAAGTCGATGGTACTTGGGCTGGTGTAGCGTACGTCAATGGAGTCGATTATGGTGATGGAGCGGGGAAAATTGATGTTGCGTGAGGTAATAGCCACACTCTGCTCCCCTGGCTCGGTAATACCGGAGACATCCACCACCACAGTGGTATCTCCCTGGTTCAGGCGGCTCCACACCTCGCCGCGGGCAGACAGCTGCAAATTGACCGTCTGCTCTGCTCCCTCAGAGATCATCAGTCCCCGCTCTTCAAGCTTTTCCAATCCACTGAATACCACCCGGACATTCCGCAGGGTTCCGGTGTCCACCGAGTTGGGGTCGTTGCCGACGTAGACCCAGAGGAGAAACGCCAGCAGGATGGAGAGCACCACATAGAACCACCGGCTGTTAAGAATTTTCGTTCCCATCCTGCTTTTTCCCCTTTCCAAAGCGGAGCAGATTGCCCAGCTTGAATTTGGACGCGGCCTCGTCATTCTCCCGTTCCGGAAGCAGCTCATTGCGGAGCAGGCGCTCCAGAGTCTCCGGCGCCAGGTGGCGCTTGAGCATGCCGCCCACCGCCACGGAGATGGAGCCGGTCTCCTCCGAGACAATAGCCACCACGGCGTCCGTGTGCTCACTTGCTCCGATGCCTGCCCGGTGGCGCATGCCCAGCTCCCGCGACAGATTTACATTGCCCGACATGGGAAGCATACAGCCCGCGCCCACAATCCGTCCAGCGCGGACAATCACCGCGCCGTCGTGGAGCGGGGCCTTGTTCCAGAAGATATTTTTCAGCAGTTCGGCATTCACCGTACAGTCCAGCGCGGTTCCGGTCTTGATGGCATCATCCAGCATGTTTTTCCGCTCAAACACCATCAGCGCGCCGGTCTTGCTCTTGAAAGGGACATATAGGCATCCACCGTCTGAGTGATGGCACTGTCCAGCTCGTTGCGTGCCTCCTCCGGTGTAAACACCTTCCCGAGGCTGGTGCGGCCCATCTGCTCCAGAAAGCGGCGGATTTCAGGCTGGAAAATGACCACCAGGGCTACCACACCCCACACCATGAGCTGCTGAAGCAGATAGCTGACCGTGTTGAGGTGGAAAAAGGTGGAGACACCCAGGGCAAACAGCAGCAGCAGTACGCCCTTGGCCACCGCGCCGGAGTTGGTGCGGCGCATCAGCATAATCACCTTATAGATAAGAAAGGCCATGATCGCGATATCAACCACATCAGAGATACCAAACAGGACGACCTTTCCCTTGAATTCCTGGAGCAAATACAAAATGCCTTCCATTTCCTCGTCTCCCGCTTCCGGCCGCGCCGGCATCCTTGCTTCCCGCAGAGTACATGTATATCCTTTAACTGATTTATTATACTGTATTCACAGGCGGTTGACAAGTAGAAGGGAAATCAATTTTCTGTGAACAGGCCCTGTGTGCAGACACAAAAAATAGCCGCAGACGCGGCTATTTTTGCCCGGCGGTCAGCCGCGCAACCTCCTGTGTGAAGCGCTCGACTTCCCGGGGTGTATTGAAGGCGGAGACGCTGGCGCGGACTGTCCCAGCCTCCAGCGTCCCGGCCGACTGATGGGCCAGCGGCGCGCAGTGCAGGCCGGCACGGACGGCAATCCCTCTGGCGCCCAGGGCCTCGCCTACCGCTTCACAGTCCATTCCGTCTATCTGGAAGGAGAGCACGCCGGCCTGGACGGCTCCCCCATCCCCGTAGACAGTCACGCCGGGAATGCGGGACAGTCCGGCAGCCGCTTGGCGGATCAGGCGGCGCTCATGGGTCAAAATACGCTCCGTCCCCTGTGTCTGAACATAACGAAGTCCCTCCAGCAGGCCGGCAATGCCGGGCATGTTGTGGGTGCCTGCCTCCAGGCGGTCGGGCAGGAAATCGGGCATGGCCTGGAGCGCCGAGGCGCTTCCGGTGCCGCCCATGAGTAGTGGGTGGGTCTCCGCCCCGCAGAGCAGCAGGCCGGTGCCCTGGGGACCGTAAAGTCCCTTGTGTCCCGGCATGGCGACAAAGGCTGCGCCCAGCTCCCCATGTGGACGGGCAGACACCCGGCCGACTGGGAGGCGTCCAGCACAAAGGGAATTCCACGTTCCCGGCACAGGGCCGCGATGCCCTCCACCGGCAGGATGAAGCCGAACACGTTGGACACATGGTTACAAATGACGGCCCTCACCGTCTCGTCCAGCTGGCGCTCAAAGGCGCGGACTTGAGCCTCCGGATCAAAGAGCGGGCCTGCAGCCACCCGGATATTGACACCAAGGGCGTGGAGCGGTCGGGTGACGGCGTTGTGCTCATAGCCGGAGATCACCACGGCGTCCCCGGGCTTCAACAGGGAATGAATGGCGAGATTCAGCCCATGGGTGGCGTTGGAGGTGAACACCACCTGTTCTGGGCTCTCCACCTGAAAGAGCTCCGCCGCTGCCTGACGGCAGAGAAAGGCGGTTTCTGCCGCCCGCATGGCGGGAACATGCCCGCCGCGGCCAGGGGTTGCCAGGCGCCCCACTGCGGACGAAACCGCCCGCGCCACGGCGGGCGGTTTTTGTAAGGTTGTGGCCGCGCTGTCAAGATAGATCATAGCAGAACCTCTTTATAGCTGCCGTCGCTGGACATGATATAGATGCGCTTGGGCGTCAGCCCGACGCGGCCCAAAATCAGCAGCGCCGGGGCCAGATTGCGTTCCGAAACCTTGACGGAGTGGCTACACCCCTCCCCGGAAATCATCTTTGGCGAGCGGAGGATGTGGGCCGTAATGCCCGCCCGCTCCAGAGCGGAGGCCGTCCGCTGGGCGTAGGTCAGGGAACGGCAGACAATGAGATAGTAAACCATATAGAAACGCTCCTCTCAGTGCAGTGTATGCACCGGAGGAGCGTCTGGTTCGCCGGTTACAGAAGGTTCTCCACCAGGCAGACGGCATGGGCGGCAATGCCGTCTCCCGTGCCGGTAAAGCCAAGGCCCTCCTCTGTGGTGGCCTTGACGCTGACAGCGTCCACCGGCACCTGGAGCCGCCAGGCCAGATTCCGGCGCATTTGCTCCAGATAGGGGGCCAGTTTTGGGGCCTGGGCCAGCACGGTGGCATCCACATTGCCTACCCGGTATCCCCTCTGACGGAGGCGGGAAACCACCTCGTCCAGCAGCCGCAGGCTGTCCGCCCCCGCGTAGGCCGGGTCGCTGTCCGGGAACAGGTGCCCGATATCTCCAAGGGCGCAGGCGCCCAGCAGGGCGTCCATCACCGCGTGGGTGAGCACATCCGCGTCGGAGTGACCCAGCAGGCCCTTGTAGGGCACCTCCACACCGCCCAGAATCAGCCTCCGGCCCTCCACCAGGCGGTGCACGTCATATCCATGTCCAATTCTCACTGCTGCTCCCTCCAAGCGAAAAGCGCCTCCGCCACCGCCAGATCCTCCGGGGTGGTGATTTTCAAATTGCAGTAGTCCCCCTGCGTCAGGGATACGCCGATGCCCAGCCGCTCCACCGCTCCGCAGTCGTCAGTCAGGGCGGCCCCGTCCTCCAGGGCCTTGACCAGGGCGGCCTTGATCAGATCCACCTGAAACACCTGGGGTGTCTGCACGGCAAAGAGCTCCGAACGCTCCAGAGTGGCCTCCACCAGACCGTCCCGCGCCCGCTTTATGGTGTCCTTCACCGGCACCGCCGGGCGGCTGCGCCGCACTCTGCGGCGCGGAAAATCACCGTCTCCAGCACCTCCTGGCTGACCAGGGGCGGGCCCCGTCGTGGATGGCCACCAACTCCGCGCCGGAGGAGAGCTCCCCAAGCCCGGCCAGAACCGAGTGGGTGCGGGTAGCCCCACCCACTATCACCTTGCGGACCTTGGACAAGCCGGCATCCCGGCAGAGCTGGCCAATGGGGACGATCAGATCCTCCCGGGTGACCACGATAATCTCGGCGAGATAGGGGCACAGCTCCAGCGCCCGCAGGGTATGTAGCAAAACGGGCTGCTCCTCCAGGGGAAGGAGCAGCTTGTCCTGGCCCTCCATCCGGGTGGAGCTCCCGGCCGCGGGGACCACGGCGGAACAGCGGAGCTCCGGTGTCCGCTGCCGCCGGAACAGCCGCCCAAGCAGTCCGGCCATGTCCATTCCTCCTCCACAAAAAAAGAGCCGTTTCGGCTCCTCCCCCGTTTCCCTCCAGGGGGTCCGGTGGGCGGTCACAGCGGACCGCCCCTACAGACTGTATTAGGCCAAGGCGGTATTTATGCGCGCCTCAACATCTTCATAACTGGCATCCTGCGAGAGCACAATCTCTGAGATCAAAATCTGCTTGGCCGAGTGGAGCATCTTCCGCTCCCCGGTGGACAGGCCGCGCTCCTCCTCGCGGAGCATCAGGCCCCTTGACTACACGGGCCACCTCCAGCAGATTCCCGCTCTTGAGGCGAAGCATATTCTCCCGGTAGCGGCGGTTCCAGTTTGGGGTCATGTCCACCTCGATGTCCGGGATGGCCGCGATCACCCGGTCCGCCTCGTCGCCCCCTTCACCACCGGGCGAACACCGATCTCCTCACTGTTTGCCGTGGGGATCATGACCAGCATGCCGCCCACCGGCAGCTTGAGAATGTAGTAATCCCTTACCACGCCGTTGACTTTTTCTGCACGATGCTGTCAATGATACCGGCACCGTGCATTGGATGCACAATCTTGTCTCCAACCTGAAACACGCTCCCACCTCCCAGCAGAACATTCCGATGCGTATAACTTCATTTTTTACCCTACATATCGTATTATAGACGCATTCCTCACCCTTTGCAAGTCATTTTGTGTGTCTTATTTGTAAAAATGAAAAAAACCGTGCGGTTTCCAAGCGGAAACAGCACGGTTTCATTGTAGGAATGTGATTACTCCTCGTTGACATCCTCGGACTCAGCGGGCTCGTCGCCGCCCTCCAGCAGGGCGCGGATGGACAGGGAGACCTTCTTGTTCTCCATGTCGATGTCGGTGATCTTCACGTCCACCTTTTCTCCCTCAGCCAGCACGTCACCGGGCTTCTCGATGCGGTGGTCAGCGATCTGAGAAATGTGGATCAGGCCGTCCACACCGGGGACGATCTCGGCAAAGGCGCCGAAGGTCATCAGCTTGACTACGCGGACATTGGCCACGTCGCCGGGCTGATACTTGCCGGTGAACACCTCCCAGGGGTTCTGGGAGCGGTCCTTCATGCCCAGGGAGATCTTCTTCTTCTCCTTGTCGGCGGAGATGACATAGACCTCCACGGTGTCACCCACGGAGACGACCTCGGAGGGGATGCTTGATGCGGGACCAGGACAGCTCGGAGATATGGACCATACCGTCCACCCCGCCGATGTCCACAAAAGCGCCGTAAGAGGTCAGGCTCTTCACAGTGCCGGTATAGCGCTTGTTCTCCTCAATGTTGGCCCACACCTCGGCGGCCTTGGCGGCGCGCTCCTCGGCCTCAACGGCGCGGATGGAGCCCACCACACGGCGGCGGGCACGGTTGACCTCGGTGATGACCAGGCGGACCTGCTGCTTGAGCAGCTGGCTCATCGGAGTCTCCCGGGGCAGGCCGGTCTGGGAGGCGGGCACAAAGACGCGCACACCCTTGATGGACACCACGACGCCGCCCTTGTTCTCCTCGGTGACCACACCCTCAACGGTGGTGTGCTCCTCACGGGCGGCCTCGATCTCCTCCCAGCTCTTCACACGTCAAGGCGCTTCTTGGAGAGGGTGACAACACCCTCCTGGTCATTCACGCGGACGACAAAGGTCTCAATCTCGTCCCCTATCTTTACCAGATCCTCCACCTTGGCGGTAGGGTCATCAGTCAGCTCGGATACGGGTATGTAGCCGGCGTGCTTGGTGCCGAGATCCACATAGATCTCAGTCGGCGTGATCCCAGTGATAACGCCAGTTACCTTATCCCCCGTATTCAAAGTTTTGATCGATCTCTCCAGCATGTCAGCGAAGGATTCCTCGATCTCCATGATTTCGTCGCTCATTTTGTCACAGACCTCCTTTATTATCCACGCAGGCGTGGATGCGCCCGCAGTGATTCCAATAGAAGCCTTCCGACACAGGTTGGAAGGTTCCAGCTCCGCCGCCCGTTCGATCCAAACGACCATGGGACAGAGTGCCCCGGCATAACTCGGCCAGCCGTTTGGTATTGGAGCTCTCCCGCCCTCCGATGACGACCATAGCATCGGAGCGCGCGGCCAGCTGCCTGGGCCTCAGACTGTCGTTTACACGTAGCATTACATATTGTATCAAAAATTTTTAAGTTTGTACACTCTTTTTTTGCTTTTTCTACGCAGGAATCCCAAATAAAACGGGTGGAGGTGGTTTGTGAGACCATAGTGAGGTATGTCATCCGCCGTTCCGGCGCGGTTTCCAGCCAGTTCGACAGCTCCGCCACCCCCTCCAGCACCACCGGCCGCCGGCACCATCCGGCGATGGCGGCCACCTCCGGATGGGTGCGGGTGCCGATGATGAGCACCTGCCGCCCCCTCCTCAGCGCGGGAGACGATCTGGTGTATGCGGGACACATTGGGGCAGGTGGCGTCGATGACCGGCCGGCCCAGGCGCGCCAGCGCCTCATGGACGGGCCGTCCCTCCCCGTGGGAACGGATAAGCACCGCCGTCCCAGGCGGAACCTCCTCCGGGGTGTCCACCAGGCCCACCCCTATGGACTCCAGATAGGCGATCACGTCCCGGTTGTGGATGATGGGCCCCAGCATGACGCATGGCCGGCCCTCCTCCGCCGCCATCTCCGCCATCTGCACCGCCCGGCGGACTCCGTAGCAGAAGCCGGCGGAGCGGGCCAGCTCCAGCCTCACCGGCCAGCCTGAGGCTTCAAAGCCTCAATGCGCTCCATCAGATCATCGGCCACCGCGTGGTAGTCCTCCGGCGTGGGCTTACGCCCCTCGGGGGCCTTAGGATAGTATGCCTCGCCGAACACGACGGGATTCCAGCGGAACCACTTTTTCTCCGCAGGAAGATAGATGGGGACGATGGGCACGCCGGTACGCAGGGCCAGCATGGCCGCGCCGGTCTTGGCATCGCCGAATTCGCCGTCCTGGTGGCGGGTGCCCTCCGGGAACATGAGCAGCAGTTCACCGTCCTTCAGGTACTTCATCGCCGTCTTGATAGCCGCCACGTCCGCCTTGCCCCGCTTGACGCCGAAAATGCCGCCGTGCTTCAGCACCCAGCCGATGAAGGGCCAGTGCATAATCTCCTCCTTGGCCATGACGTGGATCTGGTAATGCCACCCCAGTGCATAGGCGATGAACAGTGGGTCATTGGTGCGGGTGTGGTTGGCGCACAGCAGCGCGCCCCCTTCGGGCCTGTTCTGTTTATTGATGCACCGTGTGGGCATCACGATACGGAACACAACCCAGAGTACCATATAGGCAATGCAGTAAATGACATTTTTCTTTCGCTTCTTCATGCCTTCAGACGCTCCTTTATGGTTTCCAGAAGGACGTCCAGGCTCTCGTCCAGGGAATTTCCGGTGGTATCCACCAGCAGGGCGTCCTTCGCCTGCCGCAGCGGCGCGGCGGAGCGCCGGGTGTCGTGCTCATCCCGGAGAATGATATCCCGGAGCACGGTGTCATAGTCCGCCTCCTGCCCCCGCTTCCGCAGCTCGTCAAAGCGGCGGCGGGCCCGGTCCTCTGGCGAGGCGGTGAGGAAAATCTTTACATCCGCGCCGGGGAGGACCACCGTGCCGATGTCCCGGCCGTCCATGATCACATCGTGCTCCCGGGCCATGTCCCGCTGACGCTCCAGGAGAAAGGCCCGCACCGCCGGGATGGCCGACACGCCGGAGGTATACCGGGAGATCACATGCTGGCGGATGGCATCGGTCACATCCTCGCCGTCCAGATACATATGCTGCAGGCCGTCCGCGCCATACTTCAGCTCGATGTCCAGGCCGTCCAGCAGAGCGGTCACCGCCGCCTCGTCCTCCGGGTCCACTCCGGCCCGGTAGGCCCGCAGACCTACGGTCCGATAGATGGCCCCGGTATCCACATACAAAAAGCCCAGCCTGCGGGCCAGCAGCTTCGCCAGGGTGGACTTTCCGCCCCGGAGGGGCCGTCCACGGCGATGCTCTTGTGCTTTGTCATGGGTTGATTCCTCCTATGTCTTGTGCGGCGGCCTCTCCAGCGGCGTGGCCGGTGGACCAGGCAATTTGCAGATTGAAGCCGCCGGTATAGGCATCCACGTCCAGCACCTCCCCGGCAAAATAGACGCCGGGGGCCTTCTTGGATTCCAAAGTGGTGGGATTGATCTCCGGATACCTTTATCCCGCCTGAGGTGACGATGGCCTCCTCCACCGGGCGGGGCCCCTGTATGTCGATGCGCAGGCACTTGAGGACCTCCAGCAGACGGCGGCGCTGGGCCTTCGTCACCGAATGAACCTTCTCCGCCGCCGGGATGCCGGTACGCTCCACCAGCACCGGCACCATCAGGCGGGGTGCCAGGCCCTCCAGAACATTGTGAAAGTCCCGGTTGGCGTTCTCCTCAAAGTCCCGCAGCAGACGGCGGTCCAGCTTCTCCTCATCCAGTGCGGGCTTCAAATCCAGATTGATGTAGTAGTGCTCTGTGTCAAAGTCCCGCATATGGGCGCTGGCGCTGAGAATCAGCGGCCCGGACAGGCCAAAGTGGGTGAACAGCAACTCCCCCTGCCCGGCGTAGACGGTCTTCTTTTTGCCGTTGCGCACCTGAATGGCCACGTTGCGCAGCGACAGGCCCTGCATTTTTGCACAGGCATCCCCCTCCGCCACCAGTGGCACAAGGCTGCCTCTGGGCGGCAGAATGGTGTGGCCCAGCGCCTCAGCCAGGGCATATCCGTCACCGGTGGAGCCGGTCAGCGGATAGGAAACCCCGCCGGTGGCGATGACCACCGCCCCGCCGGGGTAAAAGCCGCGCTCCCCCTCCACGCCGGTGAGGATCTCACCCTCCCGTCGCAGGGCGCGGGCCCGGTCCTGCACAATGTGCACCCCGGACCGACGCAGGGCCAACAGCAGGGCGTCGATGATGTCGGCGGCTTTGTCGGAGCAGGGAAAGACCCGGTTCCCCCGCTCTGTTTTCAGCGGCACTCCCAGGCCCTCAAAAAACGCCTTCACCGCCTCCGGGGGAAAGCGGGTGACGGCGCTGGTGAGGAACCGGCTGTTGCGTGGGACATTCTGCAGCACCTCCGGCGCCGCACAGTCGTTGGTCACGTTGCAGCGGCCCTTTCCGGTGATGTAGAGCTTGCGCCCCAGCTTGGGATTGCGCTCCAGCAGGGTGACGGCTGCACCCTTTTTGTGCGGCGGCGACGGCGGCCATACAGCCGGCCGCACCGCCGCCGATGACAATTACATGCTTCAAGTGATCTCTTCCACTTTCTCATAGACCTTGTATTCATCCCAGATCTGCTCCAGTGTCTCAAAGGTCTGGGAGAGGTCGTCGTTTTTCTTGCGGCCGATGGCCACAATCAGCGCGTTGATCAGCGACAGCGGAGCCACCAGGGAGTCCACGAAGGACGCCATATCGCTCTTGGCCAGCAGGGTCAGGGGTGGAGATGGGGGCCAGGGGGGAGGTTCGCTGTCGGTGAGGGCGATGGTGGCGGCCCCCCGGTCGTGGGCAAACTGCATGGCCTTCACCGTCCGGCGGGAATACCGCGGGAAGCTGACACCCACAATGACATCGTTGGGACCAATGCGCAAGAGCTGCTCGAATACCTCACTGGTGGAGGTGGCGTGTACCACGGTGACATTGTCAAAAATCAGGTTGAAATAGAAGCCCAGAAAGCTGGCCAGGGCCGCCGCGGAGCGCACGCCCAGGATATAGATGTGGCGGGCGTCCACAATGGCGCTTACCGCCCGGTCGAAGTCCTCCCGGTTGGTCTCCTCCAGAGTCATATGGATCTTATCCATATCCGACTGCATGACCATGGACAGGATGTCCTGATTGCCGATGCGGTCGTTGGAGACCTCAATGCGCTGGATGGAGGTGAGCTTGCTGCGGATCATCTCCTGCAGGGCCTTCTGCATAGCGGGATAACCGTCATACCCCAGTTCGGCGGCAAAGCGCACCACGGTAGACTCACTGACGTTGACCGTCTTGCCCAGGCGGCTGGCAGTCATGAAAGCGGCCTTGTCATAGGATTCCAGGATAAAGCCGGCAATCAGCTTCTGTCCCTTGGAAAAGGTACTCATATTGGTCTGAATGACCGAAAGGATATCTTTGGACATTGTGGACGATCCCTCGCATTTCTGCCCGCCCGTGGCGGGAATGATACCACGCTGTGTTTTGATTCGTCCCTATCATACCGGGAATTGACCGGAAAAGCAATCCCCTTTCTGCAAGTTTTCCTGATCTCCTTGCAAAAAAGAGATCATTTTCGCAGGAGACAAAGCTCCTCACCTGTCAGGTGCCGCCATGCTCCCACAGGCAGCGCGCCCAGGCAGAGCTCCCCCTCCCGCACCCGCTGGAGGCGGCGCACCCGCAGGCCCGCTGCGGCGCACATCCGGCGCACCTGCCGGTTGCGCCCCTCATGGATGACCACGGAGAGCACTCCCTCCCCCGCCGGAGTGACCCGGGCCGGACGGAGGGCGTACCCATCCAGCTCCATAGGGCCCCGCAGCACCGGGAGGGCGGCGTCCACGTCGCCCTCCACCCACACCCGGTATTCCTTCTCCACCTCGTGGCTGGGGTGGAGAAGGGCGTGGGTCAGCGCCCCGTCGTCGGTGAGGAGGAGCAGCCCCTCGGAGTCCAGATCCAGCCGCCCAACCGGCCACACCCGGGCGCCGCAGCCGGCCACCAGCTCCGCCACGGTGCGTCGCCCCTTTTCATCAGAGAGGGTGGTTACGTAGCCCCTGGGCTTGTTGAGCATCAGATAAGTACGGCGGGCGGGCCGCCGCAGAGGCCGCCCGTCCACTCGGATGTCGTCCCGCTCCGGGTCGGCCTTGTCCCCCCACCCGCGCGGTACATCCGTTTACCGTCACCCGCCCGGCGGAGAGATAGCCCTCCGCCGCCCGCCGGGAGGACACGCCGTGGGCCGAAAGGATTTTCTGCAGCCGCTCTTCCATGGCCGCTCCCCCCTTTTTACAAATTCGAATCAGAGATCCAGCGGCAGCAGACCGTCGCCAGCGTGTCGGCCTCCCCCGCCCGGAACCAGTCCAGCACCCGGCCGAACAGGCCGCGGCCGGCCCGGTCGTCCGCCACATCGCCGGCATAGAGCAGATAGGTCTCGCCGATTACCGCGCCGTCCAGCGTAAAGAGCAGCCGGCCGGCAATGGTTCCGCCCTGGATCGGGGCCTCCACCCGCTCCGGCAGCTCCACACGGGCCTTGACCAGCTCTCCCTCCGTCAGCGGATAGTACACATCGGAGGCCGTATAGACCGGAACAAAGCGGTTGAGGCTGCCCGTCACCGGGAGCATGCGGAAGGTCCGGTTCGCCAGGGCCAGCATGGCGCTGCGGTAGTGGGCAAAGCCATAGTCAAACAGGGCGGCGTGGTCTGCCCAGTCGTTGGGATCATTCAGCGTGACGGCGATCAGGCGCTGCCCATCCCGCTCCGCACAGGAAACCAGCGTCCGCCCCGCCCTGTCCGTGTAGCCGGTTTTGAGGCCAGTGCAGCCCTCATACCGCCAGAGCAGCTTGTTGTGATTGGTGAGGGTGCGCCCTGCCACCGTGATGGAACGGGTACCCACGATCTTTGCCAGCGCTTCGTGCTCCATCACCACCGGGCCAGGGCAGCCATGTCGGCGGCGGTGGAGTAGTGCCCCTCGTCATTGAGCCCGTTTGGGTTTTCAAAGTGGGTGTGCTCCATGCCCAGCTCGGCGGCCTTGTCATTCATCCAGGCCACAAAAAGTGTCCACGTCCCCGGCGCAGAAGCCCGCAATGGCCACCGCCGCGTCATTGCCCGAGGCGAGCAGCAGCCCGTAGAGCAGCGCCTCCAGCGTCAGCTCCTCCCCCCGCCTTCAGATACATGGAGGAGCCCTCCACTCCGGTCCACTCGGGCCGGATGGTGACTACCTCGGACAGATCAGGGTGAGATTCCACCGCCACCAGCGCGGTCATCAGCTTGGTAATGCTGGCAGCTAGTATGCGTGTCAGCCCTGGGATTTATCCTTGTCCTGCTGTTTCTCGATAAAGCCGGTGACCTTGTCAATCACATCGGGCACCATCTCTACCACCCGGTCCACGGCGGTGCCGGGCGGAGGCGCTACGGGCATCAGGCGCACCGAGTCCCCCCTTGACAATCAGGAAGGCCACCGGGGACAGGTTCATTCCCGCGCCGCTGCCGCCGCCGAAGGAGTTGTCGTCCTCCGGCTTCTGGTTCTTGGAGGTAAAGTCGCTGCCGCCGGAGGCGAAGCCCACCGTCAGCTTGGAGATGGGAATGATGGTGATCTCACCGGCCAAAATGGGCTTGCCCACAATGGTGTTGACGTCCGCGATCTCCCGGAGCTTCTGCATAGTGGTGG